>Ga0325405_1003461_pt1 | contig 16226 bp, 10 predicted proteins | sample PopdelMetagenome_21_FD_205663 | JGI IMG/M metagenome (GOLD analysis project Ga0325405, IMG submission 205663) | Populus deltoides microbial communities from Bellville, Georgia, United States - Xylem-Control-R2 | ecosystem: Host-associated > Plants > Phyllosphere > Stem > Wood/Secondary xylem...
TGTATGCCAGCCATCACCATTATGTAAATCACAACTCTTACTAAGCTTAGATTAGCACATAAGCAAAGGATGTTGACCATCGCTAATTAAATTGCTCAAGGAAACTAATGGGAGAACAGCCGACATTTCATTGTCGGTGATGTTCTGCGCACCTTATTAATTATTTTGCATATATAATTGCTTCCCAAAATGCGCAAGTGTATTAGAATTATAAAGGAATCTTTCTATTTAATCAGGACGATCCATGTGGAGCAAAAATTAAATAAATCTGAATATCATATGGGATCTCGTATATTTCCCTTAAAATCAAAGTCTAGGTTATACTCCCGGATTTGAAAGTTTGGTGCAGGGGTTGCACCATCCTGTCGTAGATTTTTAATTCTTCTATTTAAATTTAATTTTTTTGAGTGTTTTAATGGGTTGGTATTTAAAATATTTTTTTTAAAAAATAAAAAATAATTTAATTAATTTTTAAATTTTAAAAATCAATCTCTATGTTACATGGCACAGCTTGATTTTGAATTAAAAAATAAAAAAAGGATGATTGTGTGGTTAGAATTTTCCAGGTGTTTTATTGTGTGGATAGAAAAAAAAAGATTGGTTGTGTTTTCATTTTAATTTATTTTTAAATAAAAATAATTTAAAAAATTAATTCCTATTACTACCATCTCAAACACCTAGGCACACTTGATTTTGAATTTAAAAAAAGAAGGAAAAAAAGAAAGATGATTGTGTGGTTAGAACTGGATTGTCATCTTCCAAAGCCATGCCCGACTGCAAGAACTATACTATTTGAGTCAGCTTAGAAAGGTAGACCGTCATCATCTCCAGCACATGCCAGAGTAGGTGATGATTCCTGAACGAAGAAACAGCGGCAGGATGGTTCAGCCCCAATACCTTGCAAGTTGCAACTACTGTCCTGCAGTATCTTACCAGTTGACGGGCTACCGCAAATAGATCCAGATTACGATTGATTTAAGATCTAAACTACATTTCTTGTAATTTCTCAATTACACCCAGACGAAAGAAAAATTTCCGCGAAGCAATGAACAGGAAAGCGTCCTGGAAAATCCAATGGACAAGACATGATCGCCTCGTGGGTTAGATAATTTATTGTTCTTAAGCCCGGGATACTGAATAAAACCTCTTACAGTGTCTGATGATGCGTTTCGGCCCATGTCTAAAAGTCAAGGCCTGAGTCAGAACTCGTTCTAGGAAGAAAAAGAAAAAAAGAAAAAAGGAACATGACTAGTAGGGAAGTTCACGGTTCGGTTCGGTTCGGTTTTTATCAAAAAAAGTAATCAAACCAAATATTTTTTAAAAAAAAACCAAAACCGAACCGAAACCAGTTCAAACCGACCCGTTTCGGTCCAGTTTTTTAGAGCAAAAACCGGTTCAAACCGGTTTGGCTTGGTTTTTTCGGTTTGGCTCGATTTTTTCTGGTTTTTTTCGGTTCCGGTTCGGTTCGGTTTTTCCGGTTCCAGGCTTAAAAAACCGAACCGAACCGGTTGGTTTTTTCAAAATTTTAATCGGTTTTTTTTCACGGTTTGGTTTTTTCGGTTATTTTTTTCCGGTTTTTGTCGGTTTAATCGGTTTTTCAGTTTTTTTGAACACCCCTAATGACTAGGAAAGCAATTTGATTAGATTAATGAAATTCTTCCATGTTGCTCTTCTTTTATTACGAGGCATGCGTGTATAAATTACACCTTACTATTCGCACCAAGAGTATTATTTATATAATTTTGACCATGTGCTTCGATTGCTTTACTCTAAAGCAAAGTGTATAAAGAAATTGATAAATTCGAATTGAACAAACTCAAAAAACCCCTCAATCAAGCAAATGACCCGTTTTATTCGGGCTCTGCCAAGACAATGGGCTTAGTTTCATTGATGATGCAGCTATATTTTTAGCTGTATGAAAGTTTTTAAAAAAACCCATCATATTTTTATAGGTGTTAGTATATATATATGTTGCAGATATTTTTCTTTGTTAATACACGTGTCATAGATTTTTTTCCATCAACATGAATATATACATTTTAGATATTTTTTCCAATCAGGACTACTAGAATAGTATTACGATTTAACTCGTCTTCTTCTTAAAAAAACTTGTTGACAGTAAATAAACCATGAATCTACTAGCCCGAAAAAGGCTTTGAATCTTCATTCCCTGTTGCATGTTTATTCATGGAGTGTCTCTTTATAATATGAATGCATTTCTCTTAAAAAAATCACTAATTTATTAATCGGTGAGTCCCTGATATCATAAAAGAAGACCTTTTGCAGATATTAGACACCTATCTCTAACCACCTTGATTACGAAGAATAAATCAGATTACTAGAATCAAGAAATTAATCGATTATCCTGGACATAAACCTTACTCCCAGGTTATTTAGATTTCTTAGGATCTCATTAAAAACTAAAATCACAGTCTTTGTTTTGACATTATATACATTTAATCATGTGACCTCAATTAGTCTGTTCATCTCGTGAAACAATAGTTTTTTATAAATCACTTTTCAATTTTTCACGTGTTTGTTTATTATCCTCATTATTTTAATTTCTATTTTTTATTTTTTTAATTGAAAATTTTTATCTATCAGATTCAATATTTATTATTTTGATTGTTATTTATTTTATTTAAAATAATTTAAGATTTATTTTTCAATTTCATCGTCTTTCAATTTTTATCTATTAGTTTTGGTATATATTTTTTTTATTGTTATTTATTTTATTTAAAATAATTTAAGATTTTTGTTTTCAATTTCATCCTCTTTCGATTTTTATCTATTAGTTATGGTATCTATTTTTTTTTATTATTTATTTCATTTTAAATAATTTATGAAATTATTTTTTTAATTTCATAATTCTCTAAATTTTTTATTTTTTAGATTTTATTTTTATTATTATTTTTTGAATAAAACATTAATAATTTATTTTCTAATTTATTTTTCATGACATAATAAAACAATAAAAATATTTTCTAACTTATTTTTTATAATACCACCAAACAAAAACCAATTCACTTTTTAGAAAATAAACTATTTTACAAAAGAAAACTAACAAACAAACGGTACTATATAATTTTTTAATTTGATTTTACCAGGAAAGCAATGTAAAACACCGAATCTTATCAATCGAATAGGATTTTTGAAAATTATCGGCCATCTAATGAATGAATCGTGTGGCGGATTCTGCATAGAATCCACCCATGATTTTCGGGGGTGGTAAGAGAATTTTCAATGGCCCATATCCTATCTATCTTCTTCTGCTCCAAGCCCAAGCATTACAACCTGGCAATCTATGTGCCGAGAGATTTTGATGATCTATAGGCCCATATCCAAAACAAATTGTTACAAGTTTTTACAAGCCCTAACTTCCTCCTTGTCTGCAGAAAGCCCATTACATATCTCCAAACAACACAAAACGACACCCTTTCACTCTGCATTCTGCATACCTGTACCCGACGTCGCATAACGCCCAAAGAAAACATTATCAAAAACCAACACCAAACCCTACGTTCTTCATTTTTTTTCTCTTCTACAGACAGAAACAGAAGGCATCATCTCCAATAAAAACCAGAGGGCCAACACCACAAAAATCCTCAACCATGTCTGCAGTAGACAAATCAGCGAAGCCAGCCAAGATGCGTTGGGGAGAACTAGACGAGGAAGACGGGGAAGATCTAGACTTTTTATTACCTCCCAAACAAGCGATTGGGCCTGATGGGAACGGGATAAAAAAAGTGATCGAGTATAAATTCAACGACGATGGTAATAAGGTTAAAATTACTACCACCACGCGAGTTCGCAAGCTCGCCAAGGCTCGGTTGAGCAAGCGGGCCGTGGAGAGGCGAAACTGGTCCAAGTTCGGAGATGCCATTCATGAGGATGTTGGTAGCAGGCTTACTATGGTTTCCACTGAAGAGATCTTGCTTGAAAGGCCTAGAGCTCATGGTATTTCTATTATTTTCTTAAAAAAAACATTATATTTGATCTGATTTTCTTGTGGTATTAGTATGCGTTTTAATTACTCAATCTATTGGTTTCCTTTATACAGTAATTCCAGTGCCATGTTTTTATATATATGTTTGGCATCCTTTCTGCAACGCATCTTTATTCAGTGCTGTCTTGCCTGATATGCTTCATTTCTAGCGCATGCATTAGGAAACTTCAATCACAAAGAAAAAGGGTTGGATTTGACCTCAATGAAAGTTTATAGAGTGATGGTTGTGTTGTTTGGAAAATTCTCTCATCTGGATTTTAGCGCCTTCTAGACTATATCTAACAGTATTTTTGTGGATTACTACTTTCTTTCAAGAATCTAAGGGTTGGTTGTTTTTTTCATTTGATAATGCGTTGACATGCCAACAGGTGCCAAAGCAGATGAAACCAAGATAGCTGGAGATAGCTTGGCTCAGCTAGGTAAAGGAGGGGCTGTTCTCATGGTTTGCAGAACTTGTGGTAAGAAAGGAGATCACTGGACATCACGATGCCCATACAAGGATCTTGCTCAACCACCTGAAACCTTTATCGACAAACCCCCTGCAACGGAGACAGCTATGGCTGCCACCGGAGCAACCAAGGGTGCTTATGTCCCGCCAAGCATGAGGGCAGGTGCAGAGAGAACTGTTGGATCAGATATGAGGCGCAGGAATGAAGAAAATTCAGTTCGGGTTACTAATTTATCAGAGGACACCAGGGAGCCTGATTTGCTTGAACTATTCCGCACATTTGGTCCAGTGAGTCGTGTCTATGTTGCAATTGATCAGAAGACCGGTGTCAGCAGGGGCTTTGGTTTTGTCAACTTTGTAAGCAAGGAAGATGCTGAGAGGGCAATAAACAAGCTCAACGGATATGGTTATGACAATCTAATTCTTCGAGTCGAATGGGCAACACCCAGAACAAACTAGATTGTTCAGAATCGCTATGCATTTCTTCTGGTACGCATGGTTCTATGCTTCCTAATGTGTCTTCCTGAAGAATGCTTGTTGTTCTTCAACCTTGGGATTTTATTATCAGATAGAGTTGTTTAATGTTCATGACTGGATTTCGATGTTTTCTTTGCTGTTATTGTTGCTCCTCGGACTACTTTATAAAGCGCAGAAGAGTAGATTCTTGAAAAAAGAGCTGAAGAGCAAATGAGTTTGAACATTATATTTTTAGTCTGATATTTAATGAGAAATAGGAAACAATATTGTTTTTCCTAGACACAAGTGCATTTTTATGAGAAAATATTCGATTATTGTTTATACTCTTTGTCACTTTAATCTCAACTATTAAAGCATCCTAGACACCAGATGATATGTTGTCTATTAGCATTTGTTTAGCTAATTGCTGCACATTGCACGGTTCTGTTTCTATCCATGACCTTGAGAAAAAGGCTTGCCTGGCGAGGAACACCAGTCAAAAGTAACTGAGCCGGGCTACCATTCCTGATTGGATTGACTCGAATCCATCAGCTAAAGTTGGCTGGTCCTTTTTTTATCTGCACCTTTGCTTTTCCGAATTTCAGTATTTGGCCTCAAATATTGTTACGCAATCGCGAAAATACCTATAATTACTTTAATTAAGAAACTCGAACCCTATCTAACACACTATCTAATTTTTAAGGATACGAGTTGTAGTATAACAGTCTCTAGGTTCGAAGAAAGTGATGGAACAGTAATGTTGTTATATATAAATAACAATACAACCGACAAAATTTGATTGAAGGACAAACCAGCCGAAACAAAGAACTGTAGCAAGTCCAAATGCTTCGACAATTTTCTAACATGTTCAGAAGAAACTGGAGAGGGGGACTTTGATCAATTTCGGTTGCTTGCATTATGAAAAGTAGAAACAAATATTGTCATAAACTATTTTTCCATATGAAATTTGTCAATTAATGAACTACATAGGACTGTAGAGGAAATCCATAATTTCTAGAGATACTAATATCATGTGCTGGTCGCGCATGACTTCCAAATCGAAGAGAGAAAAGGACCGTAATTATCGGAAACAACTAACACATGTATCCAATTGAAAAGAAAAGAAAATATAACTACACATAGCACTTGAAACTGTTCAGAGATATAAGCTCTCTCCAGTGCTCATGCAATAGACAATTCATCGAAGGAAGAATTGATGTTTTTCAGGCACTCGAGCTTTTTTCGCTTTCCTTGAGTGCGGTATGAAACATAACATGCGTTAGAAGCACAATAGCAAGCTTGCATAAGTGAACAAACTCCACAACACTTCATACACAACAATACTCGACTTTTCATGGCATTGAGTACAGTATAATGTTCAAATCTGCTAAATAAAATATACACAAGGGACCTGGCTAGATCATTTTTTACACCTTAAAAGCAGCATGTCATTCTAGTAGTTTTAAGAGATGGAACTAGCTGCGGTGAACCTGATCCACGCGAGAATAAGAACGAGCATACGAGTACGCATACATGGATCTTAATGACATATCAGCTTTCTGAAAGGACTTCTAACCTAACAAAACTGTGCGAAGGCTTGTCAGAGTCAGATACTCAAGTAGGTGACTCGGCTAGAAGAAGGGTATGCCACCAGCCACAAGCTACAGTTTTAGGGACACAGCCATCGATGGTAACTTGAGAAGGAATGTTGCGGTCAATCACATCACCCAAGCCAAGCTGTTTCACAAACCCAGGCGTCGAAAAAATCAATTATGTTCTTAAATTTGCAGACATTTTGCAGCTATATGTACACCACAACACTGGAACATAATGACGTGAACCTGAGTTCCCTATCAATTATAGTGCATGGTACACATTATAAACAACAACAGAGGCTTATTTAGCTTGATACGAATCACAGTAATGAAATTAAAATCCAATGCCATTCCAGATGCTCGCCAAATAAGATGATTGATTGGGGGTTAAGCATGAGTACCTGGCCATACTTGTTCCATCCCCAGCAGAATACTTTTCCATCCTCTTCAAGAAACGAAAGTAAAAAGTCACCCTTCATAGTTACGTGAAATACATGTCCAAACATAATACTAAGAGCATGCATATGGGTCGCAAGTTTAAAACATGTTATAGGAATAATCACCGGAATGGTGAAGAAGTAATTATTGATTTGTTTTGAAAATATGCTACGTTTGACATTAGAAATTATCCTTTCCACCAATTTAACTAAGCTTGCAACTTGATTAACACAAAATTTCACTATTTTTTACCTACGCCAACAGTTACTCCTTCTCATTCACCACTGACAATCTTTCAACTGGTCTGGTTCTTGATCAGTTATTTTGTTAGGTTTTACAAAACAAGTAATATCATCTTTGCATACATTTGAGGCTAAAAACCCTCATTCGAATTGGCTATATTTTTATACCTTGCAGAGTTGTCCTTCTATTCATCCATGTAGAACTCACATTGGTGGTTTTATAATTTTGATAATCCTTCAGACTTCGTTTCACCAAATCAAAACACCAAGACTCAGTTTGTTGCCAACAAGATCAAAGGAGATGATTTGAGATTGAAAATTAACTCAAATAATATGCACACACGCAACACAAAATTCAGTAGTTTGTTGATATTCAGTGGAAATTAATGGAATGACATAATTGTTACCGAACAAAGAGATAAGGAGGACTAAAAATAGTCCACAAACCTGTGATTATAGCACTGTGGCGAGCCCCACAAGAAACTGTTTTCGCATGTATATTTTCCAAGCTGGGAGCTTCCAAGAGTCTGGGGAGAGTCTGATGTACAAATTCAATAGATTGTGAAGTTAACCACAGAGAATTCTTCAAGAACAAAACATGTGTTAACATAGCAGCTATGATTGAGGTATAAGTAGTCCAGTGAACAGTGATAATGATTCAGATACAGCGCAGTGGTAATAGTAGCAGTGCTTGGATCTCTGTGCCCAAACTGAAATATCGAAACTCTAAGTGTCTAGTCACCTTTCCCAGTGTTCTACTGGCAAAGAAGAGTAACTCTTCCAGAACAAAACATTTGTTAACATAACAGCTATGATCGAGGTATAAGTAGTCCGTGAACAGTGATAATGATTCATATATAGCGCAGTGGTAGCAGTAGCAGTGCTTAGATCTTTCAGTGCGCAAACTGAAACTTTGAAACTCTAAGAGTCTAGCCACCTTTCCCAGTGTTCTATTGGCAATGAAGAGTAATTAATGATTTTTTATTTTGAAACTACATTTTTTCCGTGTTCTGTTGATGATAAATGCATTTGGATTTTTGAGATCTTATAATGCACATTTTATCATACCAAATTACCAGTCCTTCCATTTACTATCCTGCAATCAAGGGAAAGAGAACTTGAGCGATACAGTTATATTTGTAATGTACCTCTGCCTGGTCACCACCAGTTCCCAACTGTCCAAACTGATTCCCACCAAATGAGTAGACATCGCCATCAGCAGAAACACAAACGGTATGCCATAACCCTGCGGCAACTGCCTCTATCCTAATGCCCAGCAAAGAAGATACACAAGTGGGGCTTAACTCATCATCTGTGCTTCCTTGACCACACTTGAAAAAACAATAACAATAGACTTTAGTCCTTTTACCATGACAAGCCAAAACACGCAGCAGTAAAATTAATCACAAGAAAAGCACAAATATGTAAGCGCTAAAAAAGAAATAGAGTATGTGGATGGGAATCCCACATCAGTTAAGAATAAGAAGTTTGAGGTGCAAAAAAACTAGTAATTTAGATCCAGTGCAGCTTTGCCATCAACTACACTATTTTTAATTAATTGAGAAAGATTGGACGTGCATCCTCTCTTTCCTTTGGTGGCACTTTTTGCATAATCATGGCAACTTGACACACTTTTTCTGCAGTTTCTCTGAAGGGACATGTCCAGCGCAATAAAAAAATTTGCGGCAATAGCAAATATAGGCCCATTCTCACCATCAAAAGCACTTTTTTAGTGGCTAAAATGTTAGAAAGTAAGTCATTCAAATGAGGTTTGACAGTCAAATAACAGACCCAACATTTAATATTCGAGGGGTTAAAACAGATCCAGCGGAGTTCAACCAATCGAGGCATGCACTAATGAAAGACGAGCAACTAAGAATTCAAAGTTTTACAAATATCTTTTACTGGTGATGATTCTATGCAAGAACCAAATTCAAATAAACAGTCAGATTAGGAACCATCATATTTACTGAGACGCATTGCTAATCAACATATGATGAAAGAAAACGTGCATTTCTCTAATGAAAATGCAAGGACAAGCTCACACACAACACAAGAAATTTACTTTAGGAAAATAGAAAACCCCAGGAGAGACTCATTGACTGCCAAAAATTTACTAGACCAGAGTACCTGTCCATAAAGTCCCCAGCCAAAAGTAAGCAGTGCTCCAGCATCTGTAATAGATTTGAAGCCAAAAGAATGAATTGGTCATGTGGAGGCCTTTGAATACAGAATAAAATGGGGGAAAATAAAGGGAAAACAGGCATGCATTAACCATGACAGTCAAACTCATGCCATAGACAGTTTGCAGTCTAGGTCGTAAATCTTGTTGCTGTACTTACTGATACAAGTATATCAAGTACACGGCTCTAATGCTCCTAAACTATGTTACTTGAGCTTATATATATTGAATAACAAATTCAACAAAGCATTATAATAATAAAAAAAGAACATCACCATACAATAGTACCTGTAATTACCGCACTGTGTCGACCTCCACAAGCAATCCCCTTAACATGACTTCCAGGAACTCTAAAACTCTGTCCCTCTGAAGTCATGCCCCCTCGAGAAAGCACTACAGCTCTATCTTTTCCGTAAGCAGAGTCAATGCAAGGTATGGGATGAGGAGAGGACACCATACGTATCCGGGAGCCCAAACCAAGCTGCCCTTCGCCACCATAGCCCCAACCCCACACCTGTCCTATATCTGAAACTTCGGGAAAATTAGGATACATCAAGTGTCTTGCTTAGTTGCTTTACATAAAAGTCTTCCATAGCTTCAAGCTTCATACTGCCTATCAATTTGTTACCATGATCTCGTTGCAGAGAGAACTACACATCAAAATACAGAGTCAGCACAGTACTATTCCAGGACAGGACTTACCTGACAATGCTAAAGTGTGGCGCCCGCCAGCAGCAACAGTGGCAACCCTCACTCCCGGGTTAAGATTTACTAGGCATGGCAATGCTGAGAGTGTTTCATCTCCGGCAGATGAGCTTTCGGCTGCTTGTTTTGCTGATGCTATTCTCCGCCTCTTTGTACTTTCATCTCCACTTCCTCTACCATCAACCCCAGACAAGGTTCCACTTCCACTGCTAGACCTCGAACCTTGCGAGCGAGGGCTGACTGCAAAAGATCACCATTCACAAGTTAGCCTGCAGAAAGATAAATTACTTAGTGCACAGTGTTTGAAAAGGTAGCTAGTTGGAAATTGCCTTGTTCTGTAAAAAACAGATTCTGTCTTTCAAACGCATCCTTTGCTGATCCTCCCGCCCCTGATGGATCTCCGAAGACTTTCCCTGAGGGAATACATTCTTTCCATCCCCATGTATAGACTTCTCCAGTGTCTGTGCTTGAGAAAAAAAAAGAGCTTAATTAGTTTTGAGGCAGAGTAATATGATACATGATCAATTATCAATCAAAGAAAGAGTTCAACACTGCCCTTGCATATACAGTTATTTACCTGTAGCTGCTACACAATGCGCCCAACCAGCAGCAGCTTCTACAATGGAAGCCTCAGTTGGGAGAGGGAAAGCCTCGGGAGTTTCCTTAACAAGAAAAATAGAAGGAAAAAAAATTGTTTGTTAGTTCTACAACATGTAAGATTAACCAACACATATGGAATGAAGCTGAAGTGTTTTATGGTGCAGCACTACCCCATGCTTCCCTGATGTGACATAGCTTTGACCTAGATCATCTGTTGAACCCCATGTAATGAGCTTTCCAGACTCTGATTAAACAACAACCATGAGTAAAACACCACTATTTTCTAAATTAGAAAAATCAGTTGACCGTAACAATTGAATCATGCTTTTATTAGCTTTGAAGGGAAGCGAGAAATAGTAGCCTTTATGAATGTCCATAATCTAATTATGAGCACTATCTCAAACTTCAATTAAGGGAAAGCAAGAAGGGGTCAAACAGAAATGAAAAGTGCTTCCAATGGCAATTGAATGCAATTGCAGCAAGCTGACAGTGTAAGGTCTAATCAGTATAAAAATGTCTAAATAAAAAAGGGGGAAAAAGACTTGTCTTGCATCCAAGAAAAGCTAAATTTCCTTTCCTTAAATGTGAAAAGTAAACACTGTTGCATTGAAAACTGAAATTATAAGAAAAACAATTCACACGAAATTAAATTTCAGAAGCAAATTAATTTCAACTTGAAATTGTTTAAAAATAATTTCAGTTCGGCTCATTTTAACAAACTGAAAGAAATTAAACAGAAAAATACAAACAAAATAAACTATTAAAAAACGAAAAAAAGAAAAGGAAAGAAGCAGGAATCAGGAGTTGTACCAAGCGAAGTAAAAAACCTCACTTGACAAAGTTCATTATCCCCATTTTAGCCAAATTAAGCTCAGTTTTCTTTTCCCAGGAACCAAAACAGCATTAAAACAAACAATAAAACAATCTTACTTTCTTCCCTTTTCCCACATTTTCTCAGCAACCAAACAGAACGAAAATCAAATGTGATAAAAAAATCCACAACTCTCTATTTTTACCAACAACATAATAACCAAGATAAGTCAATCACATTCCCATTCCCAGGTCTAACCTCTCAACTCCACACAAAAATAAAATAAAACTGAGGAGACAAAGAAAAGTCACCAGAAATGGCCATGGCGAAACCGCAACCGCCACCACAAACATCCTTCCACGCATACACCGTCGACCTGACAGCAAGCGGAGAAGAAATCGGCGACCTTTGCGGCAAAGCACCCGGTAAATAACCCCACATAAAAACCAATCTCTCATTGTTCACCTCCATTTTCACTGCTTCTTCCTTTCCCTCCCCATTCATTCTTTATATAGGAAAAGAGAAGGCAACACGGATGAAAACACCAAAAAAAAAAAAATCAATACTTGCGACTGTTTTTTATATATATATTTTTTATTATTTTTTGGGAGAAAATTTTTTGAGCTTTTGTGTCTGCGTATTTGAGAGTTTGTTCGGTAAGTAATGCAGAGTCTGGTAATAATGGCAGCCATAAAATGGGGCGTATCATTTACAAGAAAATAGAAGATACCACGTAGGATGCTCACGTGGTTACTGTGACACGTGGCTTCATGTTATCCGCTAGATTGCTCAGTGAATGCTGGCCAGGAGTTCTCGGAAGTTTCTGGAAGGTCAGGACTCTAAGAGGAAAAAAAAAACTCAAAGATGGCGTGCACACAGTAGTTGATGCCGAGTGACACGTGCTTCCTTTCTATACGAAGTCCAATCATTACAGTCTCACGTGTCGGGTTATTAGCGTGGGATGTTTGTGCAAGGGTCGTGCCACGTCATTTTTGGGTCGGTTGATGCAATCATTGATTTATTTTTTTTGCTGGTATATACATGTGGAAGACACAATTTTTTTTTGTAATGGTTGAATTATTTAATTAGTGCTTCGTTAGTTTTTATGTTTGCGTTTGGGTAAATTCAAAGATTATGGGTACCAAATAAAAGTATAGAAAGCATATTTGTTAAGAGTTAATAATTGAATTTATAATTTCTTAATAAATATAAAAAAGTCATTTAATAAGTTGAGGTATTAAGATAATGTTTGGTTGATGTTTCGAAATAAAAAACAAAAATAAAAACTTATACTTCTAGTTTTGAAAATACAAATAATACTATGTTATTAAAAAATTACAGTTTACAATGCCATTCTCATTTACTGTACATGTGATGCAGAAATAAATATATATCCTTATCTTCATTTTTTGATTCGAGAAAACCCTACCTCCCGAAAATGGTATTTTGTGGGTGTAGGTGAGTGAGTAAAATCTCGGCTGTCTCAGACTCTTACAAAAGATGCACATCCTGACTCGAACTCGAGACTTGTTGTACAGATCTCAAACTCTTTGTCATCATGTTATGCCCTTTAAAGACATCCTTGTCATTCTATAGTTTAATTAAAATTATATTTAGCTATCTGCTATTAAAATATTACAGTTTAGAATACCATTAATAATTACAAAATAAACTAAATTATAAAATAATTTATGATGTAAATTGATACGCGCGTACACAGTAAAAAAAAAGGAAGAAATTGGAACGGGTTGACAAGAAATAAGGAACATGAATCTAGTTTATTTGAAGAGCATTCACGTAGTTTCTAAAAAATGATAGACAGAACCTCGTTCCGCATTAAGCACAGTGGGGATCCAGTATGATTATATATATACAAGTAACTGAACAGACACCCTTGTGAGAGAAGGGTGTTTTTTCCTCTTCAAATCTACCTTTTGCATGACACCAACACCAAATCATACACTCTATGTCGTTGGCACGATACGGGTCTGATTATTTTTCCTTTTAATATAAAAAAATATATATTTAAGTGTTGCTGATTACTTTTCAACTTTTTTTTTACACTTTTTGGAGGCTAACTTCATTACTTATTGGTTTAAAAACAATCTCGGATGGTAACCAGTAAAAATATATCTTGATTTATAAAAATTTAAAATAATATTTTTAAAAAATAAATATTAAAAGTGCAATATATTTAATTGATCAGATCCAACTTGAGTTAACATATAAATTTTATTGATAAATTAAAAAATTTTAATTAAAAAATATATATAAATTGATATATCAAATCCGTGATCCGGATCATGAGACCGTAGTAGACCTATATAAAATAAATTATATATCTCAATTCTTAATCAACCTATTGTTAAATAATAAAATTGAAGAAAAAATTTTAAAAAAACAACAATTTTAGTTAACCTGCTAAACCCGTGACCCCGATCATAAAACCAGAAAAACCTCATAAAAAATAAATATAAAAAATGACTTGGATCGACTCAGATTAACTTGTCAAATCCGTGACTAAGATCATGAAACTATAACAACTTACTATAAAAAAAATCAAAATAAATTATGAAACATTGCCGAAAGATAAAATTAAAAAACAATCAATCTAAAACAGGACACAATAAAATAACTTGAGTTTATGCATGTTAACTTGCAAAAAACATGACTCAGATTATGAGATCGATATAACTTTATAGAAAACAAATTAAAGCAAATCATGAAGTATAATTTCCAATCAACCCAATGTTAGATGATGAAAATAAAAAAATATCAATTAAAAAAAAAGAAAAACCTCTCATCAGTTGGGTTAACCTTTCAAACTCGGGATTCAAGTTATAGAACTAAAATAACCTTATAAAAAACAAATCAAAATAAATCATATTTAAATTCTAATCAATTCAATATTGAAAGATGAAGTTGAAAAAAATTAAAAAAACTCAAGCCAACCGAATTAACCTGTTAAATCTGTTACACTGGTTATGCAACTAGACTAATCATCTATAAAACAAACCATAATAAATTATAAAGTTTGATTTTTAATAAATTAAATATTTAACTATGGAACTAGAAAAAAACACAGATACAGAATAAAAAAAAAGGAAAAAAAACACTATCAAGATTAATAAAATCTCGTGGGTGGGGTACACTGTACAGTAAATGCACGCCGCCGTTGGTTTATTGTTAATTAATGTCAATAATAAGAATAATTAATTAAAACTGGCTCCCTGTAGCCCCATGCTGTGCGATCATGTAGATGTCGTAACAAGATTGAAACTAACGGCCGGGATAGAATCTCTGAAACTACAAGCCGTGGTCCGTTAGATGTGCGTATCCCACGAGGCTGGCCGTCTTTAGAAATTCTAATACTCATGCTGACTGAGTTCATAAAATTTAGATTTATTCTAAATTTGTGTAAAGAGTGAAAACTAGATAGCTAAAGGGATAAAATTAATCAAACTATCCCATTATAACTATATTGAAACAAATAATTAACGGACACACACAGCCAAGCCTTTTTACAAGCTTATTTCCAAGTGCATCACTTGTGAAATTTATTAAAAATATCAAAGAATCATTTCAACTTAAAAATTTAAGTAGTTAGATGAGGTCTCAAGATATAATTTATATTATTTTCTAACATACGCTCTCAAGTGAAAGTCATTCGGGCGTGAAACTTGCATAGGCTTATATTATCTTGTGCTTAATTTTTATCAAATGAATAGAGCTGATGAGATTCGAATTCGTGACCACTTGGTCATCAAAGCTCTGATACCATGTCAAAGAATCATCTCAACTCAAAAGTTTAAGCTGTTAGGTGAGGTTTCAGATATAATTTATATTATTCTCTAACCAAAAACATGTGCTTAATAATGCGTTAATGATCATGTTTTTTCTTTTTTTTTTCCGGGAAAAAGCTGGCACCATGAAAATTTCCTTAAATAGAGCAAGGAGCAGTTTATTTGGGCGATCCAGCCATTTTTTTAATTTTTTTAAAAAATTATTTTTATATTTTAGTCAAGATGTATTTTGCTGGGAGTATTAACAGTGCTGTTTCTGACAGGATTAGTCTGTGCGAAGGGCTAAAATATATGTGTTTGCTAATACATATAGTGTTAGTCGGCAGGAGTTCGGAGATGCTTTGGAACCACAAGCTCTATTTCCATTTTGTTTGATAGGAAAAAGAAAGCACTTCGTTTTCACGAGCTAATAGCTTTTCAAGATGCACACGTCATCCAATCTCTTGGATATTTTCCTTCCTAAATCCTGGCATCTATTGGTCGGCAGAGTATCGTGTTGGTGAAGAGAATCTTCCAGTCCCGTCCTCTACTTGCTATTTCGAGATTTATTTGGCGAGGAATGGAGAGTGGTACTCGTCTCATTGATTGATCTGTAGAGGGACTGACTTTCGCAGTTCCACGTCTTTTTTCATCATCTCAAGTTGAAAGGAAACTTTATCTGTATATTGTCTTTTTCTATTCTCCCCCGCTCTCAGTTAATGAAGCAAACAATTGAAAAGACGCATTAATTGATGACATCTAGTAAATAAATAAATAAATAAAAGACTAACCAGTTTGTAATAACAGTTAAATCAGTCGACTGATTAAAAAATAATAAACAAAAACACAGAACTATTATAACAAGGGCTCGAGGATATTTATGAAAGCGATTTCTAGACACTTGTGTAAAAATTTGAGTGGTATTTAATAGCTGAATTAAAAGTAATATCTCTTTTAAGCT
>Ga0325405_1003463_pt1 | contig 16223 bp, 12 predicted proteins | sample PopdelMetagenome_21_FD_205663 | JGI IMG/M metagenome (GOLD analysis project Ga0325405, IMG submission 205663) | Populus deltoides microbial communities from Bellville, Georgia, United States - Xylem-Control-R2 | ecosystem: Host-associated > Plants > Phyllosphere > Stem > Wood/Secondary xylem...
TCATAAGAAGGAAGGGGATTAAAGTTAATCGCTCTGGTTAAGAACTCATGGCTGGCCCAGAGACTTCTTGTAGTTATGTCAGTGTTAGTATCCTTGATCATATACATACAATGGTATCTCAAAGCTTTGTTTTGGTGCTTAGGTGCATGACGATCCTCTAAATGCCCCAGTGGATGGTCCAACTCGATGGGTGAGTTTTACATGCATGGTCCTTGACAAACACCATAGGCGTTTTTAATGAGATTCCATTTACAGATATTTGTTTAACCAGGTGCCAGATAACAGTTTTTTGTATTTTGGAAGTATAATCATCTAACATCTTTTGTTTTTCCATGAAATTAGCCTCTGCGCCATTTAGAGGAGCTGCTAGACGAGCTTGTGGCAATAGCTGTAAGTTCTAGACCCATCTTGAATCTGCACATACATTTTCCTTAATGCTTATTCACTGTAAGAAACTCATCTTCAGCAATGCTGCACACATTGTATACTTTCATCTCCAATTCCTGAGATGAGAGAAAAGGTATCCAAGTGTCAGATAGGGTCTCCTGTTTGGGAGTATAATCTCATAGAACCCAAAGAATTTTCGTAATTTTACCTTCCCACCACTTCTTGGTATCTCTGTCATCATCTACCGATCTCTTTAACTCACTGTTTCCTTTTCCATTCATTTAGCACTTTTTTGAACCAAGCATACTTGATTGGTAGGTTGTCCTTGGACTTGTGCAAAAGCCTGCTAGTTTGATTAATTTCACTCGCTGCTTTGGTCTCTTCCTTCCATCTCAAAGTGTTTCCGCATGCATCGTCTCTTTGTGCTATAGCCCTCAAGTAGACATGTTTAGAACGTGCAAATTTCTTGCCTCTATCTCAGCCTTTTCATTCCCGTTAAAGAAAATCCCAACCCTTTATGGACTTGATTGCGGAATGATTTCAATTGTTGCGAGAAAATTCACATGGGCATTGGTATTGAATTATTTTCATTAAATCATCTTTGACCTGGATGCTTACTTTATTGTTCTGATGCTTACTTTGTTGCTCTGACAGAAGGTGAGCAAGGGGAAGAAACAAATGACCATTGATCTCACACCATTTCGCGATTAGGGAATTGAAGACCTCTCTCAAGGAGTAACAAGGCAAAGTTATTGGGCTGTAAGATTCCGTAGTCGAATAACTAGTTTTAAGAAACTTCCATTTGCGGATGCCAAAATCATGCCAGATGCATCCAGTTAGTGCGTTCTTAGCCATTGTTTCTCAGTTTCCACAGGTTATTGTTCACGAAGCAAAACCTCTGGTGCTAGATGACAAGCTTCACGTGTACCTATGAGGTGCATCCTCCGAATATTGGTATTTATTGTATTCATACTGCATCTCTTAACTAAAGTTCATATCGAAAGCTTCTCATGTTATTATTTTCATATCGCATCTCTCCTCGTGAGAGAGGCCGTTTGCTCGTTCAGTGGAGTAGTCGGATTAGGATTTCTGAAGTAGGGTTATCGCTTATATCCCGCCCGTTGATTATGCATGCGCAAGACGTTGGTGAGCATGCATGCTATTATATTTATCGTTTTATTTAAGCAAAAAAAAAAAACTGAGATTATTAAAAATAAATATCTGGAAACAGCGCGTCCCGAGGGCTTGCAAATGCGAAGCGTGCAACGTGTTCGACAGAAACCCAAGTATCCTTATCCGAACCCATTTCAACAACCGACTTACATGAGATGATTCCTTTTCCGTTTCGGATTAAACAAAAAGCTAGCATATAAACAGTTAGCCCGTCACCTCTCAACCTCAGAGCAGAGGCAAAGACAAACAGGCGTTTTTGGCTAGCTATCTCCCAAGATGACGAGAAGAAAGATTGAAATAAAAAAAATACAAAACGAAGATTACCGAAAAGTGACCTTTTCAAAGCGACGAGCTGGTCTTATAAAAAAGGCCAAATTTCTTTGCAGCGGGTCCGATACACAGATTGCTATAGTCTCCTACTCCTTGTCGGGGAGACTCTTTACGTTCGGCCACCCGTCTGTGGATTCGGTCGTCGACCCATTTCTTGACAACTACACCACTGATAGCTGCGGCAGCAGCTCTAATGAATCTCCCCATGTTAGCACAAATGGGCCATCGCCGCCGTCTAGGGGGGTAGAAGATGGGAAAGAAGGGCGGCCTTCGTGGTGGGCATTGCCAGTTGAGGATATGGATTTGGATATGGATGGGCTTCGGCAATACAAGGCTTCTTTAGAAATTCTCAAAAGCAATGTGGCTAGTCGATTAAAAGAGATGGAGGAGAGAGCATCTCTTACAAGAGATTTTGTAGGGTTTCTTGATGCTCATTGATTTTCTTATGATGTTTTTTATAGTTACTGAAAAACACAGGATTTTTAGGGGTTTTTCTTTCTTTTAAGAGTTAGCTGTTAGTGCAGGATGAGGTTTTTTCTTTCTATTTGAATATTTATATTCGTGAAATAATCAATCCAGCATCTTTATTTTTTTTTTATTTGAGCATATGAACTGTTTTTTTTATATTTAAATATGTACAGTCATGAATTTTGATCATCTAGCTTACTCTCACAAGTTTTATATCGCAAATCATCTCCAATACAAGTGACTTCGTGTTTTTGGATTAACCATCATTTTGTCAATTTTAACATTTTCAAGAAATTGAAAAAATAAAAAAAAATAAAAAAACTAGGAAATAAGGTGAGTTTATATTTTTCTTACTCGTTTTTTAGGATTTAATTCAATGTTTATTATATCTTTGTATGGTATTTAGTTTTCCAATGTGTTCTTATATCAAGTTTAATTGGGGTGATTAGATTTTAAATTTTAAATATTAAATATCCTTTAGAAATAAATTTAAAAGATAATCTTCTGCAATAATTATGATTTTTTTTTCTAAGTATTTTTCTATTTAATTGGGTTTTTTAAGCAGATCAGGCCCATGCCCAATATTGCGCTCGTCTAAGAGAAAGCCTGGCTCGGGCTTCTTGGTGATGGAATCAACCGAACCAGATTTCCAATGTGGAGTCCTATGATCGTACCTTGTTTTACCCTTTTCTTAGTCAAATCAAATTAACCCATGAAAAAACAAAAACCTAAAAATCCACAAGCACAATGATACATTGCCACTCATTCATCTCTTCCCCTCGCTCATACACACAGACAACATGGCAGCATGTTTTTCCCTCTACTACTACAACCACCAGAATCATATAAGCTGGGCGCCTTTGATACACAAGAAAGGCAAATCCAATGTTTCGGTGAGTTCCCAAAATTCTGTTTACAATTTTGCTTTTCCAGTTTCCTCTATACATTTGATGGTGCCATGGAATTCTAGTTTAGTCCTTATTTTCTTCTGCTCTGAACTAACTGAGCATTTTATTAAATGATTTTGTGTTTAAAATGAAGTTTATCAGATCAAAATGTTGGATTAAAAATAGAAAAAAGAAACTGTAGCTACAACAGGTTTTCTTTACCGGGGGGGGGGGGGGGGGGATGTTACGTAATTCTGGAAATATGTTAAAACTGATAATTTTGCTGAATATGTATGGTTACCGATTTATAAAGTAAGCAGCAGTGTCTGCAGGCCAAGGCTTCTTGTCATTTGATTACTGATGGGGCTTGCTCAATTTTTTAACCTGATAAGGAACTGGGGCTGGCCTTTGAATCCCGTTTGCTTTGTCCTGGTACCAAGTTCAATTTGTGAACGTGATCTGAATTTTTGAAACCAAACCAGCCCTAGAGGAAGATTAGCTCTTACAATTTTGATGAATTTTCTGACCTCTGTGTGCATGCGTCTAATTTCTTCAACTCCGGCACCATTTCTTGATGATTTATTTTTCTAATTCATAATGAAGTATAAATTTTCCAAAAAAGAAATCCCATCTACACCAGAAAATCCTCAGTTTCGTGTTCCATGAGGTTTTTCTAGTGTATGCTGCTTGAACCCAAAATCCCTGTCTTAGTGCCCCTCTGATTTTCTTAAGATTTTTTTATTTAATGAGCCGCCTGGAATCTTTCTGAATGCCTTTTCGAGTTTTGTTATAAATCAATAATTCTGATTTCATTTGACATTTGGTTTTTCTTAGTTTTTTTATATTAATTTGCACTAATACAATATATTGTGCAGGAAAGGTTGAAACGCCCTACCATAGGACATGCCAATCAAGGCCGTCAAGTCTTGCGGTCTAGGACGTGTTGCTCTGCAGGAGTCACAGCCTCTCTCGATGTTGACTTCTCACCATCACACGCAACCATTTCAGGGGAGCCTTTCAGCGTTCTCAAGGCTGTGAGGAATATCAAGGTAGATATACCGACAACGTCAGAAGCTACCTCAAATTTAATCCAGAGGTTGATGCTGGCAGATTTGGACCCTGCCACAGCTAAGTTAGCTATAGGTATCTTAGGGCCGTTCCTCTCAGCATTTTCCTTTCTATTTGTTTTGAGAATAGTAATGTCCTGGTACCCAAAGCTTCCTGTTGGGAAGTTTCCATATGTAATAGCTTATGCTCCCACAGAACCGCTTCTCATTCTAACCAGGAAGTTGATTCCACCACTTGGAGGAGTGGATGTGACTCCTGTGGTATGGTTTGGCTTATCGAGTTTCCTCAACGAAATACTGGTGGGTCCACAAGGGCTTCTAGTTCTTCTTTCTCAACATATCAACTGATTTGCTTCCTAGCTGCTCCAGGCATCAAATTGCATATTCAGTTTTGTAAAGGCTGAGCTTGTTTATTCATTCATTTAACCAGCAGGAGTTGGTGCTTGTTGACGAGAAAATTGTTTATTCATTCAGCCAACAAGTATGGGTGCTTATTGATGACAAGATGTGTTTGAACTTGTGAATAGCTGCTTTGTGGTCATCAACACGATGGCTCGCCGGGTGCTGTACAGGTGCCTAGCTAATAATGGGACACCTTGTGCATATACATCCACACCAACAAAGACAAACAGTAGTGATACTATTCGGAGCTAAATTCAATTTGAGTTTGGGAACTGTTGGGATTGGATACATTTTTAATGATGAATCTTTTTTGTACCATATTTTTGGAGAGTCCACGATCCCAACTAATGATTCCACTTTACCTTTATGTAAAGTTGAAGAAACTATTGACTTAGAACAAGTCATTTGGACAGACTTGACAGCTGTCTGTGAAGATAATATTCTAGATCTAGGAAAAGCATCTAGAACACATGTAAATTCAATTTACATTCGTGGAATTTTATCCTTTAGTGGATATAGAAAATTTAACGTAGATTGCTACATAGATACTGGTGCTAGCATGTATTTAGCAAATAAAAATATTATTCCTCCACAGTTTTGGCAAAAAACTAAGGAACTAATATACGCTAGTTTAGCAGATGATACTATTCATGAATTGAATATAATAACCGAAAAGATAGAAATACTTATCTAAGATAAGATTTTTATCATTCCTACATTATATCAAACCACAACTAGGTATGATATCCTGCTTGGTAATAATTTTTGTCGTCTCTATGAGCCTTTTGCTCAATAGGGTAAAATTATTATCTTTCATCATGAAGGACAAACTGTTGTTTGCCCAAAAATTACCGGTGCTTTCCATCATGGTAAACCAGGATTCTTAGAATCTTGTAAATATTGTAGTCATTGATCACCACCACCACCAGAAAACATTGTTCAAAATCTAGATTTTGATCAAAAAAACATTGAGGGAGAGTGTATGTACATTCACCAACACACCCACAGACTTATTATTAAGTCTCATGAATTTATCTACAATTGAAGATAAATTAAAACAAGTTTGTAGTGACAATCCTTTAGACAACAATATCTCTAAATATAAGTTTAGAGCCGACATTAGATTAACAAATCCAGATGCTAAGATTAAAGTACCTCTTATGCAGTACACAGGAGAAGATAGAGAAGAGTTTGCTAAGCAAATTCGAGAATTATTAGATGCCAATCTAATAGAGCCAAGTGAGTCACCTCACTTTAGCCCTGCTTTCCTAGTCAATAAACACTCGGAGCAGAAAAGAGAAAAAAGACGAATGGTCATCAATTACAAGAAATTGAATGATCACACTATAGGAGATGGTACCTCCTACCTAGAAAAGATGAATTATTAGACCAAATTCATGGTAAAAAAGTATTCTCATCTTTTGATTGCAAAAGCAGATTTTAGCAGGTATTGTTGGATACCAGCTCACAAATTTTGACTGCTTTTACATGCCCAGAAGGACATTTTCAGTGGAAAGTCATGCCTTTCGGCCTAAAGCAGGCCCCATCCATATTCCAAAGACATATGGACGAAACCTTTAAAGGTTTTGAAAAGTTTTGTCGTATTTATGTTGATGACATTATTGTCTTCTCAGATAACGACAAAGACCATACCAAACATGTTACACAGGTCTTAGACAGGAGTAAAGATATAGGCATGATTTTATCACTACCTAAAGCTCAATTATTCAAAGAGAGCATTAATTTTCTAGGTCTAATCATAGACAAAGGACAAATAAAGTTACAAGGACATATAGGTGACCACCTAACAGTCTTTGATAGTAAAATAACTGATAAGAAACAGTTACAAAGATTTTTAGGTATATTAAATTATATCTCTTACTTTTGCCCTAAAGTTGCGCAGATACGACAAACATTATAAGCAAAACTCAAGAAAGACACTATTTGGCAGTGGACCAATGAAGATACAACATATGTTGACAAAATCAAAAAAGCTATAAAAAATTTGCCTCCTGTACATCATCCAGGACCAAACGAGCCTCTAATCATTGAAACCAATGCTTCAGACAAGTATTGGGGAGGAATTTTAAAAGCCCAGCCAGATGAAGGCCTGAAATTAATATGTGGATATGCTAGTGGAACTTTTAAGCCCGCTGAACAAAATTACCACAGCAACGAAAAAGAGCTTCTTGCTCTTATAAATACCATCAAGAGGTTCCAAGTATACCTCACTCCAGTTCGGTTCACAGCAAGAACTGATAATAAAAATGTGTTCTTCTTTCTCAGCACAAATATTCACGGTTCTTATAAACAAGGCCGATTAGTTAGATGACAATTATGGTTACAATATTTTGATATTGTATTTGAACACGTTGAAGGAATTAACAATGTTTTTGCGGATACCCTCTCAAAAGAGTTTGCAGAAAATATGTCTTCCCAAGACATAAAAGAAGATATCAAGATTCTTGATATGAAGATACAGAGAACCGAACAGGTGATCCAAGAGAAGAAGTTGAAGATTGAAAGACTTCAACATAAAAGGAGTAAGTTAGTTTCTAAACTCAACTCCAAGAGTATTGGTGCTGAAGGTCTCCTAGAGAGATTTGCCCAAACTATGGCTCAGGCCAAGGAAAAGAGTGGACATCCTTCACATGATCCTTTCACCTCAGGAGAACAAATGGTTCCCCTTAAAGAGTCTAGTACTCAACCAATAGCATCATCTGAGGATGTTATAAAAACAGATGAAGCATATGCTTCAAGCTTATTAAATAAGCATTATGTTATTTTTAACGGCCCTAATGTAGGTTGTTGCAGAGAATGGTTGACAGTTCAACCATTGGTAAAAGGTAAGGTTTGGTGTTATCAAGGATTCTATAACTATGAGCTTGCCACAAAAGCTTTTTATGATTATTGTGTCAAACACAATACCCCAATCCAGACTGTCCCTAAGCTTGTAACCCCAAGCGATATGTTACAGCCTAAACTCCAAAAGATACCCTTTTTTGCAGACAAAGCCAAAATGCCAGCTAACCCAGTTGCGCAGCCAAATAAATCTTTTTTAAGATTTAATAAAATCCAAACAAAAGATCCGGACTCTCATGAGTTCATTCCCCTTGAGACTTTTGTTCATTATTACATACTTGCAGAAGTTTGTAACATTGGTGAAGGCTACTTCATCAGTAACCAAAAAGATTTCTGGTATTATAATATGACGGAAGGAGCTGATCCAAAACTAGTCCAAACATTATTTTATTGTGGACTTCTTAATATGGTTTATCTAGGCACAAACCTTAAAGAAATCAGCCTATTGCCAATAGGAATCACAACAGCGGTAAAGCATTATCGCCAAAAGGTTTTAAAAGAACATGAGAGGAAAGTTTATTTTTCTTTTAAAAGCTCATTCCTAGACTGGGAAGAAACAGAGGATGAAACAAACAGCCTTAAAAATTATCCTGCTTACCATTTTATTAAGCTAGGATTATTTCAAAGACAGGATGTTCGTCCCTGCACAGAAGTTAGATCCAGCTTCACACCGGATCTCCATACAGCTCTTGCAGAATTTAGAGCTCAGACCCTTGGTACATTACTAAGGAAAACAAGAACCTTATATAAAGACTCAAATGTCAGGATTAATTATAAGAGTCCTCACATACTCTTAATCACAGAAAGCTTGCACACCATCAGTGAGCAAGATTGCCTCAAACTCCAGGAGTTTGAATGCCAATTCTATGGCAATGACTTGAAGATCTCGATCTCTACAAAAGTAAAGTTCTGCCACTATGGTAGTAAAGATCACAAGTGTGATTATTGTCCTGAAGACAATATCGAGATAAGCACAGAAGACAAGACGTCCTCTACAAAAGATCGTGACAGCACAGCAGCACGAAGACAAAGGGTCGACCAGATGTGAAAGGCCAACAACAAGTATGGACCCTACCACGATAATAAAGGAACTATGTACTAATTATAGTTTGTTTGTTTCTCACCCCTTTCTCCTATATAAGGCATTGTAATCACTTGGGATATCCAAGCCTTCTCACCCTTTCCAAAATGTTTCATTAAAACCTTGTAACAAATTTTCAATTCAATAAAGCAAAATCTTTTGCTATTTATCCAAAGTTTCATTCCTGTTCCAGGAATTAAAAAGAATAGTATAGTTCAACCTTATCGGCTGTAAGTAACCTAGTAGCGGTAAGTCTTCTAAATAGCACCTGAATAGTGCAAGTAAGACCTGTTAAAGAGAGAGAAGAAGGGCAATGGCATTGGTGTTGAAGCTCGGGAAAGTGCGAAAGTACAAAGGTAAGTGTTGATAAACTATATCCTATGGATCAAACTTTAATTCAGTTTGCAAATGTTATCGAAAGTATAGATTGGTCTAATCTATCAAACCTTAGAAGTTGTTCTGAAATACTTAGAACAAAAATAGAACAATATGAGGATTCAATCCCCAACGATATTGATGATGACTGGTTCAATCTTCCCCAAAATGTCCCTCTAAGTTTTAAGCTTAGGTTGTTTAGAGATCTACTAAAGAAGATCCAAAAGTTCATAGAGGAACTAGAAATAGAAATCTTGAATGATTCTCAAGATCCGAATGATGATTCATTAGATGTCACCGATTATAATCCTGAGGATTATTTTTAAATATCTTCCACTTGTTATATATCGGCTGGAAACTAGTATCCCGATTCTTTGGAATCATATACTTGGTATAACAACGCCATGTACATACACTCTCCCCCAATGTTTTTTGATCAAAATCTAGATTTTGAACAATGTTTTCTGGTGGTGGTGGTGAACGATGACTACCATATTTACAAGATTCTAAGAATCCTGGTTTACCACGATGAAAAGCACGGGTAATCTTTGGGCAAACAACAGTTTGTCTTTCATGATGAAAGATAATAATTTTACCTCATTGAGCAATCTTGCTCACTGATGGTGTGTAAGCTTTTTGTAATTAAAAGTATGTGAGGACTCTTATAATTAATTCTGACCTTGCAATCTTTATACAAGGTTCTTGTTTTCCTTAGAAATGTACCAAGGGTCTGAGCTCTAAATTCTGCTAGAACTGTGTAGAGATCCGGTGTGAGGCTGGATTTAACTTCTGTGCAGGGACGAACATCCTGTCTTCGAAACAATCCTAGCTTAATAAAATGGTAAGCAGGATAATTTTTGAGGCTGTCTGTTTCATCCTCTGTTTCTTCCCATTCAAGGAATGAGCTTTTAAAAGAAAGATAAACTTTCCTTTCAGGTTCTTTCAAAACCTTTTGGCGATAATGTTTTACCGCTGTTGTGATTCCTACTGGCAGTAGGCTGATTTCTTTAAGGTTTGTACCTGGATAAACCATATTAAGAAGTCCACAATAGAATAATGTTTGGACTAATTTTGGATCAACTCCTTCCGTCATGTTATAATACCGGAAATCTTTTTGGTTACTGATGAAATAACCTTCACCAATGTTACAAAATTCTGCAAGTCTGTAATAATGAACAAAAGTCTCAAGAGGAATGAACTCATGAGAGTCAGGGTCTTTTGTTTGGATTTTGTTAAATCTTAAAAAAGATTTATTTGGTTGCGCAACTGGGTTAGCTGGCATCTTGGCTTTGTTTGCAAAAAAGGGTATCTTTTGAAGTTTAGGCTGTAAAATATCGCTTGGGGTTACAAGCTTAGGGACAGTCTGGATTGGGGTATTGTGTTTGACACAATAATCATAAAAAGCTTTTCTGGCAAGCTCATAGTTATGGAATCCTTGATAACACCAAGGCTTACCTTTTACCAATGGTTGAACTGTCAACCATTCTCTGCAACAACCTACATTAGGGCCGTTAAAAATAACATAATGCTTATTTAATAAGCTTGAAGCATATGCTTCATCTGTTTTTATAACATCCTCAGATGATGTTATTGGTTGAGTACTAAACTCTTTAAGGGGAACCAATTGTTCTCCTGAGGTGGAAGGATCCTGTGAAGGATGTCCACTCTTTTCCTTGGCCTGAGCCATAGTTTGGGCAAATCTCTCTAGAAGACCTTCAGCACCAATACTCTTGGAGTTGAGTTTAGAAACTAACTTACTCATTTTATGTTGAAGTCTTTCAATCTTCAACTTCTTTTCTTGGATCACTTGTTCGGCTCTCTGGATCTTCATATCAAGAATCTTGATATCTTCTTTTATGTCTTGGGAAGACATATTTCTGCAAACTCTCTTGAGAGGGTATCTGCAAAAACATTGTTAATTCCTTCAACGTGTTCAAATACAATATCAAAATATTGTAACCATAATTATCATCTGACTAATCGGCCTTGTTTATAAGAACCGTGAATATTTGTGTTCAGAAAGAAGAACACATTTTTATTATCAGTTCTTGCTGTAAACCGAACTAGAGTGAGGTATACTTGAAACCTCTTGATGGTATTTATAAGAGCAAGAAGCTCATTTTCGTTGCTATGGTAATTTTGTTCAGCGGGCTTAAAAGTTCCACTGGCATATCCACATATTAATTTCGGGCCTTCATCAGGCTGGGCTTTCAAAATTCCTCCCCAATACTTGTCTGAAGCATCGATTTCAATAATTAGAGGCTCGTTTGGTCCTGGATGATGTACAGGAGGCAAATTTTTTACAGGTTTCTTGATTTTGTCAACATATGTTGTATCTTCGTTGGTCCACTGCCAAACAGTGTCTTTCTTGAGTTTTGCCTGTAATGGTTGTCGTATCCGCGCAACTTTAGGGCAAAAGTAAGAGATATAATTTAATATACCTAAAAATCTTTATAACTGTTTCTTATCAGTTATCTTACTGTCAAAGACCGTTAGGTGGTCACCTATATGTCCTTGTAACTTTATCTGTCCTTTGTCTATGATTAGACTTAGGAAATTAATGCTCTTTGAATAATTGAGCTTTAGGTAGTGATAAAATCACGCCTATATCTTTACATCTGTCTAAGACCTGTGTAACATGTTTGGTATGGTCTTTGTCGTTATCTGAAAAGACAATAATGTCATCAATATAAATACGACAAAACCTTTAAAGGTTTCGTCCATATGCCTTTAGAATATGGATGGAGCCTGCTTTAGGCCAAAAGGCATGACTTTCCACTGAAAGTGTCCTTCTGAGCATGTAAAAGCAGTCAAAATTTGTGAGCTTGTATCCAACAATACCTGCCAAAATCCGCTTTTACAATCAAAAGACGAGAATACTTTTTTACCACGAATTTGATCTAATAATTCATCTTTTTTAGGTAGGAGGTATCCATCACCTATAGTGTGATCATTCAATTTCTTTTAATTGATGACCATTCATTTTTTTCCTCTTTTCTGCTCCGAGTGTTTATTGATTAGGAAAGCAGGACTAAAATGAGGTGACTCACTTGGTTCTATTAGATTGGCATCTAATAATTCTTGAATTTGCTTAGCAAATTCTTCTCTATCTTCTCATGTGTATTGGATAGGAGATACTTTAATCTTAGCATCTAGATTTGCTAATCTAATGTGGGCCCTAAACTTATATTTAGAGATATTGTTGTCTAAAGGATTGTCACTACAAACCTGTTTTAATTTATCTTTAATTGTAGATAAATTCATAAGACTTAATAATAAGTCAGTGGGTGTGTTGGTGAATGTACATGAGTTCTAGAACAAAGGACCTGGGACAAGGAGAAAACAAGCACCAAGACAGATAAGAAGTACAAAATTAGGTTTTGTTATTCTCATCGCCAAGCATTGTTTTGACATTTTACGGGCCATTTCCGGGACACTAAAGTTGATTACCATTTGAATTGGTAAAGTATGCATGGATCATTGCCAACTGAAAACAAAAGTTTTCATAAGCTGCGTATGTCCAGAAGCAGCATCTTCAAATGTCTGCCACGAGAAAGTTTTCAGACAGCGACACCTGTAAGAAGAGAGATTCTTAGTTATATACAAATCAGTATTGTAAATGTATTGTAAATGTAGAGGGAAAGGGAGAGAGATCCTGTTAATTACCTTTTCACCGAGTTTGAATGGGGGAAGACCTTTGTAAGGGCATGTGCTGCAACGAAAAGCATCCCCTAGTCCACACTGCGTGACATTCAAGGAAAAAAGGCCAGAGGATGAAATAATTAGCTAACCAGCCCACGATACGGTAGACTTTAAAAGGCATGGCAATTTTAATGTTTTCATGTGCTAGTCTATTCATGAACATGATGCCTTGATACAAAGTAAATTAGCAAAATGCACCCTAAACATGACAGCTTTAAAACAAGGATGCTTTCCCGAAACATTGTTGCGGTGAAGCCCAAAAAAATCAGATTCATCTAAGAACCCATGGATAAGAACATGTTGAGACAAATAGTTTAGCATATACAAATATACAATTTCATCCGCGCAAATGCACATCCAGAATTATAAGCCTTACACTGCCACATGCTGATTGAGGATTGTTCAGCTGATCCGTGGTGAGTCCCAACTTCACTGTTTCCTCTGCCTCAGCTCTACCACAAGTGCAGTTCTTGCAAGCCTTCCTTGTGCTTCCAACTTCACAATCACCAACTTCACATACAAATTTGGTTATTAGTGGCCCAAAAAAACCATAAAAATGCATAAAACCAACGTTCGGTGTCTTGTATCTTACCAAGTGGTGGCTGAGGTTTCTTCAAATCCTCTTCAGTCAAAAGGCTGTCCTCATCAATCAAATCCGAATCATCATCATCAATCTGAACCTTGACTGATGATTTTATGGATTTCATTAGCGCAAAGGATGACCCAATATTCCAAGATGGCTTCTTGGCCTTGACCTAAAAATAAAGAAGGATTATAAATGCAACCAAGTAAATAGTAAAATGAATGCTGGAAAGCAAATAATCTTAGGACATGGTAAAAAGAATGATACAATTGAAACTTGCAAAGAAGAATATGTATTCTTGCCCTTTCACGTTAATGATCAACTTGTGAAGAATAACTCACCCCAAAAGAATGAATCGCATTGGAGAGTCCAGCAGATTTTGGTTGTAGAGCTTCCACTTCTGAGAACCCAGCCAAAAGCAACTTGCGCTGAAGACCAGAAATTGCCTGGAAAACACCACGGTGAGAAGCTTGGTGACAAACTAAGCTTTATCAAGGAAAAATAAAAGCACTGACATTCACCTTGTCAGTTTCTCCTATAACAGATTGCTGAGAATTGTAAATCAGAATAGTTCCACCAGGCTTCAACACTCTAAAAATTTCTTTTACCAACAGATCACCAGGAAATTCAAGCGAACTGCAGATGGAAACCACAACATCCACAGAGGAATGCTCCGCTGGCAGTTTACCTGTCATAAGTCATCAACATATATTAAACCAGGACACAACGTAGCATGCACAAACCTTATTTAATAAAGAAGGGACAAACAAGATGCACAAGGGTGGAGTTTAATGTCATGCAATATATTTGATACTGAGATGCGAGCCAGTGACTGCCAACTCTATAAATCATCCATGTTACCCCCACTGTGGTAAAGAGGATAAATTGACCTCCCAAAACACATTTTCTTTTTTCATTTCTCTCCCGCTAAAAAATATACCGGATCAAAACTACCATTCGTTGATAAATAATCTCCTCGTGAAAGTTTATGAAAGAATTCATGTGTAATACAGATACATGACATCCAAACAACGAAATCAAACATGTCAAAATTTTAAAAAAAAATAAGGAAAGAAAGAAAGAAAGTACTTAAAGATGAAGCTTGAGTGATAACTTGAGGATCACACTGTTCAACCCCATCATTCACGTCCCCCCTTGCAGCATTTACTACTCTGCTTACTGAAATAAGAGTCTCGTCTGTTAAAGCCAGCACAGAACGCTGAAGCGTTCTCTTAGTATCCTACAAAACACCAATCACAGCATCAAGAATAATCTGCAAAAACGGTGTAGTAAATGAATTATCTTCGGTATAAACAAAAATATAAGAAGATTATGCTGAAGATCAAACAACAAAAATTGTGTATGTATTCGACATCAAAATTGAAAATTCAAAAAACAACTAGAATGGATCTACAATACCGACTAACAAATTAACGATTCAAAATGAAAAATGAAAAAAAGAAAAAGAAAAAGAAAGCTAGAGGCATTATGATTTACCATGCTCTGATTCTTCAACAACCTCCTCGAGAAACTTCAATAACCCTAGCGATAGTTTTTTTTCCTTCGCCGACTTTCTCTCGCGTTCTGTGTTTTATTGTGCTTTTTGGAATTATTGCGTTCGCGTGGTTTTGCTGCGCTCTCTGCTGTTTTTATATTGAAAAGGTAAGAGGGGTGTCGCAATCGGGTGTGACGCGTCCACATGAATGACAAAAAGAAGCTATGACGTGGACGCAATGCTAGCAGCGTGAAACGCGAGTTGCTTAATAATGTTAGCGTGAAATGCGTGTTGCTTTAAGGTATGAGTAATACGAGAATGGTTGTTTTTGTGTTTTTGAAAAACAAATTAAAAAAAAATATTTTTTTATTTTAAATTATTTTTTTTTGGTGTTTTTTTATTATTTTAATGTATTGATGTTAAAATTAATTTTAAAAAATAAAAAAAATTATTTTAATATATTTTTGAGTAAAAATCGCTTTAAAAAATAATCACTACTATACTTTTAAACACCCTCTATTTCCTTGTGAGACAACAGTGTTGCCCGTTTGTCTTTGAAGCAATGTTTGCATTTTTTCTAGACATAGTAACAATAGTGTTTGATTATCAATTGAAAGTAATATACAAATTATAGGTCCCACCATTTATCTGAGGCAGGACTTCAATTATGAAAAAAACAGTTTTTTACTGTTTTTTTTCAAGTTCAACCACATGTTGAACTTTCTTATATGCCGTGTGCAGGTGAATTAATTCACTCTGCACACAAAAAGTGAACAGTGCATATATAGAATTAAACCACAGTTTCACCTCAGCATTGCTGACTTGTAAAAAAATAGAAAGTATTTAAAAGTATAGTAGTGGCTGTTGTTTAAAATATTTTTTGCTCGGAAATATATTAAAATAATATATATTTTTATTTTTAAAAAATTAATTTTGACATAAACACATTAAAATAATAATAAAAAACACAAAAGAAATGATTTGAAATAAAAAAAATTAATTTAAAAAAAACACGAAAACAAACATTGTCATAGACTACGAGTGTATTTGGTATGGTGATAGTTTTTGTAGTTGCGGTTTGAAAAAAATCATTTTATAAAAAGTATTTTCGGTTGAGATTGGTTTGGTATTTATATATGTTTGGTTAAAATTGTGGTTGAAATTGAAGTTGAACAAAAAATAATTTAATGTGTTTGGTTAAATATACTTTTTAAATTGAGGTTATAAAATAATTAATATATATTTATTGATGATTTTTAATTTAAATATTGTAAATTTAACTACTGCTATTACATCATGAAATAAATAATATTTTATATAAAATATTTTTTATTGTTCTATTAAACTATTTATAATTTTATCACGTACGAAATTCATCCGATAAGAACTACAATTTCCATGGTTTTTTGAG
>Ga0325405_1003464_pt1 | contig 16221 bp, 8 predicted proteins | sample PopdelMetagenome_21_FD_205663 | JGI IMG/M metagenome (GOLD analysis project Ga0325405, IMG submission 205663) | Populus deltoides microbial communities from Bellville, Georgia, United States - Xylem-Control-R2 | ecosystem: Host-associated > Plants > Phyllosphere > Stem > Wood/Secondary xylem...
CATGCTCTTAATATGTTTTTATATATTTTTAAAAAAATTGGTAACCTGCTCCGCTAGAGCACATGCCAAAATACTAGTCTTTCTTTAATTTTGGTTGTATGTTACTTTATTTCCTGATGCCTTGTTTGACACTTTGATCCTTTTTTTTTTATGTCTAAAGTAAGTATTTGTTGCTTAAGGTGTGTTTGAGATTGTGGTAGCGATGGAGGTTTAAAGTGTTTTTTGTTTAAAAATGCATCAAAATAAAAAAATTATTTTTAACATTAACACATCAAAACAATTCAAAAACATAATTTTTTTTTATTTTAAGTAAAAAAAATCAAAATTTAAGAGAACATGGTTTGTACCGTATTCCCAAACAAATAAGTAGGGGGTTGTCGATGCCAGGTAAGTGAGGTAGAGAAGTGGGAGAAAATACTCAAAACGTATGAAAATCAATATAGAAAAAAATGATTAAAAAAATAGATTTTGTTATGGAGCTTTAATATTTTATGATGAACCGTAAAACTTTATAACAAATTTTAGATATTTTAGTTTTATAGTTAATGTGACATGAAATTCACATTTTTTTTTATCTGAATGAGCTAATAAGAATATATTATATATTAAGAAATCAATATCATGAAAAGTTGATAGATTTAATAAGAATAATATGATAGACTTTTTACACATTATAATCTGATTATTGATATCATTCAATGATCATTTAAGCATATACGTATTATGTATATAAGATTATGCAATTTCATAATTTAAATTTTAAACTAAGATATGATGTAGGACAACAAACAAAAGAATTAAAGCCGGGAAAAAGAAAGAAGTTTTTAGAGAAGAAGCTGAGAAAAGAAAGTAAAGAAAGAGAAGAAAGGGGATTGAAGATATGCAAAGTCTGTAAATTTTTCATTAATCATCAAAAGTCCCTTAACATTTAGAAAAGTAGGGTATTAATACTAAAACCCTAACTAGAATAAGCGATTGGGCTTATGGCCCACTAAATAAAATACTCAATAATAATTAAATCAAACCCAACAAATAAAGCCAAATTAATAAAACTCAACTAAAAATTCATATAAATTAAACCCAAAACATAAGTTAAAGCCCAATCTCTCAATTGTTTGGGCTATCCTCCATCGTCTATGATCATTCGCGTGCATAAATAATATTTCGAGTTCGGTGTGCCCATCAATTCTCCCGGGGTTGAAAGAACTCGATCCCTCGGGTATAGGCCAAGGCGACTCCGATAACGCTCTCAAATATAAAGATCAAGCTGTTGTGATGTCTCTCTGATAATCTAAGTATAGTCTGAATCTGGTCGTCGAGCCCATATACTGGGATTTGCTGAAGTTCACCATCCCTGGTAAAAACAACTTGTGCATTCAAAGTAGCATTAATATGTTCCTTTTGTGCCGAAGATATGGATAATGAGGTAGAGGTATCAAAAGGAGCGTCAGGGATAGGCTGTATTTTATAAATACTGAAGTCTTTTATGTTAAAAGTAGAGTTAATATCAAAGCTTAATGGCAATTTAATGACATAATTATTTGATTTAATCATCTGCAACACTTTGAATGGTCTAGCACTACTTACTTGCAATTTATGATCGGTTTTCAAAGGATACCGTTCAGGTCCAATCTGTATCATGAAATAATCTCCAACATTAAGTGCATCATGATATTTAAGTAAATCAGCTCTAAATTTGTATTGTTCATTACTTGCTTGAATTTGTTTCATGATCTCAATATGCAAATTATAAACCCTAAATGGTAATGACTCAGCTGACTTAGACATCCTATCGTGAGGAGATATAGGAAGGTATTGTATAGGCTTCTCGGGTTTGTAACTATGAACACTAAATGATTGAGGGTGTGGAATGAGACAAACATTGTTTGAAACCTGTGCTGATATGGTATGGACACAATCAAGTAAACTAGGATTATCTTCATCTTCCTCATAACGTGCATGTGGTAAGGGGTCAAAAAGCTCAACATGTTGCTCTAAACTTATGATGTGCTGGACACCAAGCATGTGGGATGAGGAATCAGGTAATTCAGGAGGACTAATATCATGAGACTCTTCTAAGACCATACTTATCTCTATAGGCGATTCCACTGAAGAGTTCCCTAAAATTTCCTCCATCATTAAAGCAGACATATCAGACTCTTTCTTAACCTCAGCCTCAAGCTCATGTGGGCTCATTGTGTTAAGTCCCTCTTCTTGCACATCTTTGTCATCTAGGTCACTAAAATCCTCAAGATTAGGCTCATATACTTCAATAGTACAATATTCCTCTTTACCTATATCCTTATATTTTTGGATGACTAAAGGTTTAGAGGCACAATCTAAAGAGATATGACCAAAACCTAGACAATTAGTACACTTAACCATTGAACTAATCTTAGACACTTCATTAACAACTCGTTTGCCTTTCTCTTTCTTATAAAGTTGGGAGTTACTAGGATTAGGTCTGTGGGGTGGAGCATCTAACAAAGAATCACTACTTCTGAATTGGGACCTAATAGGGATACTATAAGAGTACTGACGATTCTTCCACTGATTCTTTGTGACCAACTTGTAGTCTTTAAATAAGGTATAAGCTTGGTTAAGGGTAGATACACCTTGAAATACAACTTCTCTTTTAAGATCATCATTTAAGCCTTTACAAAATCTACGCAAAGTCATGGCTTCATGCTCTTTTATGGCACATCTAATAATGTAATCGTTAAACTGCGTTATATACTCATTGATAGACTTATTTCCTTGTCTTAGATTGTTCCATTGGTCTAAGAGTTTATTCCTATAAAACTGGGGTAAGTACTTCTCCTGAAACCGCAGGTCTGCTGTGGTCCTGTGGAGGCGCCGCTGAAGACGATTTGGTGTGATCTGTCGGTGGCGTGGGAAGTGGCCTTCTGTAGGAGAATCTGTCACCGTGGGTCTTGGTGTGACCGACGTTGATGCATGCTGCAATCGGCGTTTTCCAGATTTGCTAAGTTTTTGATGATGAACAGTGACAATTTTGATCATTTCGGCGGCTGTTTGCTGTGGAGAAGATGAACAGTGTTTCCCTCTTTTTTTTTTAGATCAAACCGGATCAAAGGTTTAGCATGAACTTAAACATAACATTAATATTTTTAGTATTTCCTTTGAAAATTGGAACTGCTAGGAGCAATTAAAACATATAGTATTATTGCCTATTTTGAGCAAAGAAATTGCTGGAAAATATTAACCAAATTAAGGTTGGTTTGTAATATAACCATCATTAAATTTCAATTAGCTGTAAATTATAAACATACACCGTGTGCGTGCGTGCGTGTGGGTGTGTGTGTGTGTCCTCTCTCAACACGCTTGCGTGCATATCTCTACAGTTGTTGCATGCATGGCTGGATATTGCTCTTCTTTTAGCAGTATAAATAAATAAACAAACTTCCCAGCTAGCTAGTTCACAGCTAATTTTGCCTCCACCATTGAGTTAGGCGCCTGGTGGCAGTTTCAAATGGAATATAAATAAGCATCCTCCGCTCAAAGGCTGATAAGAAACTTTTTGCTTCATTATCGTTGTGTTTCCCATTAATTTGATTAGCTTCATGATCAAAATAATGAATTCTATAAATTGGGCCTCATACATTTCTTTTCTTTTATGTCATTTCCTTCTAGTGAATGACTCCCATGTTGCATCTGATCCTGGACCCTTCAAATCTGATATTTCTATTCCCGCTCTATTCGTGTTTGGAGACTCTTGGGTGGATAATGGAAATGGAAAATATATGGGGAATCCAAATCTATCTTCTGCGTATGGTGTGAATTTTAAAGTAGACAATCAGAACAGAGCCTCCAATGGAAAAACTATGGCAGATTTTATTGGTAAGAATAAAAACACAGACAAACCCTGCAATTTTGATAGAATATTATGGTATGAAAATTCTATAATGCATTCTAGAAGTCATGCCTTTTTCTTCTCTTTTTTTTCAAAATTTAGCGTGTTTTTGAAAATTTTATTGAGTTTTTCACCATATTTCATACAAACACCAAATTAATGAAATTCTAGAATTTTAAAGGAAGGCACAGCTATAAAATGTTAAAGGTGATCAAAATTATACAATTAACAGGAAACCTTGCCTAAAAGTTCATAAGTGATCAAGGAATATCAATTATTTTGAATCTAAATACATGTTCAAATTGCATGAAGATGCACGATCCATTAATTTTCTTTAGACTAGAAATTATTTAATAAAAGGGGATTATAATTTTATATAATCTATTATTTATCTTTGGAATGTTAACATTAATTGCAGCTCAAACTTTTGGATTACCATTTCTTCCTCCTTTTTTGAGTTTGAAGAAATCGGAAAGCATTCAATTCGGGGCCAATTATGCATCTTCTGGTTGTGGTATTCTTCCCGAAACAAAAAAATACACATATGTGAGCATTTTATGTATCTCCTTACCTTGAACTTTATTATTTGATGGTCAAGCTTAGGACATATATATACGTACATACACAAGGAAAGCTTATGGAGTCAGTTTGATACCTAATTAATTTATATTACTTGCTAATACTTATTTTTTAATCATCTTTAGGTCAAATGCATGGATTTGGATGAACAAATTGAATTGTTTAAGAGCTCCTTGAAGAATTTAAAAAATCTTGATGACTTGTCAAAATCTCTTATATTCATCAATATAGGACAAAATGACATGGACCTCAACAAAAGATTGTCGTCTAATGGTTCTCTTGACATGGGAAAATATCTTGCCGAACCATTAGCCAAACGATTACAGGTAAATATCATAAAATTAAAAGATATTAATCAACCGAATCTTGATAATGCAAAGTTAATTATCTTAACATAAACTAATTGATTTCCTTAATTGAATAAATAGAGACTTTACGATCATGGTGGACGCAAATTCTTAGTGAGCAATTCCCTTCCTCTAGGATGTAGACCATTCTCAATATCTCAAGAAAAACCCACAACACGATGTGTAGAACGACTGAACAAACTAGCTTCTGAATTTAACAGCTACCTTCCTCGGATGCTAAAGAACCTAGAATCCACTCTTTCGGGTTCTAAATTTGTCCTCTTAGATGTCTACAAGGTGTTTGAAGATGTCTTTTCAGAACCTGCTTCATACGGTAAGTGTTACTTGTTGTTGCAATTAATTATTAATTCATGTTGCCTTTTTAGTATTAATTTTCCTAGACCTCGTAGTTAGACATTTTCTTGTAAATGCCTTGCAGGAATAACTGACATAACCCATTCTTGCTGCCCCATTGATTCTATGAAGCACATCCCAATGTGTAAGGATGGAGAAGTATGCATTAACAGAAACCAATATGCTTTTTTTGATGCAATCCATCCTACCGAAGTAATGAATTCCATAATGGTAAGTCGTTGCTTAAAAGAGTCGTCCATATGTAAACCAATTAATCTGATAGAACTCGTGAAAACTTAATTCACGAGTCATATTTTATTTGTATTTCAATCCTTATTGATCTACGACTTTCTGCAACAAAGGAACAATTAATATCATATATATTTGATGGAACTTGTGAAAGCTTAAATAGTGAATCTTGTATCATATGTAATTCTATTGGCAATCCTATGAATATATATATTTTTTATTTTAACAGTCTATAATTGGCAATAAAACTATTAATATATAGACTCCTTTTGTTACCTTTCATCCACTTTTTTCATTGAAATCTCATGTGCTTAATATTGCTAAAAAAATAAATATAAAGAACCTCTAGACTATCTACGTATTGGATTAGCACCTCTAGCTAGTATTTTTTTTTTTTCTATTTTGATTTTAATTCATGAACTATGATGTGCTAGGATTAGAAAGCCTTTCGTTATCATCATCATTGAAACTCCACCTTTATAATCACTAAATCAGCGCAAAAGATCCCTCAAAAACCAGTTCTAAACCCAAATCAAACTAAAAAAATTGAGTTTTTCAATTTAAAATTTTTAAATCTTAAAATAGTCAAATATGATAATAATTCAATTGAAAATTTGTACATATTGGATGAAATCTAATGGAGAGATCTAAATCCTATAACCTGTATTCCTAGCACGTGTCAGATTTTTTTTTTCTTTTAAAAATAAATTATATATACATACTTTCTTGATGCATTTATGTAGTTTTAAAAATTATAAGTATAAATAAAAAACGTATATATATAATCAAATAAATTGAGAATTATTTGTATTAATAAATAAATAATTAATTAATAATAACTAAAAAAATCAAGAAACAAGTGTAAATCAAATATTTAATATTGCAAGTTGAAGATATTTATCCTGTTATGTTTGCTAAATTTTGTTTATTTAATTTTTTTTATTTGATTGAATAAAAAAAATATAATACTATGTATATTAAAATTATTATCTGAAAAATATTTTTATTTAAAAAACATAAGTTCATCTATAGAAAATATTTAAAAGAAAAAACACCCCAATTATCATTCCATCTATTAGCATTATATTATCCAAATATGAGAGAGGATACATCAAATCAATGTTGTATTGAGATTGCATTAATGTTTGTGTGAAAGTTATAAGGAACTTCATTGTACATTTAGAACAACTCGCAACTCGAAGGTTTTGGAAAGCATGCCAACAGCTTATTTGGCTTTGGTGAAAGACACGAATAATTGATCAATTACTGTATAATGAAGAGATATGCAATTTCCTAGCAAAGAAGTCTACATCCCTAACGTACTTTAATCTCATACATCAAATAAAACATTAACTAAAACAATGGGACTTTAGCATTACTTGAACTTTTCTTCATGATTTGTTAATGAAGCAAAGCTATACTACATAATAGGCTTTGAAAACTTACACTTACAAACCTAATATATATATATACACTTCAATCCCATTCCGTTTGAAGATTTGTACAAAAATTCAGTAGCATTTTTTGCAGGAAGCATTATAAACATAAAACAGCAGCTTTAAGTTGGTTCAACCATGATTTCAAGCCAAGAAGCAAAAATTTAAAAACGATCACATAAGAACAGAGAGTTCTTTGCTTGCTGCTTAAGGGAAATAACAAATTTAGCAGCTCGTCTTTCACGGTTGTGCTTGGTGGTCAGGCGCTCTCCTACAAAAGAAAGATTCCACCATGTTAAAAACACAATTAGTTAACTAAACAGTGAGCAAAATTGTGTAAAGCTAAAGGCAAAGCAACAGATCATGAAGAGGTGAAATGATGGCAGTAAAGCTATAGTCCTCTGGGCTGCAAAGATCTTGCCTAAGGTTCCTAGCTCCTAGATTAATACATGAAGTTCTTGGGAACTTTGATCAAAGCAAAGCTTAGTATTCCATTCACCTTCATATCCCAAAAAAAATCTGTAAACTCCTCAAAACCCCCTAATACCAGTAGTTAGATTACGATCAAACACCATTAATTAACACAATTAACAATGAATGAATAACCTTCAGAATATGAAGGAAAATAATATAAATAAAGAATCAAAGAGAAAATTTTAAAGATATGCACTTACATTCCAAGGTCACACAGCAAGTGACTTGCTGGCCTTTATTGAGGTATTGCTCCGGGTCTAAATCCTTCTTGCAATTGAGAAACTCTTCAATACATATAATCTTATATTATTCTCATGATCATTTAGACGAAATAATTGATTAGACATAATTAATAGCATCTATAAGCCAAGGACGAAATCTATAAAAACATGAAATGCACAAACATAAAGACAACACTTATCATAACCTCTTTCACCCAAACATCATTTAATTAGCATGTCTTTCCTTAAGAGCATCAAGAATCCAAAAAAAGGACTTACAAGCTCAACATACAGCAATAATAAAATCCAAAGAACAGCTTGAAAATAAACGCATCTCTCTCAAAATCCTTGTCAAACACCTTGTGTGCATCATGTGAAGACAGTCCAAACTAATTAGAACACTTAACTAAACCTATCACCTGCCTCCTAAGAAAGCTTCACATGACGTAAGCTTTCTCGGTCCAAGCTTGCATTTGAGGCCATATAAAACTTAAAACTATGAGTGTTGTAACACACCATAATCATTCGAGAGAGCTTGCATTCCAACCAGAAAAGAACAAAAAAGGCTCCCTCAACTTTTATAAGTAGGAAAAGTTATTCTAAGCCTTGAAATCCTTGTAAAACAATTCAAAGCAAGAGAGGCAACAATAAAGAGATTTAAGATTTCAAGGATCGGAAAAAAGTAACGAAGCGCAAGACACGGCCAAGAAACAGGAAAAAACAACAACAATGCCAGGGGAATAAGCAAAACAACCTGGAAAAAGACGAGTGACAACAAACAGGAAAAAAAAAATGCAAGCAGACCTGTCCAGGAAAAGGGACTCCAATTTGCAGGAGAAGAAAATCAATCAGAGTCAGAAGACAGCAAAGAAAATTAAGGGATGCTAAAGAATTGGATTACTGCCCCCCAATAATGAAAACCAAAGAGATGAGCAGGAAGATAAGAACAGAAACAAACTTGGATAAACAGACATAGCGGAAGGTAGGGGTCCCGACCAAGTGGAGGAGCTCCTCAGGTGCACCTTTCTTTCAGACAGCGCAGCAAAGAAAAACATTTGAGTTGGTAAAAAAAAAATTGGAAGCGAACCTGTAAAAAACAGTCGCATATGAAGCAACGGAAGAAAAGAAGCAGTCTTGGCCAAAGGCTGAAGTTCTCAAGCAGCAGATCAAAGGGTTTTAGTATGTTCTCTCTCAGTAAGTGGCAAAAAAATAGTAGGGAAATAAAAAAAAGAAGGAACTCGACTGGAGAAACAATCTCAAATGAAACAGCAAAGCAAAAGGAATCAACATTAATGCAGCGTAGGAGCAACCAAGCTGTAGATTAACAGCTTGTCATGATTCTCTCTTTCAGAAAGCGCATCAAAATAAGAATCAAATGGCGAAAAAAAAAAAACTAACCTGGGAAGAAACAGTTGCAAGCACAACGATGAAGTAATCTGCAGCAGTCCTGACCAAGGTTGAAGTTCTGCTCCTTGCAGGTAAGAGGGTGTCATTCTACCCTGTCTCAGTAAGAATTTAAAAAATCAAAATAAATTTTTTTTAAAAAGGAAAGACACTAAACTGGAAGAAGTGGTGCGAAAGTAACAGTGGAGTAAAAGCCTTGACGCAGCACAACAGTTCTCACGCTGCAGGCAAACATGCCATTAGTGGGTGCTATTTCGACACCATTGGACATGACATTAATCCAAGAACACAATATATCTCCTAATCCAATGCTCTAATTTGGTAATGCCATGATTATGGCCTGAAAACCAACAAAAAAAGAAATAAACATGGAAAGTAATGAGAAAAGGCCCTTACACTTTGTCAGGACTGCGAGCAACGATAAGAAGACCATGTCACTGTCTTTCAGCTTCCAAAGAGAATGTAAGCACAACGAAACACAACCCTGCAAGAACAAAAATAAAGATAGCAAGCAAAACCTGAGTCTATTTTTATCCAGCCTGGAGATTTTTAAAAAAGCAATGAAACAGACTCATTTGTTGCTGGCTGCGTTGCATTGTTTGTAAGCCATGGCCGAGAAGGAAAAAAAAAGCATCGGCTTCAATCGAAGGAAGAACACACGGGAATCAATAGAAACCATGACGACTCTCAATGAAAAGACTAATCCTGCACGTTTTCTCATCTTCAAAGCAAACGCGAAAGGCAAAACCAACAGCTGAAGCTTATTTATATCATGAGTGATTTAGCAACAACACCTTGTACAGAACAAAAAGCAAAGTGTTCCTAGAAAGGGTTGATTAGCAAGCTGCCCATGTCACAATAACAGAGTAAGCAAGCCTTGCTGTAGACGCATGGAAAGACACCAACAACTTGTCCAAGAACTATCAAAAGCACATATTTATGGTTGGACAACCACTTTTCCTTCAGTGCAGTCACAACATTAGTATTGTTGATCAAGGCAAGAAAGAAAACCAGGGAAATTGAACTATCAAGGCTGTGATCTACAGCAAATGTGATGATGAATTGAAAGGAAAACAGGTAACATACTAACCAGCTAACTAAGGAGAGCTGTGACAATGTGCGCAAATGGAACGCTGAGAAACAAAGAATGGTTATAAACCCACCCAACGAACCTAGAAGACGCAAATAAGAGCAGCAAAAGAGAAACATGCAAGCCCACCAAATGTGACATTTCACCAAATACCTCAAGTGCATGGAAATCAGGTCCCAAAGCAACAATACGAAAGGCAACAGTGCAATAACTTGCTAATAATTAATTTCATTAGTAATACTAATCAACAATCACAACCTAGTTATCTATCTTAGATACTATTAACCGAAACTAATCATCAAAAACAACTCGATCATCCATCTTGAATGTCATTAGCTAAAGCTAATTAACAATCACAACCCGATCATTCATTTTGAATGTCAGTAACCGAACCTAATCATCAAGCACAATCTGGTCATCCATCTCGGATGCCATTAAGCAAAACTAATCAACAATCACAACCCGGTCATTCATTTTAAATGTCATTAGTCTAAGCTAATTATTAAGCACAACCTAGTTATCCATCTCGGATACCATTAGCCGAAGCTAATCAACAATCACAACCCGATCATCCATATCGGATGCTATTAGCCGAAGTTAATCAATAATCACAATCAACATTCCATAATCGGTTTGACTTTCGTCAACAACCCAATTTCATAACAGCTCAATTAACATCTCATAGTCGGTTTAATATTCTTCGCAATATAATAATATATCTTCCTCAAACAAGTCATTTTAGAACATTAACATTTTTATCATTGTTTCAACATTCATCAAGAACTCGATCAACATTTCATAGTCGTTACAACAGTCGTCAAGAATTCAATCAAACATTTCATCGTCATTTCATCATTCATCAAGGATTCAATAACATATCGTTCATAAGTAAATCATTTCAAAACATTAAAATCATATGAGAAAAAGGTGGAAATCTCCTACCTTGTTCCACTCGTGGGGTGTCCTTGTCCTGACGAAGGTTAGATCCCAATTATACCACCTAAAACATCGATGGCCACAAATCAGTACATTCTTATTCAGTAATTGCACAACCCTTCACCATGCATGTCTCAAGCATACACAAGTTCATATGCAAGTGTTCCACATATTACAACCATATAATGCAATCATTTTAATCATTAGACCCATTCAAATACGTAACTCTACTGTAAAAGTTAGTTAGCGAAAGCTAGTTCACTAGTGACATAGATTTGTCAGTGGACTAATTCGCTGAAACATAGAATCGTCAGCGAACTATTTCCCTGGCGACACCCCAATTCGACAGTGAAAACTGACTCGCTGCAGTAACCACAATTCGCAGTGAAAATTGATTCGCTGCAGACACCATAATTCGGTAGCGAAAACTGATTCACTGCGAATAACACAATTCGGTAGCGAAAATTGATTCGCTGGAGACAACACAATTTGGCAGTGAACATTGATTCACTTGAGACAACACAATTTGAAAACGAACACTAATTCGCTGCGGATAACACAATTCAACAGTGAAAACTGATTTGCTATACACAACACAATTCAGCAGCGAACATTGATTCCCTACAGACAACATAATTCGACAGCCAAGCATGATTCGCTGCGGACAACACAATTCGACAACGAACACTGATCCGCTACGGACAACACAATTTCAGCAGCCAACGCTAGTTCGCTACAGACAACACAATTTTGGTAGTGAAATCTGATTCGCTGTAGACAACATAATTTCAGCAACGAACACTGGTTCGCTGCAGACAACACAATTTTAGCATGAATACATGCATTTCAGTTCTGGCATTACCTTTGTTTTTAGAACCCAGCAGAATCACAGAATTTCAAGCATGAACACATGCATTTCAGTTCCAACATTACATTTGTTCTTAGAACCCAACAAGATCACACAATTTCAAGCATGAACACATGCATTTCAGTTCCAATATTACATTTATACATTAACATTTTTCCATAGAATTTGATCAAAGATTTATTACAGAAATTACATCACAGTTGCATATACGATTATGTTTTTGGCAAGGTCATCCCTCAAACATTTGGCCGCCTAAACTCTTGGTTTGTGTGACATCTTCATATCCGGGATAAAGCAATGATCTCACATTAACTGATAAACAGAGTGATTAATTTTTATTCTAAATCTATTCATGGTGTTTGTATTAAAGTCTACCGAAATTTCAACAAAGTCTCCCCTATACTGGGAGGTCCCAAGTTATCGACATACAACATGTTTACACTTCTAATATACTGCATCTCCTAACTCAAATCAACCCAATCATCCTGGGTCTCAAACCCACAAACATCATCATTCATATTAATCACAATGTTTATGATATACATTGTACAATAATTATCATTATGGATGGATAAAGATATAAACATGCATACATGGAATATGGTTATACAAACTACAGAAATAAATTCATCTATTCAAGTTTAAACATTAATTATATAAATTGAGTTAAATAAAAGTCATAATATTACCAATTACAAGGATATACTCTCTAGAACTAAAATTACAAAAAGTGAACCTAAGCTAGAATCTATTCCTGTCGTGCATGCAATGGTCCTGAAAGCAAAATACATATTATTGAAATATGAATATCACAATAATATAGCAATGCAAATATCCAGCAATTTAAAAAGGCAAACATGCATTCATATTTTATTCACTTCTCCCTTTTGGGTTTTCATTGGAAACTCTTTCTCCTTCAACTACTAAAAACCATTTCCTCTTCCATTATCAACCTCCATTCAAGATCTCATAAGACCACCCATAATTATTTTCGTTTAACACATTACCGATACCAATTTCACTGTTATTATCATCTCCCTGTAGGAATCGATGCAAGGTGATCCCCTTACCCGGGACCTAACATACACTAAATGTATGCTAGGTAATACATAGTTGATCCCCTTACCCGGAATCCTAACATACACTAAATGTGTGCTAGCCAATACATGATTGATCCCCTTACCCGGGATCCTAACATACACTAAATGTGTGCTAGCCAATACATGATTGATCCTCATATCCGAGATCCTAACATACACTAAATGTATGTTAGTCCAAACATGGCGATCCCCTTACCCGAGATCCTAACATACACTAAATGTATGCTAGTTCACGCCCCAAATCGCATTTCTCATATTTTCTTTGCCAACGATAATTTCATCACTTGCCAATTCACACAACAATCATTCACCTTGAATACATATACATTTAGAATACTATCCAAAATATCAGCATCATTACACAAACTTTCCTCCTTTCTCCTAATATCCAACGTTCAGTGATTCACATCTCACATTAATAACATATTAAATCATAGAATTTAACTAGAAAGTATATGTGCAGATCACCTACCTGCAATATAAGCTCTACTTGTTCTCCCCTGCTGCTGCTGTTGCACCACGCCTGTGGTCCCTCCTGCAAATCACAGGTTCATCTCATAAATTTTTCTCACTCAAGAATATGTTTTATAATAACCATATCAATAACCAATAAGTCTTTCTTTCAGTCATTTCTTAATATCTTATATTTTTCTCATTTCACCCATTAATATTGGCGTTCTTTGTCCAACCCCAGTTATCATTCCTTTCTTTTATATTTGGATTGTTACTGTCCAACTATTACTATCTCGTTTTATAATTGTTACTGTCTGACCTCTTATCAGATTTTTAACTATATCTGGAGTTATAGAACTCCGATTCAAATGAGATTAGTCTCGTTGGAAAGCTAAGACATGAGGCTACAAGTTCTCTGAATAAAGGAGAACCCAATTTTGCCTCTTAGATAGTTAAAATTTCTCATCAACAAATATTTAGACTGTTACTGTCCAACTGTTACTGTCTCATTTTTGAATTGTTACTGTCTCATTTTTTAATTGTTACTGTCTGGCATCTTCTTAGATTTTTAACTATATCTGGAGTTATAGAACTCAAATCTATAATTTAACATCCAGGCATCAATTCATAATTGACTTTAAAACGACTCATAAAACCATGTTTAGAATATCTTGTTTGGTACGAATCAAGGTCTCGATCCCTCATTTTTTTTCTAATGACATCCGACCCTCCCCTCTTCTCTTCTTGTTTAATTTTTCTTGTTAATCTCTTGCCCATCTGTGTTTATTCTACCTATAACCCTTAATCTTGGATAGGTTCTTGAAATTTGGTGTTTCTCTCTTGATTTGTAAAAATGGATACCAAAAACTCCCTCTCTTACTTTCTTCACGATAGTTGCAGATTTGTTTTTAGTAAGAAGATGAGTATTTATGCTCTATAATTTTTCTTGTTTGCATTTAGGCCCCCATATCTTTTTTTTTCTTCTTATAATTAAGTTATACCTCTTTTCATTTCTTATAATTTCACCCCATAACTTTTAGTTTAGTTTATTTTCTTTAATTTAATCCAACCCTCAACATTTTTAGGTTGACTTATAATGTCTCGAAATATTTGGTCCAAAAACTTATATCCAAAAATTTATGAATTCCCGTTTTTATTTAACCATATGCATGCATTTCTTCACTTTTATTTCTCATGTAGTTTGTTTGCAATCTAAGCAACTTTTATTTTATTTTTTTGCCCGGGGTTTACATTTCCAGCCACCATTATAGCTGACCAACTAACTAGATTTAAATTTGCAAAATTATCCATCCCCCCCCCCACATTGTCTATTCTGGTTATAGGTCCTTCATCTAGCCCATTTGTTGTTTTTCTTTTTACTTTAGTTTTTTTCCTTTGTAGGTAGTGTAAACTTCTGGCCAATCCCTCATGATTGTTTCTTCGCCCCTTCGATTCCAAGGCTCAAGAACAGGTGAAGAGAAGATTTGGTTCATACCTTATTGTTTTCAGTAGTTTTAGAAAGGAATTTAACAAGTTTTTCTCCCCCCTTTGCTCACGTTTTTTTACTTCTTCTTCCTCTCTGATTTTGGTTTTCCTTCCCTCATTCTTTAGTTATACCAGCCGGCCTGTTACACACACTCTTTTGTCATAGTTTTAGCCATGTTTGGCACTCATTAACTCTATTTTCCTCTATAGGGTTCAAGAGGAATGCATGCAGCTAGATCGTGTGTTTTTCTCTAGACAGAGGGAATGGTCTACTGCAGCTGTTAGGATTGGTTTTGGAAAGAGGAGGGTCACCTTCTCTCTTCTTCTCAACTCTCTACTCACTCTTCACTTAAGAGAGCTTACATGCAGGTGGTCTGGTCGGGTTTTCTTGGGAGGAGAGAGGTTCAATTGCAACAATGGCTGCAGTTGTTTTTAAGGGAGATAAAGAGTCACCTTTTCTAAAGAAGACAAAGGTTGTCCTTATCCCCCCATTTGGGTTATCTTGGGCTGGTTTCTATTCCAATTCTCCCCTAGGATAGGCCAATCCAACACTAATTTTTTTGGGTTTTACAATGTCACTGTCGATTCATAAATCAGCAATCAAAAACTATGTTGTTATCGATTTAGAAATCGACAGCAAGTGTCGCTGCTGATTCAGAAATTGACGGCGGTGGTGGAGTCATTTCCGGCTTTAATTTACTTTTTTATGTTTACAAAAATATTCTCAAACACATTCTTTTCTATGTCATGACGTCAAGGTTGTGAGTCAAACGAAAACCAAGAAACTTTTGCTTAATGGATTGGAAACCAAACACAATGTCACCATACTCTAACATCACGTCATGCAATTCTTTATCAGAAAAATGTGGGATGCAACATCCTTTTCAACTCTTGCCAATAAAAAATCCTTTATATTCTTTTTATACTTGTGATCTATTGGTAAGAAACGTCAGTGGCAATAAAAAAAAAGACATTTTATCCCTGTTTGTTAATGTAAATGCCTTGTTGTTTTCCATGTAGTATGGACATGTTAGTTTTCCATGCATGCTTCAACTAGAAACCATTCCATAAACTAGAAAATCATTGATAGTCCACATCAAAGCTGCCCTCATAAAAAAATTTTGTTTTCTCAACACATCATAAGTCAAAACCTTGAAGGACCACAACTGCGTCAACTCATCAATCAACGATTAAAAACAAACATCTATATTTTGGCCCGAACTGTTAAGACTGGGTATGACCATAGATAAAAACATGAACTTTGGCCTTATACAAATACCCGGTAGCAAGTTGTAAACCGTGAATTTAACCAGCCAACAAGAATAAAGAGCAGCAAATAACTTGAATGGATTGA
>Ga0325405_1003465_pt1 | contig 16219 bp, 13 predicted proteins | sample PopdelMetagenome_21_FD_205663 | JGI IMG/M metagenome (GOLD analysis project Ga0325405, IMG submission 205663) | Populus deltoides microbial communities from Bellville, Georgia, United States - Xylem-Control-R2 | ecosystem: Host-associated > Plants > Phyllosphere > Stem > Wood/Secondary xylem...
CACGATAAATACTTGTCTTTGTAGAGAAGGAAGTGGACTTGTTTATAAATATAAATAGAAACTTAAAAAGTACGGGGTAAATAAATACTGTTTTTTATAGACAAAAAATTGTGAATTAGGACAATATTTTCCCCTTTTTTTTTTCTTTCAATGTAGTCCTTTCAAATTCAATTTATTTAGGATTGGGATCAATAATTTTTCTTCACAAAGATTTCTTACAATGTTCAAAAAAGATTCCATATGAAATCCATATTCGATTCGGTAAAATTAAAATTAATTTTCTTGATTAAATATATAATTAAAACTCAAAACTAAATCTGAAATAAATTTCCAAATATTTTTTTTAATATTGTATTTGACCCGTGTTTTTAGCTTTTTCACCCCCAAAGTTTGTTTTTCAATTTTTTTTATTTTTAATCTTTAATGGGATTTTTACATTTTGCTACAAGATTTATATTATTTGCATTTCATTCTCTTAGTTAGAGAGAGAAGAGAGGGAGTTGCTAGAAAATAGAAGAAGAGAGAAAAATTATGAGTTGGCCTGATTTTGGTAATAAAAAAATCAATTTGATATCAAAAGATTTTGTTCAATAAAAGAGGCCCATTAAGGTATTTTTTTGCCTTTATCTTGTCTAAAAAAAGTAGATATAAGATTAGGAAGTATTTTAGATTCAGGTTGATTTTTTTTTATTTTTAACTGATTTTTAGCTGATTCAAGGCCATAAAGGGATTCATTTAGGTTTTTAAGGTATTTTTATGGGTCGAGAATGAATGAAAATCTAGGTTTTTTTCTTTCATGAAGTCGAAGAACCAACTTTCCAAGCACTTGAGATTAGGGGTGAGCAAAAAAACTGAAAAACCAATTAAATCAAGAAAACCAAAAAAAATTAATAAAAAAACCGAACTATGAACAAGAATCGATTAAACCGATTGAAATATTTAAAAAAACTGCTGGTTCGGTTCCAATTTTATAAGGATAAAACCGGTTAACTTTAACCGAACTGAACTGATTCATATTAAAAAAAAAGTACTATAAATAGAAAGGTGAAACTTTCTAACATAGTGGCTAATAAGTTGTTAGCTCTAGTAGCCGTCCACCTCATTCCTTACAACAACACAACCTTTCACAATTCATAAATAACACTCACGAGTCCATAGTCACAAACAATTCTTCGTTCTTCAATCAGTATTGTGAATCTTCATTAACCATCACCATATCTAAGCAACATCAACAACCCCCACCCAAGCTCCCACAAGTGACACGCCAAACCCAACCTTTCAATTTACGTCTCTTGATCTCAACCGTAAAGATAAAGTATTACCAGGATCTCAACTGTGTTGATAAGCAACACCACACGGTATTGCTATTACTATGCTTAGCTATCAATTCTTTTATTTCTCTACTATTTTCATACATCTAAAAAAGAGTCTTAAAGGGCCATCTCCCATGCAAGAACATGAGATTAATAACCCTTATGGCAGCATGACGAGCAAAAAGGGGGGCAAGCGTTAACTGTACTTAACTCATCTCTAAATTAATTGAAACTTGTGTTTGGATCACTATCACTTGTTATATTTCGAAAAGATTTTGCTAATTTATTCTAACAATAAAGCATAACCTTATTTTCATTTTTTTAACCCCAGCCTCTATGTCTCTGTTGTCCTCTTTTTCTCTTTCACACTTGGTTTTAATGTCTTATAATAAACACCATCAAATCTCTATTTTCAACTATTAAAACCACTATTCACACCATTCAGATCATCCTAAGAGCACCTAAAAAATAATATAGGTTTTTTGGATATTGACATTAAAAAATCATATCGAAATCGATCGGTTCTAACCGGTTTTGGTTTAAATTGTTTTAAATTATAAAAATTTGATTTGGTTGTTTTAATAGAAAAATATCAAATCGAAAATGATCTTGATGCCTGAACCTGAAACAACTCGTGTATGGTTGTTTAAAAAAAACTAAGCAGATGACACGTTATCCGTTTAACTTAGCTAACAAATAAATAAATAAAGTAGGTGAGGCACATAAGCTTACTTGCTTCTATTTTCTGGGTCATGAGCAGGTGCATGAAGCCTAGACTCCTATGCTTTGTTTTAAAGGCCTTTATTTTTAAAAATTTTTTAATTAAAGTTTATTTAAATAAAATATTTAAAATTAATTTTTAAAAGTTTATTTCATTAAATACCATTTGGGTTTGAATGTTTTTTCATTTGGGTTTGAATGTTTTTTCATATGATATTATATAAGTTTTTCTATATTAGCAGATTTTTTTTTGTATAACCTTTTATTATTATTTTTTCCTTCAAGTTTTAGTCAAAACTAAATATAATTAAATAAATAAAGTTATGTTTGAGATATTTTTTTATTAGATATTAATCAATTTAATATTTATTGTTGAGAGAGTTGAAATAATGACTTTTCTTACACTGAACAATTTTATTTTTGTTGTATCATTGATTTGTGGAACTTTTTCCTTTTTCTAAGATTGTTTGGAGGTTAACGGAGGTGGCTCCACCGCATGCAAGGCTTGGTGCATCACTTTATTCGGTGTAATGAAAATTAGCGAAGTCATAAAAAAAAAATATTATTCATGAATTGTTGACGTAAAAATAAATAAATTACGAGCTCGTTTGTTTTTTAATTTTTAAAATATTTTTTTAAATTAATTTTTTTTTTATTTTTAGGTAGTTTTGATTTATTAATTTAAAAAATATTATGTTAATATATTTTTAAAAATCAAATATACATTAAAACTGATTGATGGGAAGGTATATGATGTTACTTGTTGAAAAAGTCAACGTGATGCCTTGCTAGTGATACAAGTAGTAGTGGTATTACCTTTTCCTTTCTCCGATTAGGTCAGCGTCCATTGGAATTTCGCGGAGGCTGCCCCCACATCCCGTGTTTATTACTTTAATAAAATTGAACCACCACCACTCTTTAAAATCGTTAACGTGTCAGCTTAGCTTTTTGGCCACCGAAGTTAAAAATTTAATGTTTAATAGCTCAGATGATAATATATTGAATTAATTTAATTTAATAAGAATTAACTTGTGATGTAGTGCGTGAGATTATAATAAAATTATGCAACTCATATTAAAATAAATAAATTTTTTTAATTATAATAAGCTAAATATCAAAAGGAAAAAAATTAATTTTTTAAAAATAAAAAAAAAAACCCTAAATAAAGTTGGTTATATTGGTGGTGGGCGTAATGTCTTGGAGTAGACTAAATTTTTCCGGACATGAGAAGAACAAAGTTAAGGTGACTAGGATTTATAAAAAAGTTAAAGTGATTTGAGACTGGTTATTAAGTTAATTTAATTTAATAAGTTTAGTTAATTTAACAACATTAACAATTAAGTAAACATAGAAGAATTTTCTAAACTCGGATTAATCTTCTAAAATCATAACCCATGAAATATCAGACTTGAACTCAATAAAAAAATTCAAATATTCCCAACAAATTTAATGTTAAAGCATGAAATCGAAAAAAAAAATCAATCTAAAAAACTTGTCAAAACAGAAAAATAGCAATAAAAAAAAATAATCATCAAACCAAATAGAAAAAAAAGGAGGATGGATATAAATAAAAATCAATTTTATAAATCATCCCAAATTAAAAAAATAACAATCAAAAGAATAAAAACTAAATTTAAAAGATGAAAAATTTAAAGGAGGATGAAACTAAAAATAATTTTCAATTTGAAACAATTCTTTCAAATAAAAAAAATTGCAATTAAAAGAATAAGTACTAAATCCAAAGAAAAAAAAACTGAAGGGCTGCTATGAATATTTTAAAGGACAACGTTCAAATCGAAGTGGACAAGAGAGAATAAAAGGAAAAAAATCAATCTAGCACCAAACGATACAGAATCACCATGCACGCACAATCAAAGAGAAAGAGAATATCAAAACGAATCAAATGATATGACGAAATAATAATTTCGACAACAAGAGTCAGCCACACACACCACTTGAAAATGTCAAAGCGGTTGATGTGTGCAGCACATGTTATTTATCAAATCATCATATTACCCTTAGGATCAAATAAATATTATGAAAAACCTTTATGAAATTATATAAAAACCCTTGAAGCCATGCTTGAGAACTTTGTTTCTAGAAAAAGTTGGGTCATCATACTGTTTTTTAAAAAGTAAAAAACAAAAAAAATATTTCTAAATGAAATTTTATTTTTTCCCCTGTTCCCTTTGTCAACCCATGCTTGGCATTTTTAAAAATAAACATTGATAGATGCATGCACATACATAGATACATACATACATACGTATATTTTTCTGGTGTACTCCTTGAATAATGTCACTTTCATCAAATACGTGGAGAGAGATACAGAAGCTTTATTAATGTGAGGCTATGGATCAGGAACAAGGTAGCATGCTTCACCGAACTATAAGACAAATCAAGGGTTCTCAAATTTCATAAGCTACTATATATATATATATATATATATATATATATATATATATATATATAATATACGTTACCTATGTATTGCAAGCTGACAAGACAAAACCTGACAATAATTCAATTTTATATCCTTTTTCGACCTACAAAATACTCTACAATATCAAAAGATGTTATTCTATTCCTACAAAGCTACAGCACCTGGAAGAAGAGGTAAAAACTCCTTTTCTTTCTCATCTTCTTCCTGCTCTTCTAGCATTTGATCAATGGCTGTAACATGCTTTTCTTCTCCTCACATCCCCTTCAAAAAATCAGGACCTGTTTTGAAGCCTGCAAGCAAATCTCGGATGCTTAAACAGAGTAGTCATATTCTACTCAAGAAAGCACCTACACTTCTAGTCAGATCCTCCTTGAAAGACAAGGTATTGTTATTCCTGTACACTTGTATCTTGTCTTCCGTGTTTCTTGTCATTCAAGATATAAACATATGCAACTAAACGGAAGTGAATTTATGATCATTGAAACATTGTTTGTGATGACTTTCTGGTCAATTTCAAACAGGTTTTCGAGAATCAAGCTGAGGGCATAGTTTGTTATAGAGATGACAGTGGGGAGATAATTTGTGAAGGATTCGATGAAGGCCCTCGTTTTCACCAGCCTCTTCCAAGTTCATCATATCATTCAAGGTTTGATTTTTCTCACCCAAGTAGCATACTGTAAGTAACCTCTCTTTGTTGTTGTAGTCCTCCATTGCAATTTGATACAAAAACATTATGATACATAAATAATACCTTGATTGACTTTAGGGATGCTGAGATCATCAATCTTCTTAAACAAGGATTGCATCAGATTGTTAATGGTGGCGAGTTTGACAATACTGCCAATGGTGTTATTGCTGTGCAAGAGGACTGCAATCAGAATGGTTTTAACAGATCTTGCTGATCAATGACCACCTCTTGTAAATTCCAACAAAACTGAAAAGAAAAGCACTTCTTCAATCACAAAATGTAAATAGCGAGCATAAAGCACTCGTCTCTACGTTGAAGCATTTCCTTTTTGCTCTTTTCCATTATGCGTTATCAATATTTCAGTTTTCTCCCATTTGCTTGCTCTTTTTTCCATTTTTTTTGAAAACATGTCACCGTAAAAACAAACATGACCGGTATTCACCTCATCCCTTGGTATTTCACCTCAACGCTATCATTAAATTGACAAAATTTGCCAAAAGTGAAGCACAAGAAACGAATCTTAGAAAACACAGGACATGATTCTTGAGCAAACAACTCAATCACAACCTGGTAACTTTCAAGTATGTTGCAACTCACGTTCATTAACGTACCAAAAAATTATAATGCAAAAAATGAAAAAATAAATCATTATTCCAATGCATAAGAATGGCCTTTGCACAAAATGCTTTGCCAAATAAACCAGGACATTCATCATGGAGACAAAGTAAACTCATTTGTTATGTTAGAAATCAAACAATTTGAATATCTAAAAAAAAAAGAAAAAACCATGCATCAGAGCATCTACAGAAAGATTTGAATATGCTACTACCAAGGTAGAATGATGAAACTGTGAATCGGCAGATCATTTGGCACGCAATTACCAAAACAGAGCTCGTTACACCCAACGTTCAACTTGCAACACATTCATTTAATTGGCTCTATTTCAGTAAAGTAATCTAAAGGGTTATTATGCTACAATGCAGAAAAAAAGCGCTTCGATCCACAGAGATCAGAATGGCCAACGAGGCTGGACAGACATTTACTGCCAGACGTATCCCTATTCCCACCTCCTTAATTCCTCACTAAGTACTAGGCTACCTTGAGTCTTTTCAAGGAAAATCAGCAAATGTGTGTGTGTGTGTGTGTGTGTGTATGTGTGTGTGAGAGAGAGAGAGAGAGAGAGATCCAACCATGGAAACATAGACCAAAAAACACTGAATATGATTGAGAACGAATATCAAAATCAGCACTAAAATACAAGACATAATATTAATTCGAAATACATATACAAGTTGCAATGCTAAGATTTTTTTTTTTTCGATTTCAAGGAAGGTCATCCAATATTATACCCCCAACCGAATCTCATGGCTATGACAGCCTTGTTCTGCATTTCCTAACAAATAATTATAAGCTTCTCTTCTTAACTAAAGTTACAGTAGTAATTTCTATAAAACAAAAATAAAAAATAAAAAATGAAAGGAAAAATTAAGAATGAGAGAAAAATTGTGGGAAGATCCCAAAATTCAAGTTTAAATGTACAAGAACACGGACCCACAATATCAGTCAACTGAAGTCGCACCTTGTGTGTTCTCTTCGCCAAAATCAGATTGGGATTTACTTAGAATGATAGTGGGAGGGGACCATTGATCTGGGACCATCAGAAAATAGGTTGTCATCGCTTTCCTGAACCTCTTCTTATATTGCATCGGAGAAATAACAGTTGGTGAAGCATTCTTTGGACCGCCAAGTATGCCTGAAGCCTTGACCCATGTTTCCAAATGCTTGTCCCATGTATACTGCCTCATGAAATCAATTATCCCAAGTACTAACTCGTGCTTCTCTTCATCCACCCCAACCAATAATGAGTAATCCATTACATCAATCGACTGCAGTTTTGCAACAATGACAAATTAAAAATGGACAACAAAGACTTTTCAGGTTCAAATGCTGAATAACCAAAGCCAGCTAGATACTTCCGATGAAAAAACAATATAGTTATGTAAGGAAAGAACGAAAGAAACACATATTTGAAACTTACTGCAAGAAAAGAAGTGTCATTCCAGACAGCTCTTTCCAGCAGCCGCTTTGCCTTGTTTCCCACAAAAATGGGAGAGGTCGGCATTGCTTCAATCAAGTTCTGATCCAGCAGAACCTTGTTGCTCCCACTAGAATCCGGATTATACCGTGAACGGGAAGATCCTTTAAGATCATAAAGGCGGGTCACTTTCCTCCTAAATAGAAGGTTTTCCATAACTAGAATGTCCATCTTCGTTTCTTTCCCACCTTTCAGAAGCTTCGATGTAACCTTTCAACATAAAAAAAAAGCAGCAATAAGTTGCCTGCAACATATTTAATAATTTGTATGAAGTTCATGCAGGATCTCCATCATTAGCTGCAAAAGTGACAAAGGCTAGGATTCTTAAAAGTTTTAATCCTTTCAACCACTTTTTACAGCTATTTTCATAGGAATGAATGACAGACAACATAAAGACAGTCTATAAAAGAGTTGAAAACTTCAAAAACAAAAATCAAGAACATTTTAGCCTAGTTTGCATTTGAGTCTCAAGAATAAGCACCTGATAAATTCCCAAAATCTTTGCCAGGCATGTTGGACTTCTTGAGCTAATTGACTCAGAGAGATACTTGAAGTAAGCAGGAGCAAATTTTATAAACGACTCCAATTCTGTTTTTGTGACTTGTTTGATGATAAAGCGATCATCCAAGGTTTTTGCAAAGAAGACATTGCTCTTGCCACCTTGAGCTCCCCACTTCTTACAACGACTAAGAGACCTTATATAATCAAGTTCAGATGGACAACATATCCTCCTTAAGGCTTCAAACCGTTTTGCATAGTAGCATGTCACGGAATATCTTGCCTTACCAACTGGGCTGTCATCTCCAAAAGAAACTCTGGCATGCAAAGCCTTTGTGTAGGAGAGTGGGTCCAAAATCAAAGAGCCACGTGATCCAGACATGGATAAGATGCTCTCATCTGTAGATCCAAAACTTCTATAAGAATCAAAACTTGTTTCATCGAAAGAGTGGAACGTCATATCAGATAAACTTAAGAATGGACTGAATTCTCCAGATTCTTTTACTCTTTCCCCCTCATCAGTTAGTTGGGCATGATATTCTTGCGATACTAAAGCATAAGATATAAGACTTGTGGGTTCATCATCGTATACAGGAATGACCGTGTCATTCACACCCACAGGCAGAAGCAGCCTAGCCTGATCTTGGAGTTTCAACTTCCTAAAGGATGAAATATAGACAGGGTTATACTCCCTCAGACTATCAAGCTTCTCAGAGCTTGTGAAACAATTATTGTTGAACGAACGATAGAAATTCAAGAAGGGCATTCTTAGCCAGCTCATAGAATCTTCCATGTTATCAGGGTCCTTGGTAGACAATGCAGGTGAAGGAGAATAGCACACTTTGGATCCAACTTGGTCTTCGACGTGGCCCTCCAAACCTACCCCCTCCAACCCTACAGCTGTGGTTGAAGACTCTTCCATAGCTGAATCAGAAAGCCTACTATTATCATCCTTAAATGTCCCACTTCCAGGTTGATTCTCACCTGTCCATGCAGCATCAAGGGTATCTGATAGATTTGCCATGACAGGATCCTGTCCATCAGAAAGGGTCCTATAAAAATTTCCACCAGATTCCTTAATGTCAGATAGATCACGGGCAGGCATAGCAGCAAAAGGATTAGCTTGGCCTCCTTTTCCGTGACTGGGACCTTGACAAACATCTATTTCTTGACCAACTGCATCACATTGGTTTGTGTTGCTACCAAAGCCTCCTTGCTGGTTAGAGGCTTTAAGCAGCTTGGCATCCACATTTTCCTCAATGAGCTTATCACTATTAGCTGGCCCTAGTGGTTTCACCTCATGTCCTGAAGTTGAGCTGTTTGAACCATCATGGAAGCTGTTGTTATCTAAACTGGCTGCATAGACCAGGCGGTTGTCCCACATGTAAGACTGGAATAGTAACTGTCTCTGCAGTCTGTTGATCTCAAGAATGTCAATAACAGATTGCCCATTTTTCAATTCCTTGTTCAAGACTTTGTGGAGTGACTCCTGAAATAATAACGAGGACAGTTTAAACCAAAAGCATTTTTCTACAATACTTTCACACATAAAAAATTGAGAAGAAAAAATTCTGAAAAATTGTAGAAACCACAAGATGCAACAGATTTAATATTAGTCCCAACTATATGCACTTTTTTACACACAATTTGATAAAAGTAACTGTGAGGAAAAAAAATATTTCTAAGAGAACTTTATAGAAGCCAGAAGATGCTTTCCGTAGTTACGTGGATGTGAACTACAAAGGCAGACAAGATAATTCACAAAATGAAAAGGATAAAAAATAATTTGAAAGCAAATTTAAAAACACTTTTTACCAAATGACAACGCCTTTTGTGTGTAGAGATTTGTTAATTATTCTATTCCATAATTGTGATTCTATTAAAAAAATGTGGCAATATTCCCATTCAATGATTTGAAAGCAAATTTCAGCAAAAGTTAAGTATCTCTAGCATTACATAAATTAAAATTATTGGCTTATCCTGGTTACAGGAAAGTAACAGAATTAGGGCAGAGTTTGTACTTAAATGTGACTTAAAGAGTCCCTATTCACATGATAAGTGTCCACAATGGCTCACATATGATGCTTGTGTAACTAAAGACTAGGAGATCAGCAAGCATAGAAAGCCTCACCTCAAATTCCGCCTTCTCCTTTTGCAACATCGATTCAAATTCTGCAATTTGGCGTCTTGATTCAGGGAGTTTCATGCCACTGTTATTTTGCTCAATCTTACATCGTTTCTCTGATATTTGACTAAGAGCATTGAGCACTTCAGAAAAAAGAAGCTCTGCCTGATTGACCACCTATTAATAAGACAATTAAATCACCCATATACAGGAGTAAGATAATGAAAAGTCCAAAAGGGGGATCACTGCACCTCATCTGTTTCTTTCTGCGTCCACTCTTGATTCTCAGAGCTGAAATCAACTTTCGCGGGTGGAAGGTACACAGAGAGAACATTAATCGATGCATATCGAAAGCAAGCAACCATTTTCCCAAAACTGCACATTTATAGGCAGTGTGAGAGTGAGAAGACTTGTTTACAAAGTTGAATGCCTCCTTTTCTGCTCCTATAGACTAGCATTCAATGCCGAATGGACATACTTAGGCACACAAGCTTGATACATATAGATCAATAAATTCAGTAAATATACAAGAACATTGAAGAAAGCAGTATTTTAGCAGATATAACCCAACACGGTCCTGACTGACATGTTGCTTAATATTGTCTATAAAATAATTCTCAGTATTAGATCCTGCATAAATGCCATGATTGCTTTATTTTCACAACATGTAGCGACTGTAGACAATATGAATTTGTATGATTACTTACAGCATAACATGATGAAGAGATTAACAAAATTACCCATAGAAACGAAGACAATCCCTATGGAGAGAATGACCACAGCTTGCCACCCTGCTTGCAGCTGCATGATTTGAAAAACTAAGCTCCAAAAATTTCCCGAAAGATAAACCCCAGGCAGCATCTGACATTACTACTCTACGAGTAGCCGGAGGAAAACGATTGATCCGCGGACACATCAGGCATCTGTGCCACATCCAGATTTTTCCATCCTTTTCACCTGGTAAGAGTATTTCCGGTAGCTTCTTAACAGATATAGTGAGGGTTCCTTGCCTGTGAGTATAACAATGAACATGTGCTTCTGATGGCATCTCACAAGAACGGCAGCTGTAACTCTGAGAATAATTAATCTGTCAAGTTCAAAATGTAATAGCTGTTTCCACATAACAAATTTGAGAGAGAGAATTTACCTCGTCAAATAAATGGTCACGCAAAAACCGACCCAAAGGTTTGTCAAAGTTCCCATAGTATTTGAAACGGATGAGATGGGACCTCTCACAGACAGTCCCCTTCCATACACACCGGGAAGACAAGGAAACCAAAATGCTCTGATGATCGGAAGGAGAGGGAGGAAACTCTTCTTTTAAAGGTTCTGACTCTTCAAGGTTCCTTCTAGAATCTTGTTGTGCAGATGATATGTCTGAACTGTGTGGATGAGTTGCGATTATTTCATTGAAATCACTCTGGGAAAAGTTCATTGCAACACCATCTGAAGACCCAAAACCGTTAAAATTAAGTTGATCACCAATGGCAGCCAAACCATTATTAACCGGAGCAATTTCAGCCACCAGAGAATCTCCAGAATTCATTTTGTTTTTGTCCTCGAATGTTTGGTGAGAATCTGACACAACTTTCCCCGTATAAGGAAAAGCAGAAAGAAATTCAGTTGAATTGAGGCGACATTGGGTGAATTCTGAGGATTGAGTGCTGAGACCATCTGCTGCTTGTACTTTGTCAACAGATGAACTGATTATGGTTGGGACCAGACTAGCAGTAGGGGCGCTATTGGATCTTTGTGGTTCATTGCTAGATTGCAGTCCTTGAGGTTTTTCATTGGCAGCAATAGTGAATCCAGGTACAGTTGATATGGATCTCTCAATGCTTGATGGTTTATCTGGAAGTGCAACGGTTATTGGAGAGTTCAACGGGAGTTCTGGTAGAGTGGCTCCTTCATCAGCGAGAAAAGAAGTCTCCAAAGCCAGGTGATATGCTGCAAAAACACCATATTGGACCACGTGTTTCACTTTCTTCAACTCATCCCCATTGGCGCCTCTAAGTAAAATCTGGGAAAACAGAAATGAAAGGTTAAATACAACTTCCCAGCAATGAAATTGAAAGCAGCCTGCAAAATCAAAGAACTGTTACATCAATGACATAGCTAGTAGCTACAAAATTTGCACAGGTGCATGCAGCCAGTACCACCACCCGTTCCATAATCCAACCAAGATAATTTCCTGAACAGTAACTCTGAAATTTTTTTCAACTACAGTACAACGTGTAAAATCACCAGAGTAGATGTAGCATCAATCAGCCAAAAAACAATGCAATTCAGAAACCTAATTAAGTGTCCATCAAATCTTTTAACCTCATCAATTTCTTGTAAAATGATACTAAATACAGTATTATCATCATCTAAGTTTCAGGGACTTACTGTAAAACCCAATGGCTTTGGGCAGCCTTCAAAATACATTAATGTCTTCACCAGTTTTTTCCCACTATGCCCAGCAGTACCAAGATCTTCCAAAATTCTCTCCACATGGAACTTCTCACAGTACCCCAACTTTGGGGAAGAGAGATGATCAACTGAAGGAACTATTTGAGCACCTGTACAGCGGGCTATACGTTCTAAAAGTGGCCTCTTGATATTAAGAACAAGAGATATGTCTTTAGCAAGAAGGTATTCCTGTGCATGTCGTGATACTGAATTCTCCACTAAAAGGACATCAGGGTTGTGTGCATCTATCTTTGCCACTGCCATCTTCAAATGGTCCATTTCCTAGATAATGATACAAAACTAATAAGAAACCAAAAAATAAAAAGAAAATAAAAATAAAGTTCAAGCAAAAACACACAATTGCTCTAGCACATTGAGAGCAGTGAGGAAGAAACTAAAGCATGAAGGCTGAGAAGAATGTTTAACAATCAGAACCTGCTGTAATAGAGTATCAAAACTTGACAGGTGATTAGAAACTCGCTGGTACTCAAGAGCCCCTCCGAGGATCAATAATCGAGGTTTCTCAATTTTTGAAGTCATTCGACGATGGGCAATGTTTTTCTTACAAACAACTCCTCTGACCACCATACTAGAAGAAGATAAATCAAATCAAAGCAGGTAAAAGGAAACTTATAAAAACTGCAACAAGAAAATCAATGCGGGTAAAAAGAAACTTATAAAAACTGCAACAAGAAATGCAGACAAAAATAAATCCACTTTTAAAAGAAAATGCCTTTTAGAATGCAGCTATACAAACTTAAAACAAGCAAGTATGAAATGGCATCGCAGCCTTTCACCATGATCATCAATGAAGCGAGAAATCCATATCGAGGAGTTATCTATAAAAAATGTGGAACAGGGTGGCCTATAGATGGAAATGGAAATGGAAATGAAAAAGAAGGTAGCAACTACCTCTCACAGCGACGTCCAGAAGCAATGCATTTTACTTTCACATATCCACCAGGGTCCATTCCTCCACCTTTGCTTGTATCTGGCTTTAATAGAGTAGCAGCCTCCCATGACAAAGATGTGATGATCTCCAACCAGCTCTCTTTATCATTTTCATCTCCCACAGGAACATTCTCAACCTGTAACAGTTGAGATACCAAAGCCCTAAAATGCCCATCAACCACATTCTTCATAACCTTCTTGCGCTCCTCACCTGACCTATCTCTGTTGCGAAATTCTCCACTTCCAAAACTGCCGGAGGCACGTAAATATCCCCACTCTCCAGCAGCATCCTTGTCGTCGTCATCATCTTCAAATAAACCAACTTCCCTCTCATCTTCTTCATCTTCTGGCTCTGGAGGGAGCCAGAGCGCTCCATTGTTCTCAAAATCCACAGGTTCAGTGTCACCATCTTCTCCACTATACATAGAGGAAGGTGCTTCACATTCATCATCCATCTCATGTTCATCCTTTTTCCTTAGCTGTGACCTTCCTTCCAAATTCTGTGAACCAAAACTGTGGTTTAATGGAGAACTGCTTAAACTTTTTGGGTCAATAGTTTCTCCATCAAGATGACCCTTGTGAGATCCACCATCATTACCCATGTCATCAAACTCAACTTGACGATAGTAATCATTGACTTGTGGAAATTGCCTTGTTTCAGAATCAGACCGATATGCACCATACTCGTCATCATCATCATCACTTCTGGTGCCAAAGCAGAATTAAGGATTTAATAATTAATAGCTAAGCATTAAATAACACCAACATCTTACAAATTACTAGTACTATCATGCTTGTAAACAGAGATAAGTCTAAGACTCAAGTCTCTGCCAAGGGGTCTGATCTTGGCATGCTGAAACATAAGTAAAAGATCTTTTCATCGTTGAGTGCAAAAAGGTTAGTTCTTTCAGCTTGACAAGCCATTGCATGTAAACATATGTCAACAGACCTAGGTTGCTGCCATCGAAGCTAAGGATCTTTTATCTTTGTGGAGTAAAAAGGGTTAATTCTTTTGGCTTGAGACGCCATTACATGAACATATGACAACAAACCTAGACAGCAACATGTAATATTGGATGATCATAAAGTAATTACTAACCACTATCCTCTAAAAAAATAACCACTCTCACTGGCTTATAAATGGCACATGAATTTCTTCAACCTCTGCCTTGACAAAAGTACACTAGATTGTTATCTTTCTATCCATTTCTGATGCAGGCACCTAATAATAGCTGTATATGAAGTGCTAAAAGGAGATAATCAACAAACCTGTTCATAGAAAATGCATATCCATCTGGAGTTCTATACTCTATGTCGGCAACAGGGTCTTTGCTCCTAGCTGATGCCACTTCCCCTTGCTTATCAGAACTGGTCTCCATTTCAGATACTTGAGGGCTGAGACTGGAACTGGTCTGAGCTTGCTGATTAGGCTTAACTAAGTATGGCATTGAGCCAAGAGTGATGCTACTACTGTTAGCTGTGCCGCTAGATCTAGTGCTGATAAAACTTGCTGCAGAAGGTGAAGTACTAAAATCCAGGCAGGGAACCTCGATTCCATTATCAGAAGTAGCTAAACCTTGCTGCCATTGCCTGAAACAATAATTACACACCCGAATCTTCTCCCACTCTTCCCGAGCAGCCCCTGGATCACAAGATGGAACAGGAACTGAGTTGGCTGTACACTTGGCACAGAAAACTCGGCCACAAAGTCGACAATGATGTCTGCGATTAAATACTGTAAATTGAGAATCACACTCGTAGCATACCCTACAACTCTGATCGGGCATCCAAAAATCCCTTGACACGCTAGCAGGCTCAGAGCGCCAAGGGATCCAGGATTTCAAAAGGCAAATTAGCTCAGAGAACGTCTTGTCAGAAGATTCCATCTAAATCCAATCCTTACTGCCCCGTTCATTATGCTATACTCATTTGACACTCTCAACCAACTAGCAATATTAAAAAAATCTCATCTTCAATTATTCGTTTCATCAAACCAAGAAACAACACCAATTATTAATGTCATCACTAAACAACCAGTCACAAAAATCCCCCTAATCAATCCGAAATTCAAAGAAACCACTCCCACCTCCAATAACCTCAAACATGCAGTTCCAACTTCTTTATCACTCCTCAACCCAAAAATGACCTACAAACAACTAGCCCAGATCAAGAAACACCCTATTCACTCACGAAAAAAACACTAAATTAAAGATACACAGAAGCTCAAAACTGCAAAAAAAAAAAAAAAAAACCCTTCCAAAACGATCTCAATCAGTACAATTTACATCAAAAACCTCAACTTTCAAGGGAAAAAAAACCCAACCAGCCCTTTTCAACTAATTTGATCAAATCCAAAACCCCAAACAAAACTAACACGTGTCTGCCTCTAATCTTTCCTTACAGAGAGAAGAAAAAAAGGGTGTGATTGAATGACACAATACAATACCTTGATAGAAAAGAAAATACAGACTTGATTACTATTACCTTGAAAAAGACAATCAACAACAACGGCATAAGATCTTGTTCTCCAAGAGATTTATGACACGTAGTCAAATCAATCCGTGACAAAAAAGGGTAGGTGCTGATTTGCAATAGAAAGGGAAAAAAGAAAAGCCTGGCTGTCTACCCAGATAGCGATTCTCTAAAAGAAGCAATCAGATTTTTTATGATCCTGCAAAATCATCATCATCTATCTCTTCCTCTCCTCTTTCTTGTATTATACATATATAAACAAAGCTGCTCCATTTAATGGCATGAGAGAATAATAAATAATTAAATAAATGAAAAATCAAAGAGCACCTGGAATTGGAAATAAATAATAAATTTGTGTTGAGTATATGATCAAACAATCTCTCTATATCCAGCTATGCACTGTAATTGTAGTTCATTCACATACGAAATTGTATAATAAATACACACACACACACACACACAC
>Ga0325405_1003467_pt1 | contig 16218 bp, 14 predicted proteins | sample PopdelMetagenome_21_FD_205663 | JGI IMG/M metagenome (GOLD analysis project Ga0325405, IMG submission 205663) | Populus deltoides microbial communities from Bellville, Georgia, United States - Xylem-Control-R2 | ecosystem: Host-associated > Plants > Phyllosphere > Stem > Wood/Secondary xylem...
AATTTCTAATCATTTTCCGGGGGCTCCGGCATCCTATTCTCACTGCTATTATTATTATTATTATTATTATTTTGAATTTCTTCTTACTATATATATATATATATATATATATATATATATATATATATTTTCTTCTTCTTCTTCTTCTTTTGTGCGGAGACCCAAAAATGAATTATAACAAAGTTGAATATGAATTAAGCTTCATGACTAGTTTTGATTTTTTTTCTATGAGTTTATCCCTGTCTCATGACTCGGATAATAAGTTTGGCAGGTTAACTCTAATTGACTCGAGTTGTTTTTTATGTCTTCTTTTTAATTTATTTTTTTTTCAATCTTATCTTTCAACATTGTATTGATTGAGAATTTAACTTCATAATTTATTTTAATTTGCTTTCTATTAGGTCATTTCGGTCTCATGACTCGAATTGTGAGTTTAGCGGGTTAATCTAAGTTGACTGGAGTTATTTTTTTGCTCTTTTTTCAATTCTATCTTTTAATATTGAGTTTATTAAAAATTAAACTTTATAATTTGTATTGATTTGCTTTATGTGGGATTATCATGGACTTCTTCAGGAAAAAAAAAAAAAGAAGAAAAAGAAGAAGAAGATCCTTGCATATTCATATGATTTGAGAGTACTTGTGTGGTCTCGCTAGTTTACAAGAGTAAATGAATAAATGAAGAGAGCCACAAAAAGATAAAAGGAAAAAAAGGTTGCATTTGTAATTCCAGCTGAAGACCATGAGACCATCAGTTGAGAATGGTGGTTTGGTAGGTGAAAGTTGCGCACACGTTTGAATGGTCACGTAATCGACCAGTAAACTTCATAGAATAACATGATCTTCCTCGTAAGTTTATAAGCACCTAGCTGATGATGAAAAGATAATCCAAGAAGATAAAAGAGTGCTAGCTAGGAAGAGATCAGAGAGGGAAAGAACAAGAGACCAAGTCACCATAAAGGAAATGCAAGAAGAAGGAACATGAGCTTAGGAGTTGAAATTGCAGTGGCAGTGGTGGGTCTATGGGCTGTGTTTTTGCGGCCATTGATAATAAGGTACGCAGGAGAGATGATGGAAGTGATGGGTTATGCGTTGCACGGGATACTCAGAGGAAGGCCTTCTTATAGTCTCTCTACTTATCTTCCTTATTCAGATTCTTTTCTTCACTGATGGTGGATCACCAAATCCAAAGAAGTCGAAGAAAGAAGCTGTCGAGCTGAAATTCAGAGCACAAATAAGCAGTTTTGCAAGATTTTCTTGTTAGGTAGCATGGTTTTCAGGGCAGAGATATTCTATAGATTAGTCTCTGCTTGCTGTTTTATTCCTTGTTTTTGCAATTTGTAGCTGAATCTGACATTAATGAAGTGAAATAAATTTGGTAAGATTAAGCATTGATTTCTTGAATGGACAAGAGGAAAAAAAGAATGAGCATTAATTACTGATATCGATGAATTTTACTTGTTCACGGAATGATGAACACTCCACGTGTTTTTCTTTGGTTCCAACAGGCGGCTATTGGCTTATTTCATGGCTGGTTGATAGAGAAACTTCGTTGATCTATCTAGGAAAGGTAGGTGTCTATTTCTTTCCTGAGTAATTTATATATATAAAAAATTTCTTCTATTTATTAGACGAATTAAATAATCTTTATAGCTTTAACGATTAACTAATTAATTTTAAATTACACTGATTGAAACTTTTTCTTAATTTATTACTATGCTCTAATCTTTAAAAAAATAATAAAAAAAATTGTTCCCGTTTACCATGATCACGTCTGAATCTGTGACCTCCACTCATGATTACTCAATATCACAATAGAAAAGGCCATTAAAAACTTTAGGCTTTGATGCTGACTGACAAGGAATCAAAGGAAAATAAGAAGATGAAATTTACAAAAAGGGCTTAAAGAACCCTAAACGTACTATTTATTCTTAATAAAAATATTTTAGGCATCTCTATTCTAGAAAAAAAAAAAAAAGCTTAAAATAGTTTAAAGAGGACCCTCATTCACCTAATCCAAAAAAGAAAAAGAAAACTCTATTTAGATAGAAAAAATAAAGGCAAAGATCTAAAATTAATTAAAAAAAATTAAAATTCAGAAACATCTTTTCTAATTTGAGGTCTTTTCTAATTTTAGATGAATATATCAAGTTAACCCATTACAAAACAAGGCTAGTAAAACTCCCTAAAATTTTTTGAGAATTTTCTAATAATCAAATTAAAAGTTATATTTGTTTTTGTTAGAAAAATTGATTTGCAACGTTCCAACCTCGTTTTAGACTTGAATTTGTCTATATAGTCTATAAATATATTTATTAAACATTCTATATGGTCAAATTATAATAAATTCTTATTTGATTGTTCATATCCTTCAAAACTTCCTATATTATTAGGTTGATTGGTAATGTAATATTTTAAGATAACTTGTTGGAATTTTGAGAATATAGTTGTATATATAGAAATCATTTGCATCAAGTGATGAGTGATTTAGCTTTAAGAACAAATTATATAATTCTTCACAACAATGGTTTTTACTTTCTTTTATTCATTCAAAAATCATTTACAATATTTCCACAAATAATTGTATGCAATTATTATTTTATGCTTATGATAATTTTGCAGCTTTATTATTCTGCTCGTTAATTATTTAATTTATTTTTATATAAAATACCTTGATTATATAGAATTAAACTAAACTACTACATTAATTTTTACCAACATCACTATCTTCGAAACCTGTCCTACCATTAGTGTAGGTTTTGCCTTCAACGTTTAATTTAGTTCCAACAATTCAGTGATGATGCCAGTGGAATGCTTGCAAAAGGAAGAGTAAGGGGCAGCAGTCAGATTCCTCGTTGACGAGTAAATCAGTATGACAAGGAATCCTATTCTTTCCTTGATTTAGAGATGATTTGTTATTAGATAAATATTTGTTATGTATATTTGTTTTTTATTATATAAGATCTTCCTACCATATATACATTATTATATATAATGAGAATCAATAACCTCAATATTATTGAGGATTTCAGCCACACTTTACACAGGTTTTTAAACCTTGTTATGATATCATAGTATATTTAGGTTTTTTCTCTTTTTACCAAATTCCTTTCATGACTGTATCGTCTTCATCACCTTCACTTCCGCTGAACACGATATTGTATATGCTCACAATCAAACTGACCTCCTCAAATTATTTGTTATGAAGAAATCAATTTATCTTGTTGTTTACAAGCCATGATCTTCTTAGATTTCTGGATGGTAGTGTCTCAGTCCCTTCTCCTCAGATTATTGGTTCTGACCACCACCTAAGTGAATCCAACCTCTATTTCTTGGCTGAATACAGATTAGACTCTCTTAAGTCTCCTCTATTCTTCTTTTACGGAGGAGTCTATGAGTGAGGTATTTGGTCTGAAACATACACACGAGGTATAGACTACTCTTGAAGCCTTTTTCTCTCATAGATCTAAGACTCAAAAACTTCAACTTAAGGACGAGCTTCATCTGATGCAGCGAGGCTCCAAATCTATGGCTGAATTTTCTCGACTCTTCAAAGGCCTCTGTGATCAGCAACAATTGGTCATGCTGGTTCTTAAGAGCCTTAGGTCCCGATTATAAGATCTTCTCAATTACCATGCTTTCCCAGTTTTCGTTACATTCTTTTACAGATATCATACCGAAAGCTTTGAGCCATGAGATTTTTGAAAGATCGGTGTATCAACAATCTACCAACTCGGCGATCTATGCTCAGCGACATTCTTCCACTAGACCGAAAAGCACTATCAAAGGAAAGTCAAAACCTTCCTCTGCCTCAAAATTGTCCAATTTTTCTCTAGTTTATTGTCAACTCTACGACAATGAGGGACACTTAGCTAAACGTTGTTAGACATTTCTTAATCTCAAGAAAACGCAGTCTGCCAACCTTGCTGAGGCTTTCACTACTTGTTCAACCCCTGACTCCAACGACTCTCCCTGGTATCCGGACTATGGTGCCACCTCTCACATGACAAATGATCCCGAGGGTGTAGATGTTCCTGTTGTCTACTCTGGTAATGAAAGGGTGATGAATGGTAATGGTCAGTATCTTTCTATTTCTCACTTTAGCTCTGTTTCCACTCTTGTTCCCAACAGCTCACTACTTTTATCTAATGTTTTAGTTGTTCCTGGTATTACAAAAAAAACTTATTTCCATCAGTCAACTTATAAAGGATAATAATTGTTGTGTCATGTTTTTTTATTATGGTTTTACCATACAGAACTGAGTCATAAGAGTAGTGTTGGGGGTCGACAGATGTGAGAATGGCCTATATGTGCTTGAGCAACATCATCATGCCCTTGTTTCCATAGTTTCTTCCAATAAACCACATGCCTCTGCTTATTTGTGGCATGCTCGCCTAGGTCATCCTAGTTTTTTGTACTGTTGACTCTCTCTCCAAGTCAGGTTTTATTTCCTGTAGTGATAAATTAATGGGTTTGGATTATGGTTTATGTGTTGGATGTAACTTTGTAAAAAGCCATCATTTACCCTTTTCACTTAATAATACTCATTGTGATTTGCCTTTTGATCGCTTACATTGTGATGTATGGGGTCCTTCACCTATCTGTTCCACTGGTTTTCAATATTATGCAGTGTTAATTGATGATTGTATCAGATTCAATTGGTTTTTTTCCATTAAAACACAAATCTGATTTTTTTTAATACCTTTATCAACTTTCAACATTATATTAAGACTCAATTTTCTTCCAAAATTAAGTCCTTCCAATATGATGGTGGAACTGAACTTACAAATAATAAATTTCGCTCTCATCTCACATCTTGTAGTATTGTGTAGCGCATTGCTTACACTTATACACCGAGTCAAAATAGGATTGTTGAACATAAACGCCGACATGTCATTGAAATAGGACTCGCTATTATATTTCATGCATGTGTTCTATTGCCTCTTTAGGTTGAGGCCTTCTCAACAGCTGTTTATCTCATCAACCGGTTCCCCTCACATACTCTTGATGGCAAAACTCCTTACAAGCTCCTGTTTGGTAAATACCCCAATTACACTATGCTTTTCATTTTTTGATGTTTATGCTTTCCTTATTTACGAGATTATGCTCCTAACAAATTATCTCTCAAATCCTCTTTTTGTGTCTTTTAGATTATACCTCATTCACAAGGGTTTTCGTTGTTTTGATCGCAAGACACAACGTCTTTATATTCTCAACATGTCTAATTTTATGAAACTATATTTCCTTATATGAGTGATGATATCCAACAACTTCATAGTTCAACACCTTATATTACTTTTTCTGATTTCTTGGAATCTAATAATAATATATCCAGCCTCTACGAATTCGTTGACATCTTATCCTATTTTGAATCCTATTTGTTTGCCATGTAGTGATGATCTTAGTGATTCCTTTCCCCGGACATCTCCTGCTGTGTCTACCGTCCTGTCTCTTAGTCCGCCCTCCTTATATGTTCCTCTACTAACGACTTCTACCAACCTTCACCCAATGGTTACTAGAAGAAAAGCTTGTATATTTAAACCTAAGGCCTATTATGCATTAACAATTTCACCATCTTCTCAGTTTTTTCAGGTCTTTCTTGCTCTACAAGAGCTTTGGGGTTCAAGTATGTTGCCAAACACCCTAAATGGCTCTTGACTATGGATGATGAAATACAAGCTTTGAAGAAGAATGATACTTGGGATCTTGTACCACGTCTTGTAAATCATAATACGGTTGGTTGTTGTTAGATCTTTAACCAAACTCTATGTTGATGGATCCATAGAGCATCATAAGGCTCATCTAATGGCCAAGGGCTTCTCTCAGATTCATGGCCTTGATTTTGAAGACACGTTCAGTCCTGTGGTGCGTCCTGCTACTGTTTGGATTATCATATCTATTGTAGTCACTTCTGGATGGCTCTTACATCAATTAAATGTTAAGAATGTCTTTCTTCATGGTCATATTTCTGAAGAAGTATTATATGGATCAACCACCTAGCTACACTGATCCGCAATTTCCTTACCGTGTATATTGATTGAAGCGTGCTCTTTATGGACTCAAACAAGCCCCTCGTGCTTGGTTCCAACGTTTTAGTTCGTTTTAATGAACCTTGGTTTTCTTCTCAGTCAGGCTAATTCCTTTCTATTTATCCATCATACCATGGCAGACACAATTTATCTCTTATAGTATGTAGATGATATAGTGCTACTAGAAACAATCCCAATTTGATCAAGACTCTTATTACACGGCTGCCTAAAAAATTTGCTATGAAAGATTTGGGTTATCTACACTGTTTTCTTGGTGTTAAAGTCTAACATGACTCTCACAGCTTATTTCTTAGCCAAACCAAGTATAGTTTTGATCTCCTACAACATGCTGATATGGTTAAGGCCAAACCCATTGCCACTCTTTTTATAGTTGGTGAATTTCTCTCCACTGAAAAGAAGCTATTTTCGGATCCCACCCTATTTCAGTCTCTTGCCGGAGCCCTACAATATTTAACCATTAGTCGACCTAATCTCTTGTTTAGTATCAATTCCATTTGCCAATATATGCATGCTCCGACTGAAGATCATTTTCAAACACTCAAACATATATTGTGTTATGTTAAAGACACTGTCCATCATGGCCTTCAACTCCACCACACCTCTTCTCGTGAGTTACTTGCTTATTCTAATGCTGATTAGGTTGGCTATCTTGATACACGTCGGTCTACCACCGGCTATCTTATATTCTTGGGCCCCAATCTTGTCTCTTGGTGCTTCAAAAGACAATCCATTATTTCTCGCTCTAGTGTCAAAGCTGAGTATCGATCCTTAGCCGTTACTACTGTTGAAGTTGCTTGGATTGTTCAGCTATTTCGTGATTTACGTCTACAATTACCTTCCCCTTCGAAGATACTATGCAACAACAAAAGTGCTATATTTATGGCAGCCAATCCTATCACTCAGCCTCGATCTAAGCATATTGCAATTGACTATCATTTTGTTCATGACCTCATTGCCAATGGTTCCTTAAAAGTCGCATTTGTTCCCTCACATTTCCAACTTGCTGATTCTTTTACCAAGGGAGTCACCAAGCCTCAATTCATACGTTTCCATAACAAGCTTCACGTGGTTCCTTCTGTCATGATCAGCTTGAAGGGGGTGATAAGGAATCCGATTCTTTCCTTGATCCTAGATGATTTGTTATTATCTTTCCTAATTTATAGGATAAATATTTGTTACTTCCGTTTGTTTCCTATTATATAGAATCTTCCAATTGTATATACATTATATATAATGAGAATCAATAACCTCAATATTATTGAGGATTTCAGCCACACTTTATATAGGTTTTTAAACCTTGTTACAGTACCACCACTAATTTTGTCTTATACATGTTACCAATTTTTGCTTCATTTTATGGTTGCCACAATGTAATTTATTTCTACAAAAAGTAATTAGATGTTCTTAATAACAAGTCAAATTGTTAATTTAATTAATTTAGTAAGGAAAATCTGAGAAAGATAATTTAATTGAATGGGTTCCATGGAAACATTATGTGCTCTTGGAATCGTTCTTCACTATCTCAATCAGATAGGGTCAGTTTTGATGAACAAGGGATATAGTAGTATTTTTTTTTGTTTAAGGGATTTTGTCTGCTTGTGAACGTTTTTGCTTGGAAGAAATTATACTTACAACATCTATAAGGCAATGAGTTTCTCTATCAGTGTTCATGTTTCTTGGAATGCTTGGCAAACCAGTATGGCCAATTCTTTAGGGAGTGTCTGGTTGGTGGTTTTTTATGGTCTTTAAGGAGCATTAACCTATTTGCTTCAGAACTCTAATTTCTACAGAGTTTCTATTGAATTGATTGAATTAATTTTGAATTCAAAGTGTTTTTTAGTTTTTTTAGGTGTATGTATAAATGTTAGAGAATATTAATCATTTTAAGTCTCTTGATTTATCCCCTACACTAGTATAAATATAAATGTTCAAGTATTGTATTCAAGTCTAAGTCCTTAGAGACTTCTCATTTCTACTTTCTCCCCTACTTATTTAGGATTTAAGGGGGCTTTTGAGAAATTAAAGCATGTGTGTATATGAAAGATAGAAATCTGAAGAGAGAGTTTATGGACAAGTGACATCCAAGAAAAAAAAATAGAGGTGCAAGATGATAGAGCTCAACAAAAAAATTAAGGCTTTGCATCAAGAGAGAGGGAAAAATCCAATGAAGGCTTACTGCAATCTAGCAACTCATTGCACAAAAGAAGGTGTGGTACAAAGAAGATCATATAAGAAAAGAGAAAAGAGAGATGAACCTAAAGAAAAGGTGGACAATAACCAAAGAACTATAATGAAGAATGTGGCAGCCGCCACTCGACAAGAAAAAAGGCTTCGATGAGCCATGTTTAAGTAAATAAAATTACTAAAGAAAGGAAGATTGAAGAGATGGCATTGAGATGCCATTAACAAGTTATCGTACCTTTCGCAAGAGCGCAACATCATGACGATCCTTTTCAGGCGGGTTGAGAGGTATTTGGTTAGATAAGGAGTCACCACCTAGTATTATGGTTACTAAGAATCCAAACTAGTCTTTAAAAATTCTAGGTAAGGGATTAGTTACGTAAAATAAATGTATTAGCACCCCTGAGGTAAACTCGTTTCTAAGTTATATCAGTCTATTATGGCGGATTTATTACAATGAAGAAATTCTAGTTTTTTAGTTTGTCTAAAAGATCCCGACTTAAAAAGACATTAGAAGGAAGCAAACTCATTCACAACTTATATGTCATGAAAGAGCTAAAGTTAGAAATCCAAAGATATTTTATAATTATTGAAATTTTATTTTTCCCTTTGGTATTTCAAACATCCATAAGTCTTGTACCATGAGACATAGATTGAAATATCCCTAATTATCATTGAATCTTATTTCAAACAAACTTTAATTTTAGGTACTTTTACGTCATCTTTAATAACATTTCAGATAAATAAAAAAAAGCCACTTGCAGGTGTTTTATCTTTATATCAAAAATGAATGAGTCATATTACTCCTAATAATATATTAGATATTAACCTTATACAGGTTTTAATCCTTATATTAAAAGTGAGTACTAGATTTTACCAAAAATCAATTTTTTTATATTTTCTGAATCATAGACCAAAATTCTTTGGAATTTTGCAAATTTATTGTAAAATTTATTTGTTATTTAAAAAAACTTTTTTATATTTTATATTTTATATTTTATATTTTTAATTATTAATATTTCTTTAAGGCTTTATTTGGCCCAAAAAAAAACCATTTTCTTTTGGATAAAACAACTAAAATAGGTCTAAGAGCATGTTTGTCAAACAAATCCTTAAGTCAAAAATTCTTTTATCAAAAAGATTGAGAGCCAAACAAGGCCTTACTCATCTAACCCAAATTGGATATAATCGGGTTGACTCGAAATCTTTGGTTTCACTATAAACCAAAACAAAACCCACTAATTTGACCCAAAAAACAAATCAAAACTTAAAATGAATCAAGCTTGCCAAAAACACAAAAATCCAAAAAAAAATTATCAAAACAAATCAAAATCAAGAAAAAAATAAGAACACAAAGAACAAATGAAGAACATCAAGAACATGCTAGCAACATGAATCAAAATCCAAACCAATTACTAACAATCCAACAACATAGACATGTTGGAAATCAATCATTAACCAATAATTCAGCTTCATTCATATTGATTATCCATGAATCAACAAATTAATCAAAATGAGTTCAGTTTGAAAACAAATACCCTAGAATTAAATCCTCGATTATTAATTAATCATCTCATATCGAGATGTTAATGCAAAAATTAAAATCAAAATTGGTCTGAAAGATGTATTTAAGGCAATGTTCTTGCGAAGAACATTTCCCAGAAATTTTCCAAAAAACCCATTTACTAACCATACCTAGAAAAGACATTTCAAGCCCTAAAATCATGCTTTCTTGGTTCACACACATCACACTACCATAGTTACACATACTCAAATCAAAACAGGTAAAAAAAAACACCACATTCTAAAAATCTTGCATGGAGTTTTAATCTCAAAAACTGACAAACTAAAATAGCAAACAAACTCGAGAATTTAGAGCTCAAAACTGATATATTTTAACATCCAATAGGCCTCAACCAAAACCAGAAGCAAGAACATGTATTTAAGGCAATGTTAATGCGAAGAACATTTCCCAGAAATTTTCCAAAAAACCCATTTACTAACCATACCTAGAAAAGACATTTCAAGCCCTAAAATCATGCTTTCTTGGTTCACACACATCACACTACCATAGTTACACATACTCAAATCAAAACAGGTAAAAAAAAACACCACATTCTAAAAATCTTGCATGGAGTTTTAATCTCAAAAACTGACAAACTAAAATAGCAAACAAACTCGAGAATTTAGAGCTCAAAACTGATATATTTTAACATCCAATAGGCCTCAACCAAAACCAGAAGCAAGAACATGTATTAGCCAACACATAAAAGCATTACAAATCTTACTTTCATATTTGGCAGATTTCAAAACCATTTTATTTCTTCAAAATCAATCTAACAAACATCATCTGAGTATTCAGAAACATTAACAACTAACTCAAAGCAAGATTTAAACAATAAAACAACATTTTTACATGTTAATTAAAACCAAAACTGTAACAGCCCGGCCCAACATGTTGTATATTGTCCGCTTTGGGCCTGACCGCTCTCACGGTTTTGTTCCTGGTGACGCAAGTCCACTTCTGAGCCTGACACCCCAAAACACGTACAACATGTTAGCAACCAACACTACTAATAAGGCCAGCTACCAAACCCTCATCCATCGATGTGATATATTATAATTCTCCCCCTTAAGGAGCCTAACAACCCCGTCGACACAACCGGACAGCCAGTGAGGTCGGCTCTAATACCAAATGTAACAGCTCGGCCCAACATGCTATATATTGTCCGCTTTGGGCCTTACTGCCCTCACGATTTTGTTCCTAGTGACGCGAGCCCACTTCTGAGTCTGACGCCCCAAAACGTGTACAACATGTTAGCAACTAGCACTACTAATAAGGTCAGCTACCAAACCCTCACCCGCCAATGTGAGATATTACAAAAACCAAAATCAATACAACATAAAAAATGCTTAGAAACATCATCAAACATACATGAACAAGCTAGAAATGTGACTCGTGGACATCATCTACAAGACTAAATAAAGGTTTTATACCTTACAAGCTCAAATGATGGTTGTTGCCTTTATGTTCTTTATTTTCCAAGCTTGCTACTTTCTCTTGAAGTTGAAGAAATTCTTATGTTAGGCTTTTGAACCTTCACACTTAGGGTTTTTTTTTTTCAAGGTTTTCATCCCTTTTTTCCTTCTTTTTATTTTTTCTTTCTGGATTTTCAGTAGGCATTTATAATCTTTTGCTAGGATTCTTTGATTGATTTGCTCAATGATTGATCATGATTTATCAATACTTGACCCTCTAATCAAAATGAAAGAGTTTTGGGAAGGGATTAATAGCTGAAAGCTTTGTACTTTGTTGGTTTTACAATGGTGGTTTTGCAACAAACTTGATTTTGAAGTTTTTGGTGGTTTCGCTAACTTGGAAGCCAATGAGTTGTTTTTGGCCCTTTGATCTTATGGAAGTCAATGTTATGGATTTATTGTTATGGGTAATTAGTTATTTTGTTGATTATGAAAGGTTGTAGGTAAAGATGATGATTTTGAGTTATGATTTTGATTGAATGGTGAATTTGTGTTAGAAATTAGGAGACAACAATAGGTAATCTGTGTAAATTCTAGGTTTGAGGTTGAAGATGATAAAAATTCAGTTTGGTTCCTTAATTTATGAAAATTACAGTTTAGTCCCCAAACTTTGGAAAAATTACAGATTGGTCCCTGGAGCATATTCTGAGATTCTGGATTGAATAAGAGATGAATTATGGGCAGAATTCCAGTATAGTTATGCAATTTTAACACTTTCAATTTGGTCTTCCCATTTGATAAAAAATACAATTTGACCCTAAAATTTGGTCCCTAGATCATAATTAGAGATTCTGAACAGAAATGAGGATGAATTATGGACATAATTCCACTATAGTCATGAATTTATGATATTTTTAGTTTGGTCCTCTAATTTGACAAAGTTACAATTTGACCCTTAAAAAAATATGATAAATTCCAGATTGGTCTCTAGCTGTAATATTAGCTTTTGTAGATTGGTTTGATGAATAAATGACGGTTATTTAGTGAATTATTATCAATTTTATTATTTTTTTATTATGGATTAGATTTCGCGAAAACTGTTTAATTTTGGGTTTTTGAAAAAAATGACTAGTTGGTTCAAAAACATATAGGATTATGGAATAGACCTTAGTTAAGTGTATTAAATAGGTTGTACGTTCTTTTCAAGTTGTTTTTTAATATATCTCCTTTGAATTCAGATAACTTGATATTCTACCATCGGGACATCAGTAGGATTTCCTTTGGTATCTGCTTTCGAGTTTTGTTTGCTTTCGAGTCAAGTAAGTGGATAATTTTCCATATGCATGATAAATATTATAAATATTTAATTTTTTAATATGAATTGGATTATTCTTCTTGATAATATATATGTTTATTATTATCCTTGTTACGATAAAGTATGATCAATTGTTGAATCTGAATTCTTGATATGAACCAGTATATATTTTGAATTGACTTCTGAATTGATAGCTCCTCATTTGATTGATGTCATGAGTTGAGCTTTGAGATATGAATATGTTTGTTTGATTATGATTATGAACCTATGGTATGCCAGTCAGAATACCCATGTTAACAAGGTAGTGTTAGTCTTTATGCACATCGTATCTGAACCCTAGTTGGTCGGCGGAGTCACTAACCTGTGTGGACTGATCATCCCACAGTACAGAGCCTCATGCTTATTGCATTTTGATTTTCTGACGAGTTTTACCTTATGATATTCTTGTTATGGCCTATTTGAGAAACCTTCCTATAAGAACCTAGAGCCATAATTGTGTATATATTCATCATTGTTATATTACCTTGTGTGTGTGTATTGAACGTTATCTACTCATTGAGTTGTTGAACTCACCCTCTCATTATTTATCATTTTCAGGCTTATAGCTTGATAGCAGGTCATTTTTGTTGGACCTTGATCAGAACCTGCTTTTTTTGTTGTAATTTGTACATTTTTCTTTATGTCTAGATAGTGCCCCACAACTATGAATTTGTATTAACTCTTATATTAAGACAATTAAATTATTATGAAGTTAGTTTTGTTGTTACTATTGCGTTGAACTCTGATTGACTTATTTGAAGGATAAGTTTGTATGTAAGTTTAGGTTTGTATAGGTATGGAACCTTAGAAGGGAACCTTACTTATATGCCGGTCATGGATCTGGAAATCGGGTCGTGAAAAAAAAAGTGGATTTCGCACAAGTGATATCATAGTCAAGACTGACTGAGCAATTCCAATGCAAACATCTTCGAAGACCACCTGAAATTGATAAAGGGGGTGCACAAATTTTGTTTACCAACGAGTGTGCTGACAAAAAATGATCAATGCCTATTTTAATCATCGATGACAATAATCTATCGATGTATCTGTTGGTATAAAAATAACTAATGGAATAACCAGATATGACATCATAACAAGACACTTGCCAACAATATTTTTTTATTAGTAAAGTTATAAGTGATTTTTTATAGTGATAGAAATATAGCATTTTTCCCTAGCCTGCCGTGAAAGTTAGAGCTTATATTAAATTATCAATCATAAAATGTAAAGTCATCTACGATTGACAAATACTACAAATATACAATATGGCTGATAATACAATATGGAACAACGGATTGCACTCCTTCAATTAGTGTTAACATAATATACATCATATTAGTTAAATTTTAACCCTTTAAATTAAATGAAAGACCAAGCTTTTATTAGATGATTTTTTTTACTTAAACAAATCTATTTTTGATAAAATTTAGAGAATATTATTGTGAATTAATTATATGTTGTTAATTTTGTCTCTATTAATCAAATATAAACACTAATTGCTTGACGCATATTTGAACTAAGTTTTTTTTTTTTCAAGTTTATGTTTTTATTTAATGGATCCTGATTCGTATGAAAAACAAAAAAAGATTCTCTCATTCATAGAAAATAAGTTAAAAGAATAGGTCTAGTTTTGTTTTAAAAAAATATAGTTTTTGTGAGAAATTAGATAGATTTGGGATTTTTTTTAACAACCATTAATTAATTTTTTATTTAAAGGGAAATTTTTTATTTGCTCTAAATATTATGTGATCAAATTAGATAATTTATTTATTTTTATGATCCTCACTGTCAATTAAAATCTAATGGCTATAATTTAACTATCATGATATATCATGTTAGCAATAAATTGAGAGAAGTCCAATCCAGAATAGTGCTATATAAGTAATAAAATTTCGATGAACAAAGATAAGAGTTAAACCTTTTGTTATATATATTTGATCAATACATCATACAATATTAAGTGCTACAATTATTTTTTGAGCTTGCAACATTGAGCCATGCTCTTAATCAAGTGAGTACAATTGACTAAAAAAATAAAGAAATTTGTTTTAACATTTATTTTTTATAAATGAAAAAATTGATTTTACAATTTATTAACACAAATTGAATGATAAATAGGCAGGGAAAATTTGATGAAGGACGATCTCTTGGTGGCATTGAAACTTTATTCTTCAACGAATGAGACATGTACTAGGAACGCAATATTGGAGTGCTTTTATGGCGCTGCATTTGCTTCTCACTCTCGAGCTCAACCAAGGTTTCAATGACAATATCCGACGCACTTGTTACAACCTCCGACCAGTTCCTGGAAAACACAGGGAAGAATGTGAAAAGAAAGACAAGATAATTTTAATTTCTGAAATCGAAATCCAAAACACAGAAACTAAGAAAGTTATGGTGCTCCTTACCCTTTCAAGGAGTCGAACGTGAGCCCTACAGTATACTTAGCCTCTTCAAGTGCCCAGCGAAACCTCCGGATATCCTCCACGGGACATTTTCCATCGTTCACAACTCGAAGTTGTGAGGGCTTGATGTCACAAAAGATAGGAATAACCTTCTTCTTTGACTCCATAATAAGAGCTAGTTCATGAAGGCAAAAATATGACTCGCAATACCGAGGAGAAAACACAGTCACCCCAACCTTACATTTCCTTATTGCACTGTTGATATTATCGAACAACTTGTCTCCTGGCTTCATATTCTTGTTGTCCAGGAAGGGGTGTAGGTTTAACCGGAAAAGGTGATCATAAAGCAAAGTAACAACCGTGCGCTTTGTGTCGATCCCTCGATGGTTAATGAACACATCACAAGGTTTGGCAATACGACTGGTAACCGCCGGCTGTATTGAGGGGTATTGACGGAGAAATTGGCGTGGGAAGTTTACAATTGAAGAGCGATGCATGATTACTGCAACGAAAAAAATAGTTGGAGAGTATCCCTTCTGTGATGAGATGATAATGTTTCTTAATTTTGCTTTGTTTCTCGTCGTAGTTTGAATCGTGGTTGTTGGAGGGTGGGTATGATCTCCCTTATATAGAGAAGTATATAACAATTTGTGGGACCTTATAATTCATAGGGTTTTCTTTTTAAAATAATATAAAAAAAACTCCCATGGTGGTTCAATAGGACCTTATAATTCTTGGTTGACTGTTTTACTTCTTCCGATGAATTTGAAAAGTTTGAACATCAGCAAATAACCGTGTGTTCGATTTGACAGATTATGAAAGCATACAAAAACCCTTGACCATCTATGAGCTTTCAATCGGGAATTCTGTTGAACCCTTCAAATAAGTTATCATCTTAATATTTAAAATTTTTTAAGGCATATGGACGACAACTTATTCAATTATCAGCCCTATTGTCGGCTTGACAAGTACAAGGGAATATTTTGAGGAAGAAAGTACTGCAAGAAATAACATTGATTAAGACTCTCGAGGGTGTTAATTTATTTCCTTTGATTTCAAAGTTAATGCCACTATTTGTGTGCTATTTCCTTTTATACTGTTTTCTCTAATATTATAATTAGGGACACGTTGTTCTCTTTACCTGAATATCCATCTACACAGTACATACATTTCATGCACGTTTTTACCTCTTTCAAGGATTTCTTTGACTACCGGAAAATTCCTTAATTAATCTCGACAAGTATTAAGTATT
>Ga0325405_1003469_pt1 | contig 16199 bp, 17 predicted proteins | sample PopdelMetagenome_21_FD_205663 | JGI IMG/M metagenome (GOLD analysis project Ga0325405, IMG submission 205663) | Populus deltoides microbial communities from Bellville, Georgia, United States - Xylem-Control-R2 | ecosystem: Host-associated > Plants > Phyllosphere > Stem > Wood/Secondary xylem...
GCCTTTTACCACCGTAGACTTTTAGAGACCAACCCACAAGAACATGAACTGTCTATGGAACAAATTATACACAATTTTCATGACAACTGTGTTTGGCAACATTTTGATGCATGACATTTCTTTTTTCCATACAAAACAGCAAAAGAAAATCATAAACTCCAATATTATTTCTTAAGAAGATTATTATCATTTATAATATATCAAATTCTTAAACCAAAATTATGTTACCTCAACTACCATTATGAAAAGGTTTGGCTGGTGAGTCAACCCTCACAAAATAGACATAACACCCTATGGAGCGAAGTAGATGCTTCATGATAGTATATGCCTCTTTCTCAGTCTGCATTTTCCATTCGAGAGTACCACTCACTGATACGGGTATGCCCCACTATATCTTTACCAAACTTCAGATATTGAATGAGCCTTAGGACACTGAAAATAACAAGAACAACTAAACTAGGTTTAGAGCCACCTATTAAAAAGAAATACAATAGAACAGTTGATGGCTCTGACAGAAGGCCAAGTCTCATATCTTGACACTAAACACCAAGCAAGATTATCATTGAAGAAAAAAGAAATACTGACCAAGATATTCACGAATCATGACCTTTTAGAGTTTCTACCCCTTCGTCAATAATGTTATATTTCTTCATCAATTTCTTTGACGTAAAATACATTACAGCATACTAGCTACCAACCTCTCAGTGAAGCTGAAATTGCCTGAATTTATCGAGGAGAATCATAAGAGAATAACAGTTAGCTAAACTAAGGATTCTAAACAAATGATGTAAAAACTTAACCAAACAAAACACCATCAAGATGGATCGAGTAAAAAATTATAATGCTGTAAGCCTATCATCCTACCATGGGTGATGATTTAGTTGAATGATTCAAGAACTTCAGGAGTTGATCGATATGTTTGGCAAAAAAACATGCACTAAGTGATTGTCCACCAACCCACATCACAAGTTTTTGCAACATCAATTTTCAAAGATTATTTGCCAAAGCAAAGTGTAGCAACAAATGAAAACATGTGATTATACCAGAATGTTTGAATATATGGCAACAAGCAATTTGTAAGAACAAGATACCATAGTACTGACACAAATAACTTGTTTATATAATTTAGTCTCGCTAATGTAAATTTTTGAGCCAGTAAATGCCTAAAAAATTAAGTGTAAGAAATGCAACAATATTAGCACCATTTCCTTTCTTCGTTACTGTCAGGAACAAAGTTGTTTGGATGTATCCTTTGAAAAACTTTATCAATCATGCCTATAAACATAAAGCATGTAAGTTTACAAATATAGTAAAAAAAATAAAGCACATAAATTTGGTGTTCATTTCTCTGGCCTACACCACACAAGAGCCATCTGTTTAACCAGAGATTCTATGTTAATAACATTTACTTATTGTTATTACCAGGAGCAGCGAGAGGTTGCACTGGAAGGTATATACATTAATTGTGTGTGGAAAATGTTGGTACGCAACCACTCCTGATTGGTTTTGAGTTCCTTCTTGTTTCCTATTAATATTTGATGAATAACACAGCTTGGCAGCTGTGAGGCATCTAAGTGTTCCTCCTTAGCTGCAAATTCTTCAGTTCCTCCTCCTTTTGTATCATCCATTATTGTCAATTCCATCTCACATATAAAAGCAAGTTACATATCTCTAGTGAGACATACCACATCATAGTGTCCAAACCCCTTGCATTTGTGGCACTGTGGACCATTACTTGTGATCTTTGTTTTCTCCTTTTGTTTTCCTAGCATTGAGCCCCCTAATTTGTCCTGTGGTGATTGTTGTCATTGCGCCGAAAAATTAGTCGTATGCCCTGACTTCATATCCATCGGCCTGACTTTCTTCCCTGCTGCGTTTCCTAACTGCTTCTCAATTCGTAATGCTAGTTGGTAGGCTTCTTCCATAGTGATTAATCTTGCAATGAACATTTCTTTATATAGTTCACCACGTAGTCCTTTGCAATATCGGACCAATGCTTGTTGGTCGGTTTTTACAATTCTGCTGCGGACGGTTAATTCATGGAACCAGCCTGTATACTGATCTACTATTAAGGACCCCTGTCTTAGTTGTAGCATTTCTTCAAACATCATCTACTCATAGTCAATGAGCAAGTACTTTTCCTTTAGTTGTTCCTTCATTTCTTCCCAGTTTGAAATCGGTGGGCGTCGAGTATGCCGTAGTTGTTCTTCCACACTTTCCCACCAAGCTCGCGCATACCTTTCTAATTTCATTCTAATGTACCAAACCTTTCAATCTTCTGAGACAGTGAACCAGTCAAAATAGTCTTCAATGGCTGTTAACCAATCTTTAAAAGCATGTGGTTCCAGTTTGCCATAGAAATCAGGCACACCCACCTTCATTCGTTTCGTGAGCTCATCAATGGGTTGATTCTCCAGTTCTCACCTGTCATGGTTTCATGGGAATTCATCCATGTGATGCTGTGCTGGATGGTGATGAGGTTCAAAATATCTGCCATATTCAGTCTCCAGATTTTCCCTATGAATCCTATGGCTTCCCTCTAGTGAATCCTCATGAAGTTGACCACACCCCCTTCTATTAGGAGATCTTGCCCCCTCTCGAGCTTGTCGTTCATCCGCAACATCCAGCTAAGGAAACGATCTAATACATAATTGAAACTAAATACTAATTTGACTAGGAAACTACCAGCTAACTAGGAAAGTAATAACTACAGTTAATGAGTTTTAATCGGGTTTCTTTGATTTCCCCACGTTTCTGTTATTTAGTAGGATTCATGAATTACGGGGTCTCTTTCCAGGCCTCCTGATTTGCATCATAGAAACTTAAAGGAAAAAACAAAATGGTAATTGGCAAGGAAAATGCCCAAATACCTGAAGAATCGAACATATTGCAGGTCATAGATATGGACCCGTAACTTAACATCTCAAACTAAACCTCATTCAAACCAACTCTACAACCTATAACAGGACTGAAAACAACCACCCCCATCAACCTTTTAAACTTGCATCCATCTTAATTGATAGGTTATGAATCCTAGAGAGCATAGTCATAGACCTATTCAAATACCTTCACAGAAAAACAGCTACACACATTTGTTAAAATACATTGTCTGTGAGAAGATACTTCCAACAACAGAAAAATCCCCCCGCCCTAAAATGAATGCCTTTTAGGATGACAAAAAAAAATACATTAGAAAATTTGGTTCTACCCCATTAAAATTCCATCCCTAATGTGACAATAGAGCAGAATACAACTTGAAAAATTGGATAATATAGAAAATTTCTCATCTTCGTTCACTCTTATCAACCAAAAAGGTTTAGTTTTTAGTGAAGAATCTTGTAGAATCAGAAACAAAGAGTCAAACGAAAAAAGAAGCAAATTCTTCAACTTCATTTTCTAAACCTTCCTCCATTTCAAAATTCTTCATTTTCTTGGAATTCCCACTTAATTTTACCTCAAAATTGATTTCAAGGCAATGAAACAAGATAAAAAATTTCCTTGATGCTCCACTACAAAGCCTAAAATAGAGTGTCTTTAATCTTGTTGTAGAAAGGGCAAGCGTCATACTGGTAAAGAACAACGTCCCAAGGTATCAATTTCTTCGTCGACAATGCTTCCTTAGCGTGCACCTCTTGCATCAAAGAGGAATCTGTGACGGAGAAAAGCACAGTGCCAGCAACACCGCGCGCGATGCAGGGGTATGATATCCCAAAACGATAAGCTATTCCCTGAGAGAAACTCTGAGAATTTGAGGCTGCGAAAATGGTTCGGCTCCGGAGGGTTGGTTGGTTATAGAAAAATTTATTGTTCCAAATTAGTTACATTTTATTAATTAATTATTTAATTTATTTAAAAAATATATATAAACAAATAAATAAAACTTATAATCTAGAAAAAATGATAAGAATACTTCCATATAGAATTTTTTTCTTCTAAATATATATATTTTTTCTTTAAAATAAACTCATGAAATAACTAATATAATATTGTTAATTATTCTTTGAGCATCATAAAATTTCTCGTTAATGAACTCTCCCTCTTTAGAGTTTTATGGGTGTTTTTATAAATGATCAGGGATTGAGCTTAAAAATTAAACATGTTTTTGGTGCTTAAAAATTAAATATTGTTTTTGGTGCTTAATATATGGATGTTTGCTTTGCTTTGTTGAGACGCAATTGACTCTAGGATGGAAGACCAGGGTTCGATTTCCACAAATGTTATATTTTTGTTGAATAAGAACTAAACATTTAAATGTCGGATTTGTCGCGTGGGGTATTGCCTCGGCATAACAGCTCTTTACCACCAGGCTGTTGCTTGGTTTTTTGTACAATATGAAACATATATTCAATATAACCGGAGTTTGCTACAGTAGATAAAATAAATGATTGAAACTGCTTCTGTCAACAATCGAACTTGGTTGGCCAAGTGAAAAGTAATATCCTTACACACCTACCACTGGAATGCTATTTATTTTGAACGGTAAGGAACGCGGCTGCGATGCATTTTTAAAAAGTTTAAATTTTTTGTAATTAAAATTTAATATAATTTGTATATTTTAAATCGTTTTGATATGCTGATATCAAAATAATTTTTAAAAAATAAAAAAATATTATTTATATGTATTTTGACATGAAAAGTTATTTGAAAAATACCTGCAACCACACTGCCAAATACACTCTTTCTACGTGTATGTACATTAATAATAAAATTGTCTATTAATCATCTAATTAATGATGTGCCATTAATTATTAATAATCTATATTAATAGCGTGCCATTAATTATTCATCTATTAATTGTCATGCATGTATTGAGATTTTTTTTTAGATTAAGGTAGATGTCTTGACTAACTTACGTGTAACTCGATTAATTTTATGGATCTTGAAGTTAATGATTATATAAGCTTGTAGTGATCTTGAGGTTTGCGGCACTCGAACTGGTGATCTTTAAAAAACAAAGCTGGCACCTAACTAGTTGAGGTACATCTTTCAGAATTAGAGAATTATTTTTTTACTTATACTAGTTTAAGTTTTTTTTTCCTCCATTAAGGGAAAAATACTTTGTGACCGCAACAATAATGTTTCATTAGAGCTTTTAAAGGGTGTTTGAGAGTATGATTGCAGTTAATTTTTAAAATGCTTTTCATTTCAAAACACATTAAAATAATATTTTTTTATTTTTTAAAAATTATTTTTTAACAAAGCACATCAAAATGATTTGAAAATATTAAAAATATATTAATTAAAAATAAATAAATAAATAAATAAAATTTATATATTTTTTAAAAAATATTTTGATCGTAGTGTCAAATACTTTCCTATCATGGGATCCACAAGTCAGTAGTATAGCATGTGGGGGTGGTCGGTGTATAACAAGTATATATTTTTTGACCCACGGTGTTATTTGAGGGAAAAAAAACTCTATGACTACAATAATTAATGTGAAGGCATAACGTCTTACTAGAGCTTTTATTGTGGGATTCAGAATTCCAATAGTATCCCTTAAAAGAGAAAGCATGCCAGGTGGCCGATGTACAACAAGGGTATTATCGGCATAAAAGACGAACGCACGCTATAAATACAGAGTACCCCATCTTTGTACTTCCCAATTACTGATAGCCAAACGCGTTGGGAGGCATCGCCGTCTAAAAAACCCTAGACTCAAGTCCTCTAGCGCGAGTTGGTTCGATTTGATTCGGGTTTTTTCTGCTGGATTTCTAGCAAATCGAAGAAACAAAAGCGATTTTATTTATTTATTTGTTAATACCCCTTTGATCTTGGTTGGGTAATTCTAGTTACAGATCCAGATCCATTAACCAATGTCTCGGTGCTTCCCTTACCCGCCTCCGGGCTACTACCGGATCGAGTCGACTAAGGTTTGTTGGGCAAGTTTGATTTTTGCGTCTAATGCTCGACTTGCTTTCGTTGCAAAACTGCACTTGTAATTGTGTTCTAAATGCTTGCTAGCCTTCTTCGGCCTCAAGACTTGACCTATAGACTTTAGGGTTTTATCACTTAATTCAACTACTTAAGTTAAGTAATTAATCCATGTCTAGATATTGCAATCTTGATTCTTCCGCAATCTTATTCTTGATTGGGTTTTTTTGCATGTGTCATTGGGGATTTGAATATAAAGAATCGTAAGAAAATTGGTAGAAATATTACTCCTGGAAAGTCAATTTTTAGGACGTGGGATGAATTCAAGAAAGCAAAGCAAAAAAATTAGTATGGAGTCGAATCTTGAGGATGAAGCCCATGAATTGACAAGTGATTTAACCTCTTGCAATGAATTTTAACGTATAATGTCTTAGCTTCATGTTTCTTGACATAAATTTGGCAAGTGTTCATTTTGTGGGAAGATTTTGTAATTCGTGAGTTGGGTAATTCATACTACTTTGATCCTGGCCATCTATTCTAAAATTGTTCTTATGGTACATAAAAGATCCAAAAGGAAAAGGAGCTTTCTGTAACCGAAAGCTATAGAGAGGCAAAGAAGGAGAAGAAAGAAAGGAGGCAGAGGAAAGAAAACAGTAACCAAACTGGTTATTACGGGGGTAAGTCACAGCAAGAGGGGAAAGGAAGGCTTCCAAAGGAAAAAAGGGAAGAAGCTGAAAAGAGTGGTCTTACTGAAGAACACAATGAGCCCGTATGCCTTCAAAATGTTTGCTATTTGTCTGATGATGGCATTCGGAGCAACAAGAGGAAGAAACTGGACCCCTCAACAACTACTGATGACAAACCTCGTGAGTTTTGCTCATTTCTTCGTTGATTGGTATATTTAATTGGTCTTGTTATTTCTCGCCGGCTTGTTTAATTGTCAAGTTGTTGTTATCATCATCAATCAGGCAATGTCTTTCGCATTCGGCTGCCCTTGACAAGGCATAAAGAGCCAGATGTGTCTCTCAATAGTAAAGGGTTGTGCTCTACTTCGGGTGGGGCAGATTCTGTTTCTGGGCAGAGTGAAATTGTCCGTTTATCTGATCAAGAAACTGTCAACTCAAAGGCTGGGGAACTTGCATCTCCACCAGAAAATATACCTTGCAGTTCAGTTTCAGATAAGTTGGAGAGCTCTGTTTGCCATGAATCCGAAACTTCTTGGTTCAGATTTCATGATCGCAAGACGTTGAAAGCAGACTCACAATACAAAGGTTTAATTGGGGATTGGGTTCCACCACGTCTTCAGTTTGATCTTAAAGATTCTGACGATGAAGAGTGGCTTTTTGGGACCTTAAAGCAAGAAAGGCATGGAAACAAGAGACTAAACGCACGCCATGATATCTCGTGTCGTGAAAGTTCTACTTTGTGGCCACGAGCACATTACTTGCCCGAGTCTGATGTTTACGCTTTACCGTATACAATTCCATTTTGATGTGAAGCATCCGTTAATGGAGCCGATTTTGAATTTGTGGTGCAGATTTTACTATTGACATGATAGACAGGTTTAGAGCAGCCAGCGTGTACAACTTGTAAATGAATGTAATTCTTTTTTGTTCTTTGTTATGTACAGCAGGTTTAGAGCAGCCAAGTGGATGTTACCCACTCAGAATGTAATTCTTTGCTATCCTGTCAGAAACATTCTGTCTTTGAACATTTTTTGATGCCCTGGATCTTTTTAATATTTTCGTTGATTGAATTATCCATTGATTTAATAAAGAAAACATTTTTCCTTCAATACCGAAGGATTGAATCTCCGTCACCGAGCATAGATCTGGGTTGATTATGCAATGTCACGGTGCTTTCAGTGCCTGTGGGCTGCCTGACCGAATCTTGAAGTTTTGAAAATTGACACTTCTTTTGGTCTTTGCCAAGTGATGTTCCTGTTCTAAATTTGTTATTTCGGCACACAAAAGCTCCTAAGGGATAGTGTCGAAACGGAAAAGCGTAAAGAGAGAGAGGACAGGAGAAAAAGCTGAAAAGAGCGATCTTACTGAGGAAGACAAGCAGCCTGTGTCTTCTCAGAGCCTTTGCTACTTGTCTGATGGTGGGAAAACTCATGGTGAGTTTGTCTTACCATTTCGTGCTGGCATTTTGTAATCTTTAAGCTGTTACAACTGGCATTGAGAAGGCATAGAGGGCCTGACGCGTCTGTTGATGGGGTAGGGGTAGGGTTGCTCTCTACTATGGGAATAGCGGATTCTTTCTCAGGAGCATCAAATTATTGAAACTTCTTTGGGGTCTAGAATGTATGATATGATGAGACGCGGAAAGCAGAATCACTTTACCAAGATTTGATTGCAAATTTAAAGGATTTTTTTTTTTTTCATTTTGAGCTAAACAATCCTGATTTTGGGACACAACAAAGCAAGAACATGGGTGCCAAAGATTGAAAGTTTGCCATGATGTCTCATGTCATGCTGAATCTACGTCAAGGCTGCGTGCACAGTGCCAGCCCAAGGCTGATGTTTAGGAAAACACTTAGAGCATGGCCAAGAACTTGTAAGACGTTCATGGTGCCCAGTGCTTTTTTTGTTAAGGTGTCCATGAAGGAGCCTCTGTTGGGCACTGTTAGTGTCAATGCGGGAATTGCGATTAAAGGGGCTAGAAGCTGAGAGAGCCACTGTAATGTGTTTTGTATTTCTTCTACATCTAATGCAATTTCCTTTCTATTCTTTTTACAATCTTGTGTTCATTTTCAACCATTGTATAAAATTCTTTCTTTTGCAAATCTAACACATGCCCATATACGGTCAATCTTATGGACAGTTTAAAGCCATATAAATCTTCAAATATAATCAAACCATTGGATCATTCCCAGAACATGTGCTGTTCCAGTTAAACCAAAATTCGGTTCTGCTTAGCTCCTTTTGGAACCAGTTTGAATTCTGCTCCCACCCGTTGGTGACTATCATCCTCCCAAACCATTCTTAAGCCTCGATAAACACTCCCTTACTCACTCCACATGAATCTTCCAAATGTTTTTTCACAAGTTCTTTTTAATATAGGCCATTAAGTTCCACAGTGCAAACTGAGATTGGTAGTGAATGGGAATGGGATCTTTCTCATTGAAAAAATAGAAGAAAGAACGGAAAAAATGCTGTATGCAACAAAAGTCTCTTATTTTGGTGCAAACTGAGATCGGTAGTGAAATCCATTACGGCGAACTCACTGTGTATTTCAGTCGTCAACAACCAACCCTCTACTTCACATCCTATATGCCACCTTTTGGTTGCATCGGAACCAAGCAAGAAGGGAATGCAGCAAAATGATCAACCCTGCGATTCTTTCAGGTAGTCTCTCAACTTAGAGCGGCTCTTTCGTCCTGCCCTTCTTGGCGTAGTGACATCAACTCTACTTAATGATGCAGTATCAACACTACTATGTGATGCATCATCATCATTTAATTGCAGAAATGAAGTCTCCAGCCCTGGCTTGCAGCCAAAATCCAGGAAAAGGTCATCAAGTTCCTCATCACTTGACTTTTTTAAATCATTAGCATAGCTGTTCACCCATTCTCCTTCATCTTTTTCACCTCTTAATAGCTCAAGTATCTGGAGCAGGGATGATTGAAATGAAAGTCCTTGTTAGCTTGAACTCAAATGTTATCAAAGAGAATTGAACCAAGTAAAGCTTCTAATATTTAATTGGCATGGCCAAACAATCTTTAAATTCAAATTTTTCTTGTCCACTGTTAGTCAAAACAAATTCTAGAGAAGCCTGTGGCAAAGTCTTGGCAATTTAGCTCGAAGCGTTGGTGATGTTTATGGATTCTTAAACCAAAACCGCATGTGATTTACAGGTTATTTTAACTAGGAAGAGATCGCAATTGTAACAGTCCTATATCGCTGTTTAGTACCTGGCTAACTTTAGGACGTAATCTAGCTGTTTGTCTGACACAGAGTGTTGCTGCAAGAACCATTCTTTGCATTTGAACAACGTCAAAGTTTCCATTCGTCTTTGGATCCAGCAAAGCTTTTAGATTCCCACTCTCTAATAACGGTGTTGCCTGCATTAGGTTATTCATCAATTTTGTTAGGTCATCCATTGAAACAGTGGTTTTGGGGGACTAAGAAGCAAGAACATCACTAAGATCAGCAACCAGTGAAGAGAGAGTGGGAAAACTCTTACCCACTTAATCAGGCTCTCCTGTCCTTTCAGATCTTTGGAAATGATTGGTTTCTTTCCGGTTAACAATTCAAGGAGAACTATGCCAAAGGAGTACACATCAATTTTGTCACTGACCCTCCCATTCATGAAATATTCAGGAGCTATATAACCAAAAGTTCCAACAACATCACTATGAATTGCATATGCTGAATCAGCAGGTCCCCATATGGCAAGCCCAAAATCAGATAACTGCATAGATAGAATTAGAACAGCATCAAGATTACGGTACTTGGAATAAATTTTGCCTTGAAAAGTTGTTTTGATGTGCAACAATTTGTTTGCAATAGTACCTGTGGCTGAAAATCTTTTGATAGGAGAATGTTCGAAGATTTAACATCTCTGTGAATAATAGGCCTAGAGCATTCGTTGTGAAGATGATTTAGAGCCTCGGCAATCGCAATAGCCACTTTGAACCTCACTTTCCATGGCAAAACAGACTTCCTTCTCTTACCTGCATCACCATTGACACTCGAATAACTACACTTATTCCTGCATCATGTCTAAAGAAGCAACCTAGATGCTCAAAGATACTTGCCTTGTAGTCTCTCATCTAAGCTCCCCCGGGATAAGAAATCATAGACCAGAATTAAATGGTTATCCTCGACGCATATGCCAAGTAGAGGTGTAATGTGCTTATGCTTTAACGAAGACATGATATCTATTTCCAAGGAGAAGTCACTCCATGCTTCCTTGTACTGTTTTAGAATCTTCACTGCCACTTGCTTACCTCCAGGGAGACATCCTTTATATACGTTGCTACACCCTCCCTCTCCGACGAAGTTCTCTGTAGTAGAAAACAAATTCATATCAACAAAACAATTTGTCAAATAAATGAATCTACAACTCCTTGCCTTATCTAGATGCGCTATTAGAAAAGAGAATTGAACCTGAGGAGAATTGACGAGTTGCTCTCTTCAGCTCCTCATAACCAAACTGTTTGCAGCCAGACGTGCACACTTTAAAGAAACAGTCCATCTTCTTTGGCAGCTTCATTGGCGTTGCTAAGCAAGCCCCCATATTTTTATCCTTGTAACCACGCATCTTGTTTTCAACATAGCTCTCTACTTCTTTGGAAACAAAATCAATTTGAAATTTCGTAGTTGCTTCTTCAGATCGATCGGTTAGACTCGAAACCCATTGAACCACTGAAAATGTTTCAGCCTGAGATTCTTGAAAAGATTCTAAAGATGCAGAAGTTTTTACACGGAGAAGAGGCCAGCCAGGCCCTGATCGTGTGGAGTTTTTGGTGAGTACATAATCTGGATGTGAAGAAACTTCCTGCTTAAAGCCAAATCTCGCATCTTCTCCATTGCTGCTGCCATCTCTTGACCGATTTTCAGAGGTATGAAACAATTGGATAACAGTCCCTTCAATCTTGCATTCCTTGACAATAGAATAATCTGTTTTGAGATTAGAAGGAATCTTCATTTCATTTGAATTCCTTTCGACCAGTGACATATTCCCTACTTCCGAATTTCTCAACGTGTCCAGAGCTGAACGATTGGTTCTTGGAAGAAGAGGCCAACCAAGCTCTGACTCGGGCAGCGCTCTTCTGATTACAGAAATTGATCTAAAAGTAACTTTTGCGTTGTAACCATTGCTGTCTTTCAAGTAAGCACTGTCATCTCTTGATACCTCTTCAATTCTTCGAAATGTGCAAGATGTGATTTCATTAACATCAGGCACCCTTTCTTCTCTTAAACCGGCATGGTTTGTATCAAGACAAGGCTTAGGATTTAACTTGAAACCTGCAAAATACGATCGAAATCAGAGAGTCCCTTTTTTTATAACTTTTACTAAAACTTTTCCAGAATTAAATGTGATGAATTAATCAAACCTCCCATCAGTTTAATTAAATCCCCTTTGAGCATTATTTTCGCCTCTTGAGCAGCCCAAACAACGATAGTTGCAGGCAAGTGATTGGCAAAAAACTTATCCCATGAACGCCCGTTCCTGAAAGATAATTTAAATACAAAATCAGAAAGAAACTCAAGAACTCAACCACTTTCTTTTGTAGAATTTCCATCTCAACTCACCCGGGAGAGTTTCCTGGGTTTAGTTCCACTGACAGAGCTGCACAACGCTTTACCGCTTTCTTCAAAACCTTCTGGATAGAGCATGAACTTGAAACAGGACTAACCCTTTTCACCAATCCCTTATAGCATCGTGAACAGTCTTTTGTGCCTAAGCTGTCTTGAAAATCATTATCTTGAGAAGAATACACGAGTAGCGAAGAAGAAAATCAGGAACAGTTCAAAGAGTCAAACCAGTTAGTATTCAAGATTGAGAAAACACATAGACTTTGCTTGTAATTAATACCTGAACTGGTGAGCACCTGATGCACAAATTTGGCACCTTCAGAGAGATCACAGTTGAGACACTCTGCACAAGAATTGCCTATCAGGTTTCCATAAAAAACCTGTTCCATTTTCTTCAAATCTTCTGCTAAAATTCCCTCAAGAACGCTTGATTCTCCTTTCATTGCGTTCAAGCCTCTCAGGTCCAACCTTAATCTCCAACCTCCCCTAGCATTCATTTTAAGCATGTTTCACATTTCTGCCATTTATGACCATCAGCAATAACACTAGTCCCATATACAGCCCGCCATTACTATTCGCCCCATAGATAGAATATTACATTCTTTTTTTATGAATTCAAACAACAACCAACAAAAAGATTACAATAAGGAAACAACAAGGTAAAAACCACAAACAATTCTAAAGAAACATCTTAGTCATTGATTATATGATTACGAACGCTAAAAAGTGTGACCATAAAGGTAGAGAAGTCCGTATGATAAAATGGTTGAATCTTTAAAAACATGGACAAGTAGACACGGGACCTATGCTTGATGTCGAAAATTTGACTATGTTCTTTGTTTTTATCAAAGCTTACCAAACATTCTTAAATTATATGGACATGAAGACAAAAGATTGCCCGTCATTAGAAGAAAGTTTAGCTTAGCTTCACCGAAATTAAAAGAGAAATAAAAGGTAAAGTCTGCACGTCTCATTCATTTTTTAATACAAGTCCAACAATCTTCAGTTTTTGACCAAAGTCTACCAAACAAGCAAACCAAAGACTTTGTGTGTTTTGTCTATGAATATCCTCCTTTGACCTGGTCCCAGTTTGGATAATTTTTTTTTTCTTAATTGTTGCTTGTATGATTGTATCTTTATTTTCTTTCTTTCTTTTTATGGTTTTTTTTTTCTGGGATAATCTTATGATTGCATTTTATTTGCCAAAGGTTAAGAAGGTTAGGTATTAATTCCTTAGCTTTTAATTTCTTTTTAGTGTGAGTTTGTTTTTGCTATGTTTTCTAAACTATCTTTTACTTGAAAAAATATTAAATTAATGTTTTTAGATATGTTTTTTTATATAATGTTAATGTATTGATATGAAAAATAAAAATATATATTATATATTATTTTTATAATTTTCAATTGAAAAATACACTATAAGACATTAACAACACACAAGTTAGAAAAACTTTAGAGGGTAAAATGTTACCCAGAAAAGAAAAGGAGAGGTTTTTTTTAAAAAAAAAAGGGTGGGGAGTATCTTGTATCTTGAGCCTTTTAATGTTTTATTCACATCATCATTCTTCTGTTTTTTTTTTTAAAAAAAAATATTGCACTTATCATTGAGCCACACTAATATTCATTATTTATTTTTAAAAATTATATTTATTTTAAATTTTTAAAAATCTATTGAAATTGCCATTATACCTAATTTATTATATACAAATCAAACATCATTAACATTTCATTCTTCAAGTAGTTTCTTACACCTTTAATAGTTAAACCTCGAATACTTGATTTAATTTAACTCTAACAAGAAAAAAAAAATCTAAATTGAACACTTGAATAAAACAAGCGATGCGTCGTTATATCTTAGATATCAACCATGACACGTCGTTTATTTAGGTAAAACTCATTTTTGTAGATCACAATTCACATGTTCCCCAGTATCAAACGACAGGGTCGTTATCCGAGGTCCTAAAGCAGAGCGACATGTCACCCGTTAGCCTTAGATGGGTTGTTTGATTTAATGAGAAAAATCTCACATTATCCCTTCTCAATTTAATTTGTAGGAAATTAGGAATTGTTTAATAACTTCAATGTTTCTGCTAAGAATAGATGCGTTCGAAGATAATCATGCCAACATCTAAGTTTACTCTAACTTTACATTCAGAGATAAACAACGAAGAAAACAATCAATATACAAATTAATTAGTTAATCATCATTTAAATTTACATTTAAACATTCACCAAATTTTAATAATAAAATTAAACTATCATTATGGATTTTTTTAGAAAAATATATTTTTTATTATTGTTTTTTATAATGTTTTTTTTTGTATTTAAAATGAATATTTCTCCTAGTTTATTTTTTCTACTCAATATTATTAATATTTTTCTAGTTTTCATTTTATTTTATATAAATTGTTGTGATAGTTTCTTGGCAAGTGAAGACATGAATAAATAAAAATTGAATATTTTTGTTGTTTTTTCATATTTTTGTTTTTTTTTTAGGGTTTTAATATGTAACAGACTCATTTATTTTTTGCTCTCATCTGTGTTAATTGATATGAAAGCTCTCCATTCTTAAAAAAAAAATTAATTAGTAACGAATATCTTTATTATTCACTCTCATCTACATTAATATTTTATACATCATATATATGCTTAAAGTATATTGATTTTTTTTAGCCCCGTCACAATGTGCGGGCGCCCGCCTGATGCTAATTACCGAGTGAAGTGAATTATTTCTCTTAATACCGTCTCTAATTCTGAAAGAATATTACAGGCCGAACCCACATTTGTTTAAAGAGGAAAGTAGGCCATAAGCAATGAGGCTCATCCATAGCCTAACCCATTATGCCCCAGCATCTTTTCCTTAAAATTACGCTCGCAGCCCTCCGAGCTCCATTAAAAAAAAAAACACATTATTATTATTAACATTAATTCAACGTATACTAAAAAGCCTTCACATTTTACTATAAGCAATGAACAGTTCATTTTAATCTTTATTTTTTAAAAATATTATTTTTCTAATTTCAAACCTAGTTTATTTTTTTTAAATATCCCTCAATATTGGATTTATTAGATATTGGACTTTGTAATCTATTTCAATTTACTTTCAATGAAGTTATCTCGGTTTCATAATCCGGGTTACGAGTTTTGTATGTTAGCTGTGTTAACTCGAGTATTTTTTGTTATTTTTTAAATTAAATATTTTTCTAAACTTCATCTTTTAACATTGAATTTATTGAGAATTATATTTCATAATTATTTTTTTAAAATTTTTTATAGAAATATCCTTGTTTTTTAACCCAAATTTAACATGTTAATTCGAGTTAACTTTGATCATTTTTTTAACATATATTAAAAGGCCTTGACATTTCACTATAGTAATGAACAGTGAAATGTCAAGATCTTTTTTCACTTTGATCTTTAATTATTTTATTTTTAAAAAAATATCGCACCCGACATCGCGGCGGCCGATTAAAAATTATCAATCTTTAGAAAAGAACGGATTTCTGGCATCCTGTTCTTTGATGGAGAACGGTCTTGTTTAAGGAGTCGCCACCTAGTATTATGGTCACTAGAAACCCTAACTGGTCAATAGAGATTCTATGGTTCGGGACTGGTTACGTAAAAGGAAATATATTATCACCCCCTAAACGTCCTGCCTGAGGCAGGCTGCATTGCTAGTTTCATCTTAAATTGCTAAATGTTTATTAATTTATGCTATGAAAATTTGCTTATAATATTCCTGACTCTGGCGCCAGTGAATATTCAACTACGGATATTTCCAACTCTGGCGTTGGTAAATATCACGTAGCTATAAAATAAATTAGATTAATATTTTTTTATTCTCGACTCCAGTGCCAGTGAATAAATAAACAAAAATAAATTTATTTTTTACGCATGCACATATTTTTTTATTTTTTTTCTAGCTAAATAAAATAAAATACAACGAATAAAAATAATATAAATTTAAACCAGTATTTTTATTCCTGACTCTGGCGTCAGTGAATAAACCAATAAATTTACATTATTTTTATTCATCTAAATAAAATAAAATACAACGAA
>Ga0325405_1003472_pt1 | contig 16195 bp, 11 predicted proteins | sample PopdelMetagenome_21_FD_205663 | JGI IMG/M metagenome (GOLD analysis project Ga0325405, IMG submission 205663) | Populus deltoides microbial communities from Bellville, Georgia, United States - Xylem-Control-R2 | ecosystem: Host-associated > Plants > Phyllosphere > Stem > Wood/Secondary xylem...
TTAAACTATTGAGAAGACAACTTTTAGAACCTTTAAACTATATCAAATTATAGAGCAATTTACCTCAGGTAGGGTGTTTTAGAGATGTTAATACCTTTCTTAACCACAACCAGTCTATTACCCTTGAATCTCTAACAAAGACCAGTGCACTTGGGTACTTGAGTTTCCTAGTTACCCTAAACTAAATATTAGGTGGTGACTCCAAAATCAATCAAACGACAAAACATTCACCATCGACGCCGCATGGGTACGTGCGACATATACTAATTCAAATCAATTAAATATTGAAAAATAAAATAGAAAAAAACCCAAAAAAAATTCAATCAAAAGAAAACATCCTAAAGATGGATTTAAAAAAAAAAGAAAAAGAAAAAAAAAAGCCCTACCCAATATCTCAATTTTGAAACCTTTTGATCCAACTCTTTACCTATCTTAAGTTTAAAATAAACCCGAGTGAAAGTTGCCTCAACATGACCTGATTGACTTAGTCAATCCAAAAACAATCTGAATAATCAGTAAAAATCATGATTTTTTTTTTCAAGACGACATCCTTTTTTTAAACATTGAGAGAATGATATATTGGGTCGGCTCAGGTTTCATGACTTGCCAAACCCACTATTTGGACCATATACTCTATTTTTTTAACTATTTTTTTTTATTTAATGATAACATAATAAAAATAGACACCTATAAAATTAAGCACCAATCAAATAATAAGATGTTTGTTTGAGATCATAAAAATATTATGAAAAACAAATTGTAATAAATTATCGATTCAAAATTAATATAATATTTAAAGATAAAATTGAAAAAAAGCTAAAATGAATAAAGAAAAAATTTGAAAGATTTTTTTTAAATATGAAAAATTCCTTAACTATTCATATTAACCATAAAAATAAAAAAACTCGGGTTCCGTGTTTTTTTTTTTTTTTTTTTATTAGAGTAGATAATGCCTGCCTAAAAAGCACGTTTACATCCCCTTATTTGTTTCTTGCTTCTTAATAACACAGCCAAAGGATAACACAGCCGAAGGATGCGTCCATACGATGCTTAAACAGGGATAGATAGATATGTTTGTTTTTGTGTTTTAAAAATATTTAAAAAGAAATTAAAATTTTTTAACTTTAAATTAATAATTTTTGGGTGTTTTTATATAATTTTGATGAGCTGATGTTAAAAATAATTTTTAAAAAATAAAAAAATTATTTTAATATATTTCTAAACAAAAATATTTTAAAAAATAATCGATATTACACTTTTAAACCCCTCTAATTTTGGAAAATTTCGTGCAACTTACACACCGCCTTTTCCCCTCTAACTGGGCAGGGTAATTTTGTTTAATATGCTTGACTTTATGGTCTACCTTTTCCATAATATATAAAAGTATGGCCTTTTTAGTTCTTGTGTCACAATCCTTCTACGAAAAAAAGTGATTATATATATATATATATATATATATATATTATCACTCCGAATTAGGTTATTTATTTAACTTATCATATTGATTAATTAAGTCGTTGCAAAAGATTTGTGGAGTCCAAAGATAGCTTCATTGTTTGTATGTAGAAGAGCACTTAATTTGTTTACACAAGCAATGATCTGCTATCCAACGTTGGAGGGATCGATCCATGGATGACCAATGCGACCAGAACTCATCCAATAATGGCTTGGAAGGAAACCACAAGGGACTCTAAAATAGAGATGGCAAAATCAATCTAGTTCGATCGAGCTGATAGAGGGCAATTCCTCTCCTATAAACAAAAGGAGAGATCGATAGGGGTAACTAAAGGAATCCAAACCTAATTATACACATCAATATATTTTTATTAATTAATTATAACTATGAAAAATTATATATATATATATATATATATAGATATATATTTTTATTGATGAAGAATCCTTGAATCTGTTCCAAATTTGACAGGGGAAAAAATTGTTTCTTCCCCCCAATCTAATTAACACGGGACTATGATGAGTGGAGGATATAACTTATCCGAAACCTACCCATTGCATGCGCATGCCATCCCTACTCTAAAATAGAACGTTCACAGTACTGTCTTTGGAAAAACTGCGAAGATTAGGAATTAGTGGAGTTCCATGGGGACCTCGAAGGTCGGTTTCAAGGCACCTTTTCGTCTCCTATAATTATAAAGGAATATGATGAAGCTAAAGGCCCTTTCTACCCAGAAAGCTACGGAGATATAAGACGCTTCATCACCGTTAGCACGTTAGGTCTATTGGATTATCGAGTTGGATTCCTCAAGTGCAGTATTTGCTTGGCTTGAAAATGAAGTGGGTTGCAGACCATGCATGGAGAATGAAGAACACTTTCGATGCAATTGCTTTGCTGTCTAGTTACAGGCCCTGGAATCAGCTAGTTATATCCATGTAATTAATAACTAATTAATGATTTTATATTATCACCGAGCATGCCCTCGATCGGTAAGTAAATGGGAGTACTCGACGGGATGCGATTGAATTCAGCAGAATTTTATTTAAATCCTAGTAAGATCTAACTAGGTCAATTTTAAAGATTTTTGTTTTATTTTATTTTAATTTAATATGATGTTTTTTAGAAAAAAATTCCAATGTTTTATTAAAATTATGATAAAATATTATTTTATAATTAACTTAATAAATTTATTACCCGAATGTTGAATAAGTTCTAATAATTATTTAATCTACTGATTAATCCCCACACACACAAGCATTGCATGGTATCCACTCGGAAATAATTCGATATTGCTTAACTAGCTAGACAGTAATTAAGTTCAGTCATTTTGACCTTACTATTAAATTCAAAGAAATTATCAGAAAATGAGAGTAAAAATTCAGATAAAAGACGTATTTTATAGTATAGAGATAAAAAGAAGAGATTATTTATATAGAGCAGAACTCATTAACTTTCACTAATTAATTTGTCTAAATAATTTATACCATGGGCCTCATAATTTATATATTTATATGAGTGCACATAGTTTCAAGCAAAACATTAGGTCTTAATTAATCAAGGAATCGTATACGATTAATGCTGTAAATTAAGTCAAGCATGCGTGACAATTTTCAATTTGATATTGAATATTGAATAAATAAAACATAGCCATATAGAATGGATCGAGATTAAGTATAATTTTGTTATTTTTTTTTCTTCTAGATGGAAAAAAAATAAGAATAAATAATATGTAATATCTTAAAATGCAATCTGACTGTAATGTAATTAAATACGTTAATTAAATCAAAGGGAAGATCTCATGAAACTTATCCATCGCATTTCTTAATCAAGAAGATGTGTACCTCATTCATTTCCTCCAGGCTGCATGTGTAGTGGAATCCTTGAAATAAAACATACATTAGGTACAATTGCACAAGAGATTTTTAATTATTAGACAACCTTTCCACGTTACAATTACAGAAGAAACAGTAGCCATTTCTACCAAGAATTCCCTGTGGGAGTGTTTTTTTTTTTTAAATTTAATATAGGTATCTGGCTTACACCGACAGAATTAATCCATCAATAAAACTGAAATAGAATTATTTATTAAAAAAATAAAAAACATAAAAACAAATCCAGGCTAAAAAACCCAATAAGAGAAAGCAACACAGTACCCCAGGAGATTATTATAAGAATGGCCATTCAAGTTTAAAAAACAAGGCATGGATGAAGTTTCAAGCACGATATATTATTAAAATGGCTTCCCTTATGGGTATTAAAAAAAATCAATTTAGAATTCACATAGTTTATGTTGAGAAGATAAGCTTAAGTTGATCTGCTATAGATAAGAAGATGTTGATCTCCTGTTGAAGTCAATCTGCTACAATTCCAGCTGGTATAGATGAACTGATTGAGTTGGACTCAATCACTTGTAGCTTCTATTTTCTAGACACACGTTTGTATATATATACTTGATGTAAACACTTCTGTGTAAAATATGAGAAATTAATAAAACAGTTCTTCATTCTTCTTCATCATCTAGTTTTCAGTTTAACTTAGCGGACTGACTTCTCAAAATCCAAACGATATTTTTATTTGTTTTCTTAACAACGTAGCTTTGAAATTAATTTTTTAATGAACTTAAACGATCAGTTTATCCGATCTTTAACCTAGATTGTAGGCTGGGTCGACGGAACACGTCTTCAAAAACAATAATTTCGAAAGGGAAGAGTGGAATAATGGTAAAGCAAAGGAAAAGACAACAAAAAAGTGTTGGACACCCAAGGTGCTTAGCCTATCCCCTTGCTAGAACAACCGAGCTAGTGATGTTCATCAAGCAGCCACTCATAGCACGACAAAAAATGTTAAAAAAGGAGCATGACATATTGTCACGTGTAGTGACACCGCCGGCCATGGCATGATCATAAATACATGGTGGCTTGTGGGGGTGCCCATAAACCCACTTGCTTTCCTTTTAACGCACCAAATGAACTAAAGGTATCGAGGCCATGTGTTTTTTTGACCCATTTGTGTAGTGACATTGTACCTAATAGTTCTCTATATGTCCACACATGTTTCTTGTTTCTAATTAGATTACATGCATGTGATTTTCGAAATTAAATTAAATTCTTATCTAAAAAATAACACAAGAAAATTCATGATTCGATTTCCATTTTGGTTTCTTTCTTTAATGTTGTCGGAAAAGGCGAGTTCATCATATATACAAATAAATACACATGTTAAGGCACATGCTTAGTTGACTATAGTTTTTCCCTCCCTCTATATATTTGAGCTAGCGTTTCGATTCTAATGCAAGAAAGATCAAGAGAGAATTACAGCTAGTTTTGAGCCCAGAAGTGTTACGAAGCATGGGAAATATGAAGCGCATACAAACACCCAAAATCATTCTAGTTCCATATCCAGCACAAGGCCATGTTACTCCCTTGCTCAAGCTAGCCTCAGCCTTTCTTGACCATGGATTCGAGCCGGTGATGGTCACCCCGGAATTCATCCACCGTAGGATCACATCAAATATTGATCCGAAGTCTGATATTTCATGCATTTCAATACCAGATGGGTTGGAAATGGACATGCCTCGTGACTTCTTTGCTAATGAGAAAGCTATGGAAATAAACATGCCATGTCACTTGGAGGGTCTGGTTCGGAAATTCAATGAAGATGGTGAAGTGGTGGCGTGCATGATTGTTGATTTATTAGCTTCCTGGGCTATTGAAGTTGGCCATCGATGTGGGGTTCCCGTGGCTGGATTTTGGCCTGCCATGCTTGCTACATACCAGTTGATTGCAGCCATACCTGACATGGTTAGAACCGGCCTTATTTCTGAAACCGGTAAGTGATTTTATTTACATTTCATGCGATCAAATAAATCCCACCATCATCATCATCACATACAGTAATGATATCATTTGGTTAATTTTGAAGCATCGAGATGAAATTTCTTTTCAATCAGTTTTAAGAAAAATAACCATATTTGCATTGTTACAGTCACAAACCACAATATTTTATTTTTTTGCATGAATTCCTTTAATATTTGAACCAAAGTAATTAAAACTATACAAAAACTTGCGTTGCAAATTAAGTAGGTTAACCGAGTTGACCCAATCAATCTAAAACGATATCATTTTATTTTTTTAAAGTTAAAAACAATATAGTTTTGAATTTTTTTTATATACAAGAATTCAAACTAGATGCTAAATATGTTGATTGGGTCAACTTTGAATTAATTTTTTAAAAAATATAGCATGGTCAAGAGTAAGTTAAGTCTCAGGTTGATTTGTCGAGTAGTGTGAAGTTTTTGAATTAATAATTATTTTATCAATCAAATTAAATTTTATATAATTTTTAATTTTTTGTTTAACAAAAAGTGAATTTAAAAGCATCAAATCAAATCCACAACACAAATAATAAATCGTGGTTGAGCTAACTAGAGTTAAATTAAATAATTGTTTTTAAAACCTGACCAAATCAAGCCAAATTCGTCATGAATTGGTCAAGCATATGAATAGTTATGAGGTAATTAATTTATCAATGCATTTGTCGACTTTTAAATTTCTTGTTTAACAATCGATGAATTGAAGAACATCAAATCGAATCAATAACACGAATAATTGGTATATCCTCCAACCAGGCTGATGTTGTTCGGACTTTCAGAATAACATGGTTTACTATTTTCTTAATTTATTCTATGGAACTAATTAATCAGACACATGCCCTAGATAATGTAGTAAGCAAATTTGTCGGGTCAACCAATTAAGAATTATTTTAAAACGATCACTATCATGCAGAGTAATTATGATGACATTAGTACACATTTCCATAATTGCTTTGCATGATTGAGAGCAGCATTTTTTATGCAGAGGAAGATCAAAGTGTACGAAAGTACTCTGTTTTATTCACAATAACTAAAAGAAAACGAAACCATTAGGTCAGCTTTCACGTGAACAAATTCCATAGAAGTTGTATCCATTAGTAACTGAGGACAAAATTTAAAGCTGAAACCTTGGATTATACAAAGACCATAAAATAATGAAGTTTGGAACCATTGTCGAATCTAGGATCACTAATAGGGATGAAAGGGTATCCACATGTCAAGTTTTTATTTTATTTATATCATATTAATATTTATCTTGTGATATATATATTATTTTGCATGAAGCTAGCAGAAGTCAATTTATTTGTACATTCTACTCTTACAAGTTTTCTAATACAATGTTTTAATCTGATATGTTTAATGAATTGGCATATTGTTTTAGTATAAGGTTGCACATGCGATCTATAAATTTTTAAAGAGCTTGCTGGCATTTGGCAGGAAGTCCTCAACATCTAGGTCCATTATGCTTTCTACCTAATCAACCTTTGCTATCTACTGAAGATCTTCCGTGGCTAATTGGAACTCCAGCTTCAAGGAAAGCGAGGTTCGAGTTTTGGACAAGGACCTTAGATCGATCAAGAAAGCTTTCATGGCTACTTGTGAATTCCTTTCCAGAGGAATGCATTGATCATGACAAACCACAAAACGGTGCTTTGCTAGAGAACTCTATGGATCAACCACTCATTTTCCAAGTTGGAGCATTGAGTAAGCATGCACTAGTTAAAAACCCTAGCTTCTGGGAAGAAGATATGAGTTGCTTGCAATGGCTAGACAAGCAAGAGCCTAGCTCGGTTCTTTACATTTCATTTGGAAGTTGGGTTAGCCCAATAGGAGAAGGAAAAGTGAAAAAACTTGCTTTGACACTTGAAGCATTGGGACAACCTTTTATTTGGGTGTTAGGGCCTACTTGGCAAGGTGGGTTGCCTTTCGGATACATAGAAAGAGTGTCAAAGCAAGGTAAAGTGGTGTCATGGGCACCGCAACTGAAGGTATTGCAACACAAGGCTGTAATGTGCTATCTCACACATTGTGGATGGAATTCAACAATGGAAGCAATACAATGCCAAAAATGCCTTATATGCTATCCAGTTGCTGGAGACCAGTTTGTGAATTGCGCATACATTACTGAGAAATGGAAAATTGGAGTAAAGATCAATGGATTTGGGGAAAAAGAAATGGAACAAGGCTTGAGGAGGGTGATGGAAGATCATACGATGAATGATAAGTTAACGAGGCTGCATGAGATAACCATGGGAGAAGAAGCCAGTGTAGTAATGATGTCAAATCTCACAACTTTTGTTAATGATTTCAAGGAGCAAACAAATGGATATCCTATTGAATTATCAATGTAGTTTTAGTTGGTTTTTATTTCTTGAAATTTTGGAGACGATTTTTCTAATCTTACCATTACAAAATTATAGTAGACAGTTTTATATATTAATTAACGAAAAATATATAAGATGTGGATGTTTCACCGTAGCACAAAATAATTTTGGAGATGATATTTCTAATCCTATCATTAGATCAGGTCTAATATTAAATTGAAATCATAATCCGCGACTAATCGCGTGAAATAGCGTCTATTATTTAATTATATGGTAAATTTAAATTTAGTACTAGCTAGCCAGTGAAGAACTCGTTGAGAGGTGATTTATTATAAAAATAATAATATTTAATTATATGATAAAATAATATTGTAGTTTCATTCTAATAATTAAATAATATTTTTTTTTGAATAAATCAGGTCAACGTGTTCGTTGTCTGCGAGTACTGAATTGAAACCATGCCACTTCAGAGTCTGAGAAGTCATCAAGTCTTGAACCTTCACACTTGAATGTGTGCTAATGTGCGAAGCAAAAGCTCTAACAATTTGTTATCAGGCTCAAAATCTACGCAGTTTCTTGCATTAAAGTATACAAGGTTCCTTACAACCCTGTAATATCATCAACAAGTTCTTAATATCCATACATGCACCACAAGATGCACGTAAGCCAACAAGTTTCTTGCAGTCCAGGCTGATTTGCGTTATTATATTTTCCAAGTTTTTTGAACTCCCAAGTATCAAATTCTCCAAATTTCTCAAGGCAGGATCAGACATGGAAAAAACAATTCAACTCAGAAATCACCTCCACAACTATATGCTTCGCAATATTCGAATTACAGATACATAATTAATTGCAAGTAAATTGTGATATGAAAAGAGGAAATTTGAAATCATGTAAAAGTTCGGAATTTCTAAGAAAATAATCAATGCAGATGCTAAGTCCAAAAGCAATTTTTATAATTTCTTTCTTTTTTAAGGGTATCGTTCGACTAGCAGTCAAAAATAAATTCTCTCCCAGACAATATCAAGAGCGCACCTTCACACTGCTTGCCGGCTCGAAGGTTTGAACCCAGAAAAGTAAGTAAGGAAACATACCTTTTTAACCCCTAAACCAACCCCTTGAGATAATTTTTTCTTCTACCAATAAAAGTGATGAAATATAATGTCGAGTTTAAGATTTTGAGCAGGTCAGAAAACCTACTCTTTGCAATGTTCCTCAGAACCTCTGTATTACAGTCCCTTGGAAGACTAACAGCAGTGCAATTTCCATGGCTACGACCAACTGTGATTTTGATAAATGCATCGGAAAAACATCGTCCCAGTTTATATTTTCCCATGAATTTATCCAGCAAAGGAACTCGAAGTCAACCAATCCGATTCAATAGTTTCAAGACCCCATTTTTTTTTTCTTATATTCAGCCTCAACCCCAAATCTTCTCTCTATAAAGAAATTCCAGATTTCTAAACTCAATATTCTCTCACTGATCCCTCATTCTCTCTCACACCCTAAGGAATGTGGTACTTACAGGCAGAACTAGGAGTTAGAGTTTGAGTTACGTACGAGCTGACATGGTGTTCTGAATCGATGGTTAATTTCGCTGTTGTTTCAGTCTGCTTGATTAATTATCTTTGGTGTGCTCAACTCTCTTAATCGATCGAGCTAGTGCGTACGACCAGTTTTTACTGTACTCTCAGTGGATTCAGAATACTTGCAACGATCACCTACTCTTGCATCCGATTTAGTTAAATCAAGTTAAGTTGAATTGGAAGGAGAGGGCTTAATTCCTTCATCCGTTGGATATCCTAGTCAATTTAATCAGAGAATTTTTTTTTAAAAATCACTACTAATTAAAGATTACATAAAATCAAATCTTAAGAAAATTAAAATACGAAAATCAATAATTTTTCACCTACAAATCACATCATCATTGTATAGAACCATTGAAAAAAATCCCTGATCATTTGCCTCACATGGTCTCGATAATCTAAATTATTATAGTTATGAAGAGACAAAAGTATATTTAATTGAGACAAAACAAGAGGTGGATTAAGATTATTTAATTGAGACAAAGTCAAAGATTTAAATTATATATATGTATTAACAAAACAATAAAAGCTCAAAATGTAAATCCCTGATCATTTGCCTCACATGGTCTCGATAAATCAAGGATGATAGCTGGTATATTTGCACGCTGTTTTTAGGATTCGACGGGCGTGGGATAATTCTCTACACTATAGAACAAATTAAGATTATTAGAGGGGTTCGAAAACCCTAATTTTATCAAGATCTGGAAGTAAACTTGTACAAGCCTAGTTGTATATACTTGTATCAAAACCACGTCCCAGAGATTTTCTGGTAGTCTACGAAATTTTCTAGTCGATGGATTCCATAAAAAAGAGATGGCTCTCGCAGAAATGAGGCTATCAGCCCATGCAGAAACTGAAGGATAAAAGCAACCCAGGAAATCAAGGATCCAATAGACTTAATCAAGCCTAATTAAAAAAAGGTAGGCCACCCACTCTCAAAAACTCATCTTGTATTAAAATATGACCGGTCATATTTCTTTAAAGTATTCCCTATTTTCTTCATTATGCAATATGTACAAGAGAGTGGAAATTCAATTATTATGGAAAACAAATCTCTTTGCTGCCTAATTACAATTTATATTTGACGAAAAATAATTTTATCGAAGAAGGTTTTTTTTTTTTGTTATAATTTACGAATGCATTCATAGAAATTTAATAAATGCAATATTAAAAAGAAAATTCGAAAGTCAAGGAACCAGGTAATTCATAGCATATACATCCACAAAATAGAGGCACACAACGCAACAAATGCCACATGCAAAAAACTAATGTCATCCAAGCCTCAGGCACACAAGCAGCAAAAATAAAGTAAAGGTGATCGTGAGCAGCACCGGCCCCGTAACTGAACACCAACTTCAACTTGAAATATAACCCTCATAAACAAGGTCGTCAGTGTCAATTACACCGTCATCATAATCGTCCAGCATCGAACCTTCACACTTGAATGTCTTGATATTCGAAGCGAGCTCCAGTACCTTTTCATCATCAAAGTCAAAACCTAAGCAGTCGCGTACATCTAAATGTACAAGGTTTTTGCATCCTTGCAATATTATCACTAGATTCTCGAAATAGATCCGGGCCCCCCTGAGAATCAGGCACTTTATATTTGGAAGATTAGTGACAATTGCCGATGCCTCTTCTTTCTGAATGGTTGCAGATGATACACACAGCCCGGAAAATTCATTGCAGGCAAGGCTGATTTGGGTTATTATATTGACCAAATTTTCAGAACTTCCGAGCCACAAATTCTCCAAATGTTCCCATTTCCCAATGAGGGTTGGAACAATGGATGATTCACAGCGTAGAATATCAGAGGGCAATAACAGAGCAGTCAAGGCAGGACACCTGAAAAGAATCATTAAAACTTCTCATCTTCTTGTACTTTAAAACACTCTTAAGAATATGTAAAAAGGTGACAGTCTCTCAATAGCATATTTGTGTGTGTGTGTGTGTATTCTAGTGTTAGTTTTTGTAAAGGGAAGAGAACTTACTCATCTGCAACGTACTTTGCAACTTCTTCTGTACAGCCATTTGGAAGAAAAAGACCAGTGCAATTCCCATGGCTACGACCAACAACAAATTTGGTAAATGCATCCACAGAACAGTTTTCAATTTTATATTTTTCCTTAAATCTATCAAGCAAGGTAAAATCCCGTTCTGAGTCCAAATCTTTAGGGAAAACAAGATGCTTCCAACACGAAGGATCAAGGCTGGCTTTGTACCATGACTTGCACACGAAAGGGACATCTAATAGAAGTGATTCCATGCCCACCCTTCCTAGCACATTCACTAAGCAGTAAAACTCTAAATCCTCCCACTTTCTTTCTTCCATTTCTATACCTACAGAAAGAAAATGTTTTTCAGCAATGGTTCATATGTTGGATGAAAATTGGAAAAGATATGCAGGCTGGAAGAGTAACATATCCAAACTACAAATCAATTACTTTGATTCCTTCATTGCCAACAATCAAGATTCATATGCCATTTCAGTCTAAGATCGTTAACCTGAACACTATATATATTTATATATATACACTTGCTATGCTCGTGCGACTGTCCAGGCTAACTGTCAAAATACAGAAAAATAAAGGTAATTTTGCTTTCAAAACAAGTACGGGGGATAGTTTAACCATAGATCATACTCAACAAGCCAGAATCAATTTATAAACATCAGCTAAAAGTGGCAAGATCAAGATCATTACCTGAAATTCCAAGAATTGTGCGTGAGGCCAAAGTTGAAGACAGAATAAGGATGGTATACTCGATGGAGAGGAGATTAACAGGTGAAGTTCTCAGCGTAAAGAACATCGATACCTTTACTCTTTAAACTATTGGTGTTCTCAGTCTCACTCTTCCTTTTTCTTTTTCCTTTTTGGAGGTTTGCTTTAATGCTTTCTTAACCCCAATGCAACTTCAGCTTCCGACTTATTGTCTTTACTTTATTTTTATTTGTTTGTTTTTTTTTATTTACAGGAGCTTTATTATAACATAAGATAAATGAAGAAATTACTTAGATTAAGAGAGTAGATTGTAATAGTATTTTTTTTAATTTTTTATTTTTAAGGTGAATGTATAAATGTTTTTTTTTTTAATTTTTTTCCACAAAAATATTCAAGCTTTTTTAATTTTCAAGTAAAAGCAAATAATATTTTTAGTTTTAAAAAAAATAAGAAAAAAACTTTGTATTTAAAGGTATTTTAATACTTTTCAATGGATATTTTATGCAATTAAGAGGACCGGATCTTGATTTTTATGCGTTAACCCGGGTTAACTCGGGTCAACCCGAATTGATCCTGAAAAATTTAAAAAAATTAAAGTTTTAATATTTCATATAAAAAATATAAGAAAACCACATTTAAAAAAAAACGCCGCGTCTCGACCGGGTCCGGCCGGGTCGATCAGGTTTTACCGGGTTTTTTTCCTAGACGGTTTTTTCTCTTACTCGGACTAGTTCAGCTAATGGGTCTCGGGTTGTCCTGCCGGGACGGTTCAGATTTAATAACTATGGTTTTATCAATTACTTGAGAAGCTGCCGCTCACTTTCTACCTTATTTTTTAAATTAATTAGAGTAACTAATAAATTGCTAGAAAATTTTTTTTATAGCAAATTGCAAATCAGTTGAAATATTTTTTTAATTATTGTTTGGTAATTATTATCTTAAAAATAATCTTAAGAAAATCATTTTATATATTTTCAAGAAAAATTTAACCACTTATAAAAAACACTCTATGCTGTAATATTAAACGGTTTGAATTAAAATTAAAATAATAGATTTATTAAGAATTGAAATAATTGGAGATAAGAATGTACGTATTGTATTGGAGACAGCATTTAAAATATGTGTGCATATCCTAATAATACATTTAAAATAATACTATCTTATTCTTTACATTTGGAATTAAAAAAAAAATGCAAATGTGTGGTCAACACAATCAAGGGGCTAAGATAGTTCTTCAAATAAAAAGGACTAAGTTATAATTTTGTTCAAAATATAAGGACTAACCATGCTTTGATCCAATCTAATTTTATTAGAAATTGGGCCTAAAGTTCACGTATAAATGAAAGATATAAAACCTGATAACTTGCCCGTGAAGAAAAGCCTAACAAATCATGAACCTAATAAATTTATAGTTGAAATTGTTATAATAATTGTGTTTTAAAATGTTTTTTATTTAAAAGTATTTTAAAATAATATTTTTTTTATTTTTTAAAAAATTATTTTTAATATTAGTATATTAAAATGATATAAAAATATATATATATATATAAAATATTTTTTTACAAAAATAAATTTAAAATTTAAAAAAATATAGTTTCAATCGTGTTATCAAATATACCCTTAATCAAGATTATAAAGAAATGCTTCATTCCAGTCTTTCTAGCTATGGTTATTACATCTGTTAGCCCAGCAAATTGACCCGGGAAAGTTTGTCGGTGAGAATGGTGGGGTTTATTTTGGTGCCACCCTGGAAATATGGCAGCCTTATTTCATCGATGAGAATCTCTTGTTCATGGAAAATTTCAAAGGAAAGGCCTTTTAATCTCTTCAAAATGAATTACTCCTCAATCATGAGCAGTTATGATCGGGACCTCTGATGAAAGCGGTTATTAATGGAACCCTTTTTTGTGTGGACCTTCGTCGCAGAAAAATTACAGTGAAGATGAATCACCATCACAACCGATGCCTGGTGGTGGACATGAAGATGATGATCTCATAAACATGAATGTTTTCTATGTTAGCTTTGGGGTATCTTACACAATTGTGGCTTTGACAATTGCAGTAATCCTCTGCGTCAATCCTTTGTAAATTTGGACAATTTGCTTGTCAGAAGCGTACGCTTCTGTTTGTCTAGCTGCTGGATGCATTTGTAGGCTCCTAAGTTTGTCATGCTATACTTGGTTTTCTTCTGTGTTTCGCTCCTTATATTGCGATATGGAAAGTAGCTCTCTCTGGCTTGACCCCTTGTTGGCTTCCGTTAATCAGTCTATGCTTAATAATATGGGTTTTCTTCATTAAAGAGAAAGAAGGAAAAAAAAAAAAAGTTTTGCTGCTACTGTTAATCTTAAAGTTCGATTTCTCATATCATCTTAATTTCAACATGGAAAAGAAAAATGATATGGGTTAGTGCTTTCGTATTCCCTGTATTCTTTCTTTTATGTTTAAAATGTTCTTCCAAAAAGAAGGGATTTTTGCAAAATTCTACAAAATTTCCGAGTCCTGTTCTCACTAATTCTCTCATGTTAATTGCTCTAAAAAGAAAGAGGAAGGAATTTTCCAGCCACTCTGCAACTCAATAATATCTTTCATTGCAAACATTTTGTGTAAGGAAAGAATTTGATGAGGCGGTCTTGTCATGGGAAACCTCCAGTATGTTTACTGCGTTGTTAGATCATGCCATGGCTATTAGCAAAAGAGAGATGAATAGAAAGAAAGAAGATCAATGAAAGTTAAGCATGTTAATCTTAGTTGTTCCAAATTGTTTTCAATTTTTTTTAATAAAATAATTAATTTATGAACTAACATGTCGCTCGGGTTTGATCAATTAACTCCATTCGGTTTTTCAAACTTAGCCTAAGTCAGGTCGAGCATCATGACACATTGAGTCAACACTGAAGATTCGCAGAATAATGTGAACATTAACGGCAGATGTCATGAAAAATAAGGCTATAAGAAGAATAGATAATTGAAAAACGACCGGGGGAGGATAAGAGGCATAGTTTAGGGGATTATGAACGTGGATTAAATAATTATGAAGGAAAACATCGTGTATCTTGTGAAGGGGTGAAAATGCAGGTTGGACTAGTTGACAAATGAGATTTTTTTTTTTTGTCAATAAGAGAATAACGTGTTTATTGAGTCACGGAATTTATAACTTCCAAAAAACATTGACGTGTTTTGGAGAGTTTGAACACACGTGAAAGAACAACATTGAGTGCTATAGAAACTTGTACAGTGATAGAATGAAGATTTTATTCTCTCTTGTTTTCTTCTAAGATTACAGCGGTGTGTGTGTGTATTATATGTTGGACAGGAGATCAATGGCAGTTGCAGCAGTATAATGGCAGCAGGTTACAGCAGAATAATGGCAGCAAATTTCCAGCAGAATTTAGTCAAAGTTGAATCCCAGTATTTCAATCTTCTTTCCTTGTGCATGTTGCCTAATAAGATCTTCAGTTACGATTTTGCAGTAACTACAGAATTTGCAGTTATAAATGTTGCGGATGACTCAACAGGTGCATTTGATCAACCCAATCCCCTTCCCTTCAAGTTTAAATCACACTGCAGCAATCTAGAAAGGTGTTTCTCCTAAAAATAAAATAAAAAGAGATGCTTCTATGGTTAGCCATGCACAACAATCTATGTAAAACTAGTTTTTTATTGGTACATGGAACACTGCAATGTTTAAGTTAGCACTTGTATATATATTGAGAAAATAATGGATGGGAAAACAAAAATGGAAAGTGCAAGGAAGCGTAGTATGCTAAAAAAACCCCATTGATTCGGGTGTTTTTATACATCTAGGCTTGTAATTTCTTCATGGACGAGAAAATCATGTTATTCACCCATTAAAGTGGCTCATTGGCTAGTTTGAAGTTATGCCATGGATTATGTGTGTATACTGTATTACATGATTATAAGAGAAATTGTGTGCTGCGTATTAAAGTAAATGTAAGGCTGTGGTTGTTTCTCGGAAAATAATTTTTGGAAAATCACTTTTCAAACTTTTCTATGTTTGTTTGTCATTAGAAAAATTGGTCAACGGAAAATACTTTCTAGTCAAAGAAAAATTTGGCTTGGTTTTCAGGAAAGTGTTTTCCTGGAAAATTTAGGCGGAAAACACTTTCTGGAAGTTGTGAAAAATTTAGAAATGTCATTATTTGCTGATTATATTAAATTTGATCCTCAAACTTTTGATTGCTATATATAATTTGTTTTGTATATTTATTTTTCAATTC
>Ga0325405_1003475_pt1 | contig 16180 bp, 9 predicted proteins | sample PopdelMetagenome_21_FD_205663 | JGI IMG/M metagenome (GOLD analysis project Ga0325405, IMG submission 205663) | Populus deltoides microbial communities from Bellville, Georgia, United States - Xylem-Control-R2 | ecosystem: Host-associated > Plants > Phyllosphere > Stem > Wood/Secondary xylem...
AATGAATCAAACACAAAACAAATGAAGAACATGAAGAACATAGATCAAGCATAAAAAACCATCGATTATCACTCAAAAGTCATGATTTGATCATTATGTATTTTGGGTATTCTTTTATAAAAAAAAAAAATAACAAACCAAACAAAGCCTTAAATATCTTACCTAATTTTGACTTGTCTGGGTTAACTCTAAAACAAACCAAAAACAAAAACTTAAAGCCAAAACAGATTAAACATAAGAAAAACAAAAAAAAATTCAATTTTTTTTTGGATAAAATGAATCAAACACAAAACAAATGAAGAACATAGATCAAGCATAAAAAACCATTGATTATTACTCAAAAGTTATGATTTGATCATTATGTATTCTGGGTAGTCAAAATGAATACGTGTTATTGATGTGTTTTAAATCTAGATTGTTTGCTAATCAAGTTGTTCAAAGGATTATGTGCAAATAAATTGACAAAAAATGGTCTAAAAATAGAGCTAAGGTAATGTTCTTTCAAAGAACATGAAGAACACTGTCTTAGAAACCCATAAACTGCCCAAAATTAAGTCAGCCATTGTCAAACCTAGAATGGTCATTTTAGGCCTCTAAAACATGCTATTTTAATTCCAACAAACCACATTATCAGTGAAAAACACGGTTGAAACAAAAAGAAACTAACAAAAACAATAAATCATCATAAATATGCATTAAGTTTCATTTTCCAAAACTGTCAAATCAAAACAAGGATGCTTAATCAATATGAGATTTAAAATTGACAATTTAACATTCTATAGGACTTAACCAAAACTCAAGAGCCTGGAACCATGTATTAACCAAACAGAAAAACATCAACACCTTGCTGTCACATTTGGCAAATTTCAAATCAAACTAAAGTGCAATGTTAACACACTAAGACACCAATTTTTACGTCAATATATTCAAAAACATTGCATTTAAACAATAAACAGAGGATCCAACATGCCTTATGGACTCTACCTTTAAATTTTGCAAAAGTATACCGTCCAAGCTTAAAATATTAAACAGGAGTAGATTTTTGCTGCTGTTTTTCTCTCTTCTTATCTCTAAACCAGCAAAACCAAACCCTTGAACCTTTTTTGAGCTCTTGAACTCAATATTGAATCCCTTAAACCTTAACCAAATTTATTACCTCCTTTATTTTCTTCTCCCTCTTATTTAGGTATGATTCCCTCTCTTTTTATAGGCTGATTCAAAGCTTATAAATGAGTTTGTTAGGGTTCTAACAAATCAAAACTAGGATGATTTTATTATAGGATAGATGGTTTTAGATCTAGATGGTTTTGATCAAACTTGGAGGATAAGGTGAAGTGTTTCAGCCCTTTGATCTTGAGAGGAGTGTTCTCAAACTTTGATAAGCACCATTTGGGAGTTTTTAAGTGTAAACACATAAAAAACGTTTGTGGTTTTCAGTTGACAGAGTACTTGCATTTGCCAGATGTGCTTTATAGTTTGTTCTCCTCTAGTGTCCTCTTTTCTCATTAGAAAATCTAGTTTTGAGTTCTGGATGTAGCTACCAACACCGGTCAGTGAGGTGTCCAGTATTATGACAATAGTTGCACTTCAACTCTGAATGTTTTCCTTTGAATGATCTGCCATCACCCATTTATTTTGATAAAAAAAAACATGCTCGGACATACCAGAGCTGAAGTTTTTATTACGACGCATTGTCTTGACATAATAATCATGGGTAGCTGCTGTTTTAGAATGAGTTTCATGATTCATCCACCTTCCTGTGAATTTCTTCACGCTGAATCGTTGTTGTCACAGACTTCAGAGATGGCTGTTTTGGGTTTATTAGGATATGGCTCCGCAGATCTTCAAAGTCAGAACTAAGGCTTGCCAAGAGCTGGAAAATTTTGTCTTCCTCTGTTCTTCTGCGTAGGATAACAACATCACAGGTGTGCGGGCGATAAATCTCTAGTTCGTTCCATAGACTTTTTAAATTTCCCAATAGTTGAACAAATGGTTTGTTATCTTGATGGAGATTTGCAATTTCACGGTGAATCTGAAAAATTCATGCTGCGTTGTTTTGGTTGCCATACATGTCACGAATGACATTCCAAAGATCATGTGCGGATTCAGAGTAGCTGAAAATTTCAGCCAAGTTTCATTCCATAGAATTAAGAATCCAAGACATCACCAACTAATCTTCGGATAACTATATTTCATATTCGGGAGAGTCCACATCTGGAGAAGAAATTGAACCATTGATGAATCCCAATTTTGATCTTCCACCAAGAGCAATAGTGACAACTCTTGACCAAGGAAGATAATTGAATTCATTTAGCAATATTGAACTCAATCGTTGAACAATATTGGTGTCATCAATATTATTGCTTAAAAGAGGAGTTACCTTTGAACTTGAACTTTCTTCTATAAGTGGCTATAAAAAATTCTTCTATAAAAACAAAAACTAATGTTCAATTAATTATAGAAATTTAGCTCTGATACCATGTAGAAATTTATAAAAGTATAATCTCCCAATCATTAACTTTATTGATGGCAGAGTTACAAGTATATATGAACTAGAATCAATTTCTAACATGGTAGCTACTAGATTTGATTTTATCCTTGATTGTAAAGGAAATAAATAATAATTACATGATCATCTAAATCAGGTAATAGACATAACATATATAAAAGGTAATATAATAACTACGTAATCTTGAATATTATCTCTTGAGACTGTAATATCTGGTCCATTAATCTTTAATATTTATAGTATCTGCAACATTAATCTTTAGAATTTGTAATATCTACAAGTATCTGCAGCTTATTATGTAATCTTCAAGATTAACCAACTGGATGCCCGAGTAGATGAATTGCAATTCACAGCCAAAGGAGGCAAAATGGACGAAATTTCCGAGTCCAGCACTCCATTTCCACGTAGAGCAGGAAATTTATTCCAAATTCATTATACTGTCTTTTGGGGCGATCAAGACACTAAGACATCTAAAAAATATACAGGGTGGATCAGACAACTGTACAGCTATATGACTCCTTATGTTACGAAAAATCCCCGACAAGCATATATCAATTACAGAGATCAAGAACAACTTTGACCAGTTGGCGCATGTGAAGACCAAAGTTGATCCGGCTAATTTCTTCAGAAATGAACAAAGCATCCCTCCTCTCTCATCTTGGTGATATTATATCAGAAATATTATACATATTATTGTTGAATATCAAAGATAATAAAAGATATGGTGGTCTTCTTCATGTCAGACTAGACATTATAATAGTTGATGAGTTATGGCACATGAAATTTTTCTCTCTCTCTTTTTTTATCTTGTCTTGGTTTGCGTGCTTTCATTTACAGTTCTTTTCTTTCCTTTGATGTAAGGAAAAAAAAGAGAGGAAAAAGCTTTCTAGCACCAGTGCAAAGGAAAATAGCAAACTGACGTGGCATTCCTTGTGTAAATTAAGAACTTTTTTTCCTCGCACAGCTTAGACCTTACACAGATTAGGAATGTTTTTCTGTCTTGCCTTGGCTTGCGTGTCTCCACTTGTTGATTTCTTTCTTTCCCTGATGAATTCGCGAGAGTCAATTAATTGCTGAGACAAAGCGAAAGAATTTCCAGTACTGGTAGCCGACTTGTTCAATTAAACAAGGGAAAATTATTGTTTTCAAATTTCACAGGCTTTACTATAAAACCAAGGGACAAGGCCGTACGTCCACTCTCATGGCCTTTTTTTTTTTTCATTACTTTATCTTGAAAGTAAAGAAGGTGTGGTAGAAAATCATCATAGAATACAAGATCAAGAGCTTAAAAATAAAAATAAGAAAAAAATTAAGAGGACTATATATTTTAATTTATTAAGTATTTCTTCCCTTAGCTATTTTTTTTTACTTGTTAATAATGATAAATTACAAGTTTTTTTTATAGGTATAAAGTCCTAAACAGTTAAAAAATTAAACTAATATAAGGAAATTCTAATTTGAATAGAAATTGTATTCTACTAAACCGATTGACTGTTTCTGAATTTTTCAAAACCTAAAATCTGATTTACTTTCAACATCATCCCTCTTTAAACTTGATTTCTTCATAACTTCCAACACATCTCTCATTTTAATTAAAAAAACACACCATATTTGAGTGGCTTTGTAAATATATTTGCAACTTGCTTTCGTATTTTTACATATTTGACTTTAACTTCCTTGTTTGCAATGCAATCTCATAAGTAATAAAATCTTTTGTCAATATGCTTACTTCTATCATGAAATATTATATTATTTGTTAATGTAATGATTGACGAGTTATCTACATATATTTAAGTAGGCTTCTCTTATGACATTTATAATTCCTTCAATAATCTTTTTAGTCATATGAAATGACAAACACATAGTGGAGTAGCTATATATTCATATGTTGACAAAGTGACTATAAATTGCTTCTTTAAACTCTATGTGAATGTTGTGTCTTCTATATAGAAAACAAAACATACAGTTCTCTTTCTAGCATCCATATCTCCTATCCAATCACTATCACTATAACTCACAAGTTTAAAGCTACTAAAATAACCATAGAATAAGCCAAAATCAACAGTACCTTTGATATATCGAAGAATTTGCTTCAAAGCTTTGAATTGTGTCATAATAAATATCTTCATAAACCTGCTTACAAGTCTTACTCCAAAAGGAATATCCGAATGAGTACATGCCAAATATCTCAAACTTCCAACTAAGATCTTGAATGTTGTAGAGTTTATCCTCTCCTTTTTATCATTCTTTGAAATCTTCACTCCACACTCAACCAGAGCTGCTTTCCTAACCCTTCCTCATTATTAGTCCTTTTCCTTTTTTGTTGCTCCATTGTTGATTCTGGATGTTTAGGTATTGAGAATTCTATCACTTCAGAAAGCTCTTCATTTCTTCAAATTGTATAATTCTGACTGAATGAGGATTCAATTCTGCTTCCTTTTTTTTTATACCAATAAGGGCTTTCCCAGTCTTGTCTAATAAATTCAATCTCTTTGAGAAAATGGCTTAAACCTAAATAAGCCTGTGAAATTTGCTAATCCCAGAGTTCTTTGTTGCATTCCACCCAATTGTCTTGTTATAAGTGCAGGTGCATAACAGATGTATCTAGTTATATCGATTAGGGGAATCCATATCTTGCTTCCATAGCTTATTGTGCAGATGACGTTGTTCATCCATGATGCTTTCCATTTAAAGGTGCTTTGTGGTAATGTTGTAACCCAATTTTGGCCCATTGGCTTTTTAATTTAATTTTATAGGGTTTAAAATGTAAAATTAAAAGATCAGAGATTTATTTCGATGAAAAGTGTGATTTGTCAACTTGCGTGAAAACTAGGGACTACAATGTACTTTTGTTATTCTATCCTTATCTTCAAGATAATCCCTATTTTTAAGATAATCTTTGTCTTCAAGATAATGATAGTTATCTGCTTTCAAATTTGATTCTTAATCAAATTCAAACTTTAAAAAAGAGAATGAGTTTGATTGAAACTTTGTTTCTCACACACGAAAAGACTCTGGCACTATAAATACAGACCTTAGTGATGCAAAAGAGGAGGATGAGAGAAGATAAAAAAACCCTAGAGGGGAATAAACATAAAAAATCCCAAGAGGAGGCCATTATAAAAGAGAACCAGAAGTTGTTGAAAATGTCTCTTGGTATTTTGATATGACTGATAATCTATAAATACAACATCAGGATGCAACATCTCATGGCTCCTTTTCCATGGATTTTGCAATGGTTGAGTGATAGCACAGTTTCGGCCAAAATTGCAAAAGAAGGGTTGATTCGGTCATGCTTATACTCTATAAAGGCATTTGCAGCTTCTAAACTGATGACTCTGATTTTGGATAGGAGCAACACTAGACCAAAAATGGCGAAGGCTACCAACCTGTATTGTTCGTCTCCCAACTTGCCTTCCTCAATATTTTTCTTCATTCGGGCTTCGATGACTTTCCATTTGAAACCTCCATTAGCTACCTACATTGGTTGATCTTTCCCAGACCTAATAAATTGACTACCTTCGAAGATATGTTTTAAAATTTTCATCTAAGGTAGATCTTGTGGCTGTTATTCGGGAAATCCAGGATCCTTTTATACTCCTCTAAGGTAGGTGTCATATCGATGTTCTTCAAGGTGAAACACTGATAATTAAGATCCCAAAAATTTAGCAGGGCTTTTTTTTCTACCGCTTGTACTGGTATCCTTATTAGTTGTGCAATTCTCTCATATAATCTTTTGAAAAGAGTCTCATCGACATACCCTATAATGGATGATAATTTCCCTAAGTCATTTACCATGTGATTTATCTTAGTAATGCAAAGCAATTCGCTAGCATCGATTTTTGGACATTTTTCCTCAAATATTTGTGTTAGCTCAGATTCTTGCTTAAATTTTTGGAAAGATAGGTACTTAGTCATGATTTCAGTTCAGAATCCTAGAGCAATGAATTTAATATGATGAAACTTGACTTGATGCAAATTAAAATAAGATATATAACCCAAGGAAAAATTCTATTTATTAAGTGAGAATGGGTGGAGTTTCTACCTAGTCTCAAAAGGATCTCATATCTGCCCTGTGATGATCTTTGTAAAGACAGTATGGGGGTGTTGCGAGAAATGGTTAATGCACGTATGTCCACCATTAGCAAGAAGGCACTCAGATATTAGTTGGGTGTTTCATGCATCTGAACCCTGACCAATAGTCATAGGGAAGATCGCTAATTCCCCACCTAACTTAAATCTTTAAGTGTGCTTTCAAAAAAATAAGGCAAGTGATATATGAGGCAATTCTATACAATGCGTGAATAATATGTATAAAAAATTAAAGCATATAAGCAAATAAATAAAAGAAATGCATAAAAATAAACACACAAACCAAACAAATAGAAACATAATAAATAGACAAAAACAAAGCTTAATCTATAAGGTTCCCTATTGGAGTCGTCATTCTGTCGCACGTATGCAGCGTCACGACGAACATCATCTTGGAATTCCATATGGTGCGGGGAAATGGACAAGACCAGGAATTATTTTTCTTTATCGATGGAAAGAGGGAATGGGAGTCACCACCTAGTATTTTGGTAACGAGAAACCCTAACTAGTCTCAGAGATCGGACACGGGGACTGGTTGCATAAAAGAAAAATATTAACACCCTTAATACGCCTTACCTAAGGTAAACTGCATTATTTAATTGCCTGATTAAACTAGTCGTCTGATTGTTAGGCTGTCTAAGGTTGAAGACAAATCCTCTTCAGTAAGGAGATCCTTATTTTATCGGGTAAAAACCTAACCGTTCTAATGTCAATAAAAAAAGAACTATCTTTTTAAAAACAGGAATACGTTCATTGCTTTAATAAATTGGTTATTAAAGTTCAAAATGCATGCTAATACATATTTTTTTGAATTTTGTTTTGTATGAAATACGATATGAAATGTTTTATATTATTAATAGACTTGGCCGTATGTATGAAAACAAGGCCTCTTTTTTTTTTTTTTTCCTATTTGAGCCGAGGTCAATTTAAAAGAGTTGGGCCAACATCAACCCAAAACAAGGGTTGGGCCCATATAGGCCCAATATATCTTCTTTTCTTTTTATAGGACTGGGCCGGACCCGACCTAATCATTTTGGTCTCGGCCGGAACTGGTATGGCCTAGTAAATAGTAGAGATACTCTCCACTGTTCACGTGGAGAACAATGAAGAAGGAAGATGAGGAAGAAAAAGAAAACGAAGGCGGAGGACAAGAAGAAGGAGGAGAGGGGAGGCTGACCTCTAACCTGGCAGTGACATTGGTGGTCCTAGTTGTAGAAAGATGGTAGTTCCAGGTGGCTGAGGGGAGAAGAAGGTGACCGTCATTACCATTCCTTTTTCCTTCTTTGTGTAGAGTCACAAACTTCTTCTTTTCTTTCTTTCTTTTTTGTTTTTTTTGTTCTTGTCTCTTCTGTTTTTTTTTCTGGTTTTTCAATTTTGTTCCTCTCCTCTTCTCTCGTTTTTGTTCTCTATTTTTTTTCGTCCTCTCTATTTTCCTTTCCTTTTTTTTTTCTCCATTTCCTTCTATTTTTATGTCTGTCTTTCATCTTCCTTTTGTTCCCTCTTTGGTGGCCTTTCTCCGGCTTTTATAAAGCAGACTCTCAAGAATATGAAGCAGACTTTCAGGATTGTTACAGTGGTAACAGAGACGCATCATGGGGCGCGGGGTGGTTTTTCTTCTTCCTAGTCTGGTCTGCTGAAGAAGATGAATAGTGTACTTTGAAATGATGTTGTTTCATTCCTTAACTGATATGGTGAATTACAATTTGCCCCCTAAAGTTCCAAGTTTTTACGATTGGACCCTTATTCATGGAAAATCTCCCTTTTTTTTAATTTTACCTCTAGATAAATTGTAATTGGACCCTTGAACTTTAGCGATATTTACAAAACAATCCTTGATTTCTGAATTATTCAATTCAGTCTTTAATTGACTCTTCAACTTTTATTTTTTTCAAAATACCCCTAGAAAAATCAATTAAGCTCCCTATAGTACCCCTGCATTTTCATTTTGGTCCTTGGACTTTAATTTCTTGCCATTTTAACCCAAATCAGCCCCAAACTTTGGTACTTCTACAATTAATCCCTTAAGTGCATTAATTAATTAAATCAAAATTTAATTAAGTCCCCAAACTTATTAATTCTTCCAATTTTTGACCAAATTGACTCCCAAATTTAATTTCTTCTAATTAAAGCCTAAATTTACTGAAAAATAAATTTTTATTGCAATCAAAACCTTCATAAACTCAATTAATCTTTCAACAAAATCTAATTGATTCCTTATATATATATATATATATATATATATGATTTTGGACTTTTCTTCCTCAAATTTATTTTTCTTTGTCAATAGGGCCTTCATTAGTCAAAAATATATTGTCAAATTTCAATCTTTGTATTTCTGAACTTCCTCAACCAATCTTTGACCATTTTCTGGCCGCCCCTGTGTCTTCTTCTTAGTACTATATATTTTTTAGTTTTCTTCCAACAATGTTTTTGATATTTTTTTGTCTTTTTTTTACGGGAGCTCAAAAATGGATAACAACACAGAAATCTCATGCTCTTTCATAGTCTTGTGGGGTAGTATATTGACAGTCGAACCATCATCCACCAAGATACGATTCACCATTTTTTCATTGACATGTCCTTTAATAAAAAGAGGTCAATTATAAAGTTTTGATCCAAGCAACAAGTCTATATTTTTAAAGGATATCTCTATGGTGTATACACCATGAGACAAGTTTGAAGAGTCATCATAACTTTTCTTCATGATAGGTACAGTAAGAGTTTTCTTTTTATCAACATGATAATAAACAACAAATATATTTTTCATCATTCTCATCTCTCTTGGCATGTACTCATTCAATGTAACGAACTTTTTTTCCTTCATCTTGTACGAGTGACTAAAATCCATCCTTCACCATCATAATTTTCAGATGAATTAGGATTCAAGTTACCAACTTGAGGGGCAAAGGTTATATATAAAGTTTGATTTGATAATATAGTGAAGCTCAATGGCAAAATGACGCTAAGTTCTATAGGTTCAAAGGAACCGAAACTTAATGTAAGGAGTGATTGGTGTGGGCTAAATTGACCATGGTTGTGATATTAGAGGCTGTTATTTCATGTTAAAAAAATTCTTATATAGCCTCATGATATTATCTTTCAGCACAAAACACTTATTTATGGGATGACTGATTAAATGATGGTATTTACAATAGTTCGGAATGTCCACTTGGTTTGCTTCTTCAAGATGCTTCATCTCCAGCATCTCAATAAAATTTGCCTCAAGCAGATCATTTAGCATCGATTTCCCTTAACCTTTAGGGTACTTTTTCCAAATCTACGACCTTCAAGCTTATTTCTCATAGACTTTTGCATAGTTAATAATGAACTTTAGCTATCGTAATGTTAAGTTCCATGTCATGTGCTCGAGTAGAAAATTTCAAAAGACTTTGGTTTGATGCCTTTGTAAAATATAGTGTAGTCCCAAATGCATCTTTGAATACACATATCTAGCACAAAAGTTTCGGTGAATTGATCTCTACAGTTAAGGCTAAAGTTTCTCCACTAATGAATATAATCGATGACATGTTCTTCCTTCCACTAATATGAATTGGTGAGTTCAATCATGCTAACCATACGATAAATGTTGTAAAAGCGGTTAAGAAACTCATGTTCCAATTGTTCCCAACTATCGATCGAGCCAAACTCTAAGTCATTGTACTAGTCGAAGGCATTACCTTTTCAGGAATGAACAAATTGTTTTACCATGGTTATGAAACTCATGTTCCAATTGCTCCCAGATATTGATCGAGCCAGACTCCAAATCACTGTACTAGTCGAAGGCATTACCATTTAAGGAATGAATAAATTGTTTTACCACGAGATCACTTTCTTGATGTGATGATATGAGAGGTAGAGAAGTCCCCAGTGGAGTTGCCAGAAATTTATAGACATAATTTTAAGCACCTGAAATTATTAAATATATGACTGGGTATAATCTCTATCTATAGTATTCTTTAAAAAGAATAAGACAATCCTTTGATTCTTCTCTTGGATTTGATATATGGTGACTTGATTTATTTATGAAATCAAGATACGATTTATACTTTGCAAGAACTCGAATTTAGATGTGTTTTACAAAGCGAGATTCGGTGGTATGATGCTTTGAAGGGTATTTTTGATTTGTCTTCAAAGTGTTGTTGAAGAACTCTTATGGGGCGTTTAAGCTTGATCCAACAGAGCTTTGTTCTTTGTAGACTTCAAGCATAGATGAAGAAGGCTTGAGAACTTTAGAGAGAGTTTTCTTGCTTGAAGAGCCTATCTTGAGAGCTTTCTTCTAGGTTGAACTCCTCTATTTATAGAGGTTTGTAGGGGCTCTCAGGTTCTTTTCCAATGTCACATGACATGATTTTATTAGTGTCTTTGTTGATAAGATCTTGCATTTATGACAAGAAATCTTGAATATCTCATCCCAAGTGTCAACCTTTCATTACCTAAAAAATATACGAAGGCTCATTTATTTTTCATGTCATTTATTTTATTTTATTTTAATTTTATCCTTTTATATAAAAATAAAATAACAAATGATAAAAAGTGGAATTTGATTTGTAGAAATTTTTTTGTTTCACAATCTCATTGTCCTAACCACAACAAAAGTTCCAGTCGATTGCTTCATCAGTTGTGGAGTCACTCGTATGCCTTGGACAGTCATTCGTCCAAGTTTTAGATCGTGCCAAGTCGAGCCCCATACGAACATTTAGTTCTCCAACCATTCTGCATGTCCAAAACTGCAAGTATAAAATTAAAATATTGCTTACTTGTCCATTGTACAGCAATCAACTCTTCCTGCCGAATTCGCCTCAACCCAAGCAAGGCTGCCGCTGTCCATCGCTGTCGAATTCTATGCAGTGTGTTTTTTGTTGACGCATCCTCACGCCTAGAGTTAAACCATGATCTATCCATCGTCAAAGTTATGAAACTCCTCCAATTCTGCCTTGCCCAAGGCAGTTTGACCATGCCTAAGTCCTCATCGACTAAGCTGGCCCTTTGCCACTAACTCTTTTACTTAGTGTTAAGCACACGTATAGGATTTACGTATGTCGTTCCTTCTCCATCCTTCTCCACTGAAATAGCACTAAATTGTGCTCTCAGCGGGCAGTCCCTTGCAAAGTGCTTCCCTTCGCAAATAAAACAGCCTAAACTTGATTTCGAAACCTTTTCCTTGGCCTTGGCTTCTGACTTCCCATTGCCATCAACCTGTTTAGGTTCTCCCCACCAAGCTCTTTCTTCTTCCTTTTCATTTCATACCTATCCATCAGTGGGTACGAAACAGAAGATGCTCCAGTAGTCCCTTCGCTAGCTCCTACTCTAAAATTTGCCAACCCATCGGCAGCCGAAATGGCCGAAGACAAGTCTGAAACTTTCTGCCTACACAACTCTAACTGTGCCCACGACTGAAAACATTTTGTCCTCCTTGGACATATTATCAATATCCATAATTAAAGAATTAAATTTCTTCACGTAATCCCTTATCGACCCATCTTGCCGCAACTTTTTCAAGTCTTCCCTTGCAATCCAGGATGTGTTGTTGTGCAGAAATTGCTTTTTCAACTCACGTTTCAAAATCTCCCATGTCTCCACTTTTGGCCTACAGCATTCAAGTCCTCCTTGGATCTTGTTCGCCACCACAATTTCGCATCTTTCATGAGATACATCACTACGATGTTCACTTGCTCATCTAACCCGACCTTGGCAGCACTGAAATAGTATTCCATATCCCACAAGAAATTTTCTAATTCCTTGGAACTTCTAGCACCCCCAAAAGCTTTCGGTTTAGGAATCTTGGGTTTAGACATACCTGTCCCAACAGAAGTGTTTGCCACAGCCTTTTTCAAGATTGCAATTGCTTTCTCCGCAGCTTCCAACCTTTCGCTCGTTTCTACCGCAAGACTAATGTATAAGCTTTCAACTCGTTCAACACTTTCAATGGCTTCCATCAACCTGTCATTGATAGAACGTTGTTCTTCATCCTCTGAAATTGGCCTATCAACTCTTCAAGTCGAATCAGTCTTTCTCGGATTGCCTCCATACCTGCTGGCATAAGGCTTCAAATCCCGACTTCGCAAACTATCTCAACGATAGCTTCAACAAATCAGTCCTTCGATCTGCTGTCCACAGAATGATCTTGTTGTTTTGCCAAGAATGCAACCGCGCTCTAATACCAATTGTCACGGGTTATTTTTCGCTCCGCGAATAAACCCATGCGGCAGCTTAGTCCCTCACTAGACTCAGCCTTCCCTCGCCAATCCCACTCGTGTTTGCCTAGTAACTAAGTGTTTCCCTCACCCGAGAGGTTTCCCCACTTTCCCAAGTTAGAAGACAAGCGGAATACAAAAGAAGAATCAGATAAACAAAGTGCACAACAAGCTTTATATGAACTCTTTCCCAACCTTTATTAATCTCGTAAACAATAGAAACTATACACAAATCTAATCTCTCTAATCTCGTGCTCTACATGCATCCCTTATCTCGTATGCTCTCTATCTGCTTTACATCCATGAGCATCAACAACTATTTATAGCCAAGTATGTGAGCTGCAAGGCTCACCCATGATCTTCTATTTTTCAAGACATAGTGGGGCACTTTCTCCCCCATGATCTCAGCAGCTTGGAGAGCACTCCAGTTATGCTCCCATGTTCTACCCTCGTGATGCTGCCATTTCACCCACGTTCTGCCCCATGATCCCATGATCTAGGAAGACCATGACTGCCATTAACCCGCGTTCTGCATGCCCACCCGGTAGCCCCATCTGCCAGCTCTTGCTTCATCAGCTGTTGAGTCACTCGTATGCCTTGGACAGTCCTCCATCCAAGTTTTAGATTGTGCCAAGTCGAGCCCCTGACTTGCACAAGCTGTTGCGCGCTGTCGAATTCGCATCTGCATGCAGGCTGCCAATTCCTGCACTGCTGAATTCACATCTGCGTGCAGGCTGCTAATGTCTTCGCTGCCAAATTCCTCGACAGCCCCTGTTCTCGTCAGCCTAAGCCCCTGATGAGTTTTCCTGTCTGGCTTGAACATTCCATCATCAGGCCCATGTTCGTCAATAATCTGGGCTGCTGATTTTCCTTTGACGAACCTACAGCCGCACAAATCTGTGTTGCCGATTTATCCCACTGTTGGCATGGCTGCTAGCACCCTTAAGCACTATTTTGGACAGCCTGCCGAAGGGTGCACCTCGTGCATGTTTAACACTGTTACAGTGTGAGTCTTTTTGTTCTGTTTTAAATGCAATGGCATAATGTTGTTGTATGATAAGACCCTCGGGCATGTTTTAAATTTTTTTAAAAAATGAGATGTTAGTTGAAGTTCATAAAATCATTAATTTTTATTTTTTCATATTCTTTTACCCTTTCGTATTTAATATTTGAAATTATGAACTACATGCGAGATGTTTTTCAATATAAATATATCAGTATTTTTTCTGAAAAAACAAAAATCTTTCTTTCAAAAATACAATTTTATTTTAAATTGCATATGGTTAAGTCTCTCAAAAATAAAATAAAAATCATATCTTGCTTAAAGAAAATAAAATACATGATGTTTTAATATTTTCATACAAAAATTCAAAAAATATATATTTGCATGCATTTTGAATTTAATAATCAGTTTACTGAATTCATGAGAATTTGGCCACTATTTCAATAATCTCTAAAATTTTAATTCATGAGAATTAATGATAAATATTCTGGTATAAAGGTTGGACATATAAGTAGGTTGATATTTAAATATCTAGATTTGACAAGAAAATTCTCAAAATTATTTTAAATATTCATCAATTTTAATTGGGGATATTTCTCGCCACAACACACGAGTTGTGAAAAACCCTTCTGCCTTCCAAGATAATTAAATCTGCCAGTCACCTCTATGGATCCTTTTCATAAGAATTCATTTGAGCTCACGAGCCTATAATAAATTAGAAAAGTCAGATTTATTCATATGAATGAATCTTCACCTTAAGCCATAGATAAACCACTGATTAATAACTAATCAAAACTTCAAATCACACTAGAATCACATAATACAACTTATCTTAGATAAATTGCATTAATAATGCTACTATCTTTCCTAGGCATAATGAGTCCTCTAGCCTTGGAATCTTCAATAAAACTAATATATCTAAGTTTTCCAACAAACTTAAACCAAATAATTAGATAATAGATAATGACTCTTTCTGCACCGACACCACACGTAGACGTACCACATGGTCGCCAAAATAAAACCAGCATCGAATCAAGAATTGATAATTATCGGAGTCTCAATAGTAGGGATCTCAGAAGAGCCAATAGAGGGGATACGAGATGCATCTAACCCTGATAGCAACTACCAGGCGACAACAAAACGGTAGTGACCACTCCAGATGAAGGAAAGAAAGCAAACCACAGAAATCTTGATTTTAGTGAAAGTAGTCTGAAATGGGATAAATAATTTACAATACTTTCTTCAAAGAACTGAAAAGGGCTCGACAGAAAAATCGTTTTGATCCAATCCAGGGTCAAATAAAGACAACAAATGGGCTATCGAGGCAGTCACCACTATGGGGGAAACGAGCTTTTCATAGCAGTCACCACTGTCTCTTTCATATGCTCCATGGACTCAGCAAAAAATGGAGTTTTGGTCAGAGCAAGCCACCCCAACCTAGTGTCAGACAAAATTCAGAGAAGATCACCACCTGAAAGCAGAGCTAAAAACTCCTTATTTCATTTCATTCCCGCTCTTCATCACCTGAATTTTTTTTAGTGGTTTTTATTTAAAAATATATTAAAATAAAGTATATTAAAATTATCAAAAATATATTTAAAAGAATATTATTTTGATTTTTTTTCAATACCAAATATACTTTTAAAATACACTAAAACACAATTTCAAAAAAAAAATTCATTAAATCTCTATTTAAAAATACATGATTATTACTTTTCAATTTATTGTTTTTAAATTAATGGTTAAGAGAATGATTTTTTTATGGCATGATGACCGGTCACCTCGAACCTATTTTAAAGGGGGTGTTCAGTTCTGGTTGAACTAAAATTTTAAAAACAATTTAAATTTTTTATATTTTAAATTAATTTTTTGAAAAATATCCTTCTTAAATTATTTTAAATTATTTTCATTAATTACAAAGCTCTCTCAGGGTAGCAGGGATTTTTTTTCTTTTTTGTTTTTTCAATATGTATATTTCTTCTATCACAAGATCTTGTGGGCATTAATACATGAATTTGCGTCCAATGATAAATATTTATGGATCTGCTTTGTATGTATAAACAGTAGATAAGGAAAAAAGGCACTATATACGCAATATACCAAAAAAAAAACGTAATATAAGTTGATATATATAAAATTTATTGAATGTCGTAATATAGAAAAACAGCTGGGAATTCTTATTTAGTAACACTGCTATATATCTCAAGCTTCCCAGCAGCAGGACTAGAGGAAAATGGTTACTAAGCACTTTCTGCCTTGAACAAGTCCAAACGCTTAGCAGTTGAGCATTTTACTCGCCACATGGATTCATGAAATTCTTTGTACGTAAAATCTTTATATATTGCTGGATGATCATCGTCTATCAACTTCTTAGCTGGTCCT
>Ga0325405_1003476_pt1 | contig 16178 bp, 7 predicted proteins | sample PopdelMetagenome_21_FD_205663 | JGI IMG/M metagenome (GOLD analysis project Ga0325405, IMG submission 205663) | Populus deltoides microbial communities from Bellville, Georgia, United States - Xylem-Control-R2 | ecosystem: Host-associated > Plants > Phyllosphere > Stem > Wood/Secondary xylem...
TTGTCTTCCTTAGCTGCCACTAAACAACAGGTCTGGGCCTCAAATATCTGGGCTTTAGCCTCAAACCATCTTCCGGTCCCGACTTCTCCTCATTTGTATCCAAGGGCAACAGCAGTGGCAGGGAGCAAACACCACCGTAGTTCACGATTAGAGGCATGAAAGTCGGCGGAGGAGTGTTTTATGGAGCTCTGCGCGCCACCTCATTCCTTCTCAGCCTCCGCAGACACACTACGCTACGCACTTTTTCTTGTTCTTCATTTCCTGGTAGATACCATTATCTATACAATTTTGTCGTTGCCTTTATTTCTTTGTTTTTAACAATGTAATGTTGATGAAAATTTACAGACCATATCGGTTTTATCAAAGAAGTGGCTGCAACTCAGCCTCCTAAGCATTTGTCTCATTTGTTGAGGATGTTAAAGACAAAAGGTAGATGTTGTCAAGAACAAAACTTACTCACTATTCAACTCTTGAAGAACAGAACTTTAACATTCTTGAATTTTTTAAAGTTAATTGATTTATCATTTTTTTATCAGGTTATTTGTTTTATTTGGCTTGTAACTCTTGGTTTGTTTTTGGGTTTTTCTTTTTGAGTCTTGCTAAGGATTGGCTAGGATAATGATTGCTACTTGGTTTATGTTTTCTTTGGTGCTTATTAACTTATGTGACAAGAGGTGCATTTCTAGTCTATAAAGTCTTATTTTTGCTGTAAATGTTTCTTTTTTGAGGTTGCTGAACTTCTGCTGTAAAGTGAAGTGCGCAATATCAGATGCCATTTGGAGATTTATCATCCATAGAGCCATCAACTCATATTTTCAAATAAATTGTATATATTGTGATGTAAAAAAAAAGACCTTCCTTCCCGAAAATATGTGAACAAATACCTCGTGGTGACTAACAAAGCTGGTTGACGAGGCTATAATGATGTAATATGTTTGTGTAATAATAGCATCCTTGTTTTTGTTCAGTTTCCTTGTCATCTAAACAACCTCTCCTTAAATCGTGTTGCATTAAATCCTTGGTAACAGGTGAATCTATTGTTTCTCCTAGAGCCAAGAAAGGGTTGTTCCCTCTTGCCATTCCACTGGCTAGAAACTGTTCAGGTATTGATGAATGCAAGTTGTGGGGACTTGCTATTTTTAAGATTTGAGAAGCAACTAATTTTTAGCATGATACATGTGATTTATTTGTGCGAATAGATGCTGTGATTGTGCTGCTGAGATGGCCAACAGCACCACCTGGGTAAGAGTCTCAAATTATTCATGGTCTTTGTTTGTTGTTGTTTTTCTTTCCCTGCAGTCATTGTTGTCTGATGTGTCCAGGATGGAAATGCCAGTGGTTGAGGTTCGTAAACATGGAGTTTGGCTTTTGGCAAAGACTGTAAGTTGAGTATGCATGCTGCTGCTCATGGATATAACCAGTAGTCAGACCTTCCTTGTGTAAAGAAATTTCACTAACAACATAATTTTTGTCATGGTACAGGTAGATCAATATATTAATCGAATCCTGGTCGAGGAAGATGCTGATATTTCTTCAGAAGGCAATGCTGATCTATTTCATGCTGCAGCTGATGCTGGAGATAATCTTTATGAAAAGGGTGACTATGCCAAGTCTCAGATTTTAGACCTAGATGTATATCTCTTAAAAAAGGTACAAATTGTACTGTAATTAGCCATAAAAACTTTTTTCTTTCTTTGATTCGATCGAGCTAAACAAATTTGAATTCCTAGCAGTGGACACTTTGGAATCCTCAAATTGATCATCATTCTCTTAATTGAATTTTAATTGTTAAAAGGTTTATTTTCAGGTAGGTTTGTTTCCAGATGTCTTAGAGCGCAAAGTGATGCTCCATTTGCAGAAAGGAGATCATGTAAGACTAGCCTAACATTGGTTACTATTTGCAAGCAGCATGGATTTGCTTGCGAGTCTGGGTGGCTAACTGTTTGCATATGCATGTTTGTAAAGGTTTCAGCTTTAGTGACTGGGGAGTTCTATACAAAGAAAAAGCATTTTCCAGGATTTGCAAGGCCTTTTGCATTCAATGCAGAGGTTATGCTGAAGTTCGTATGATTTTCTTCTATTGCTATCGCCAAAAAAAAATGTTCTGAATTTTCAGTTTGTCATTTACTTCCTTTTTCATATCAGAAGAAGCCTCTTATACTTTCTACAGGATTGGACGTAACTTAGAAGCTAAAGATGCTGCCAGGGGAGCTTTAAAATCACCATGGTGGACCCTGGGTTGCAGATACCAGGCATGGGCTGCTCAGATAATTTCTCTTTACCATTTTATTGTACTGTGTTGTGTTTTCTCTTCCTTTCTTGAATTTATATTGTTGAGGTTGGAGTCCTATCCAGCATGTTGCTCAGATAGCACAATGGGAGGATGAGCAAATTGAGTATATTAAAGAAAAAATGACCGAAGAAGGAAGGCAAGAAGACCTTAACAAGGGAAAAGAACCATCGCAGGTTTCCTTCTGTTTTATAATGTATCTGTATATGCTGGACTTCACTATGAAGCAAATACATAGCTAGTGTGTATGTTGATCCTTGTCTTTCAAACTTGCAGATTGCATTGGATGAAGCTGCATTTTTGTTGGACTTAGCTTCTGTTGAAGGGACTTGGGATGAAGCTGCGGAACAGATAGCTGAGTGCTATAAACAGGCTGGACTTCACGATGTTGCAAGATTTATCCAATATAGAGATTGAGTGTCTAGGTTGGTAGATATAATCAATCCAACATGTTTATGCTGAGTCAATTTGGATTTTGAAATTCCATTTTCAGTTTTAAATACACAGCAAACTAAATTTTGAAACAATTTAAAACTTCATATATACTGTTTGCTATACTGATGGATAATCTGTGGTGACTCTTTCAAGCTTGAGCATACAAATGACCCCCAAATTCAAGCTTGCATCAGGATTTAGGTTACTATCCAATTAGGGATAACTACAAATCAATCCCCAATTTGTTATTGGCCCCGCAAACCAGTCCTTAACCCATCTGTTTTATCTAGACATCATTCAACTTTTCATCAACTTAACACGTTAGTCCCCAATGTTAAAACAACCACCACCTTCTTTAAAAAAACTCAAACTCTTCCCCACACCACGGTCTCCCTCTCTATAACAACATCACCAGTATAATCCCTCACTCAAATATGGGGATTCAAATTCTCAAATTTAAAACCCTAATAAAAAAAATTAAAAATAAAAATATAAACAATAGCAGTCCCAGCTACTCTATTACAGCCTCAGCAGTATTTTTTTCGAAACGAGAATCTCCGAAACCTTTTGTTACACGTGTGAGATTGACTACTACAATTTCCGGCAACACATTTCCAGTGCCTTTAACCGGAGATTTCTTGTGGCTTCAAGGAATCAAATACAGTAAAGCTTATTGTTATTTTTAATCAATTTTGTTGGGTGATGAATTTAGGTTTAGGTTTAAATCAGAGCTATTTGGGTGAATCAGAGCGAAATTTATTTTCTTTGTTTGAATAGAAGGGATTTAGCAGATTAGGATTATGATTACTGTGGCTTGATGATCTGATTGCTACTGCTGTGTTGTTGTGGCTGATGTTTTTTTTATTTTTTTTATTTTTTCAGTCTTGTACTAGCTCTACAAGGTGTTTCTGAATTTTGATGTCTAGTGGTTTTCTCAGTTCGGTTGTGTGTACCATTTGAGTCCTGGATTGTTGCCCAAATCCTTTTTTGTGGTGGGGTTTGCTGTTGCCAATTTCAGATTCTTGCAAGTCCAGTTTAATATGCCTGGAACATTCTCGAACTACTTGATCAGCTTCTGCCTATCGTGGTATCTTGTCATGCCTTGTTGTGGTGGGGTTTGCTGTTGCCAATTTCAGAATCTTACAAGTCCTTAATATCTGGCTTTTGCAGATTGCCTGTCTGGTAATTCTAGTATTTTGTTTTGCATCTGTTTCTTCTTTTCCGTATTGTGAGAGTTGTATTGCTAAGCCATTTTTCTTACTGGCTGCATTTTATATACAAATTTAATTTATTATTGAGAAAAAGCTTAGGATTATTGTGTTTTGGAAAGACAGACTTGATTAATTTAAGCTTTGTCCTAAGCAAACCCTCAGAAATTAGAAAGCATTGTCCCGAAGTGCAAAACCTCGCCTGGGGACAGCCAGTTAAATGTACAGAAGGAATACACACGAAGATGCAAAAAAGAGGTCTCAAAATAACAGGAGGCAGACCTTAATGTATTCGATCCCTAGCATGCAGCAAACTTGAGAGCTACCACCGTGGATTACCTGTGCAACCAATTTTTATTCTATATGGACCGGGGACTGTGCAGCCAGTTACGGGGCAAATGGAAAGGATGGTATCTTGATGTTTGATTTCTTCTTTCTCCATAGCAGCTTTCTCCACAAATTTGCACCTCCACTTTTCTTGCTAGGCACAATGGCCAAATAATTAATTGCAACGTCGTCATCCTGGTGTTTGATTCCATTTAAAACGGGGTTCTTTTCAAGAGGTTCGATCACCTTAGTGGAAATGACGGCGGGACTGGAATTGTTATCACTTTCTTTGCGATTGATTGATTTAGTGTCCTTCACTTCAGCACTGTCCTCTTTTAGCATCTGATCTAGCAAAGAGGACCTCTTGTTCTTGTTCTTGGGTGAAGTCAAGGCTTTGCTTGTGGACGTGGTGACTGCGGTGGTATTTGTGCCGGTGGATGTAGAGATGACCTTGTCGAACAGGGCTGCTTCGCTTGGTGAAGCCATTGCCTTTAACTGCTTCCCCAGGTTTAGAATTGTCTCTTGGCACTCAGCTAACTTTTCTGAAGCAGCCGCTATCTCCCAACCCTGCAAGATTCAGGAAGTTCTTGGTTCAACAATGAGATACATTCACATGTAATTTAGGCAATTTAAAGGTGACAAACATGAAATCTCTAATAATACAAGAAAGAATAGAGGATAACACGTAATTGGAATCAATGATTGTTCTGGCTTTTGGATGCATAAAATGCACTGCATATTCATCGGAAAATCATGTTATTTTCACTGATAACAAAGGATCAGGTGGTTGTGGAAAAGTAGGGTTTTAAGAAGGGTATCTTGAGCAGCTTTGCGTGAAGTATCAGCTTGCAGATGTCAAACAATGTAAGCCAAGACGCTAGGCAATGACCCTTCAATGTAAATCCCGACGACTTAACAGCTCTTAATCTCCATGGTTAAAGACGAAACTTCATCCAAGCCCAAGAGAATGAGCTGAAGTTAATTTTCAGATGGAAGTGTCTCATTTTTTCCCAGAGAAGAAAAGGTTAAAGAGGAATCAACTGATCCCATATGCAAATTGGCTTTACTCGAACTACGTAGAGAGTACATATTTTGTTCAAAGAGTTCAAGTGCAATTCTTAGGAAATGCCATTCTTTATACCAACTAGCAGTTCTCCTATCCTCTACATGATTCTATAAATCACAAAAAGAAGTTAATATAAAGGCAAATGAAAATAATTTGTATGTTCAAGGTGGCATGATACGAACTTACAGTCCGGAGCTGGCTCTCTTCCTGATGGAGTTCAGAGTAAGGGACTTCCTTTTTCGTCATACTGAAAATAGCACATCAGACAGATGAGATCTCTCAACAATTTGTTTGAGGGAGAAAATTCAAAGTTAGACAGCATTTTGGGTCATGAAGAGTATGGCATCCTAAAATGCATGCGATATTCTATCTTTCATGTATTATGTCGATTTTATCTGATGTTGTGGGGTTACTTTATCTTCAAAAGAGGGAAATCATATAAAAATTAAATCCACTACCTTTTAAGTTGGAGCTGCAGTTCAAGACATGTAGCTTCCAATTCTTCACAGCAACTCCTTTTGTTCTCCAGTTCCATTTCCATGGAAGATAACTTCTGGTGAGCCTCATTCAATTCAGCTCTGGCCACTGTAAGCTGTGTGTCAACATCTTCTTTCGTCAGCTTATGATTTTCATTTTGGCTCTCAAACCTTGCCTTCAAACCTCTCAAAGTTTCTAAATCTGTTTGCAGGCCTCCAATGATTTTCTCAGATTCCTTGAGTTGATTCATCAAGGACTCACTGTTATTAGTAGCTGACTGGAGCCTGGCTTCCACGTCCCTCTTTTCAGAGTCAATATTAATCAAATCCTCTCTTAACTTTTTATTCTCGTCTATAATTGTAGATTGATGACATTCATCCTTCTCAAAGTAGCTGTGATGTCCATTTGAAGCAACAAACTCTGCTTTGCACCCACTCCGTGATTCATCCCAGTCAAAATGTTTCTTATCTTGAATGGAAAAGCAGTGGTTCATAGTCCAGTCCAAAGCAGAACATAATTCTTGGGCAAACATGTTCAAATCGGATTTTCCATCCAACAGATCATAACACGCATGAGCAAATTGCTGCAATACAGCAATTAGTTCAGAAGTTTTCCACTGCAAAACACGGACCATGTAGCCTGAAGGTGTTTCTGTGTTCTCATAAGGCAAAAAACTACCATCCTTTCTGGTCAAGGTCTCTGAGTTTCCATAATCAGCAAAGGATAAAGTGATCCCTTCAATAAGCTCAATAATCTTGCAGAGTGATTTGCTGAGATCTGGCTGACTGCTCTTATCTGTCGACAAGGCATCAGCTTCAGTAATTCTACCAGGTGCATCAGTCACCAAATATATAGGTTTCCATGACGTATATCCACCAACATGAAAGGAATTTAATCCATCAGAATGTGTTGAGCTTTGCCTTGTACCATCATATTCTGCAGGGCTTGCATGATTTATATTTGCCAGAGCTATTCTAACATCCTCCAGTATTTCATCAGGCTTTCTTAGTGTGACACGATTTTGCTCCAACACGACTTTCAGAATATCATGTAGCCAACCAGAAGCTTTATCTCTGGAATTGATTACCTGGTTTGATACAGCAGATCCAGACTCTGATACTGGAATGATCTCCCGACCTATTTCGTTAACATTGTCAGAAGAAACACGAGGACCTTCGAACTGTTCGTCTACTGAGACTATTACAAGTTTTTCCATTTCAGCAAAGTCATCCATCATGGATATGTCTGAAGCTCCTATAGTTCTGTTTGTTGGCGACCCCCTTTGCTTTCCCTGTTTGAAGTGCTCCAATTCTGAAACCAAAGCAGAAGCCCAAGATTCAGCAGAGCTAACCTTATTATCACTGCCAATCTCAGACGTTGAGGCCAGAGACAGCTCATGTGGCATAACCACGCTCCTTGTTCTGTCTAAGGTTGTCTGTCCTTTTGACAATTCATCAAGATGCGACTCAACCTGTGATAATTTGGAAGCTGTGCGAGCATACATGGCTCTTGAAAACTGGAGTTCATTTGCTTTTTTATTAAAGGCTTCCTTGAGAGTCTTGTTTTCTTCTTCCACTACACATAGCTGCTCAGTCAGAAAGTTGATCCTTTTTCTGGGAGAATCAGCAGAGTTTTCAACAGCTGAGTCAACCACTAAACCCATAGGACGACCATTTAACCTTCTCCTGCTCATTTCAACTGAATCTCTTTCAAGGATTTCTACTTCACTTCTCATTTTAGCCAAGGCAGCAGGGCCGGGCAACCGCTTGCGGACCAGGACACGAAGCCTCTGACATTCTTCTTCCAACTTCGCAATTCTTTTCACACTCTCTAAGTGTTGTTTGTGTGATACATCTGCTGTTCTGCGATTAAATTCTGTCTCCTTATTTCGGATCTCAAGCTCCTTTTCTAGCACTCGGACTTCGTATTTGAGAGAAGCACTATCTTTTTCCGTGGACTCTAACCTACTCATCAGGGCATTAAAATCTGCTTCCACCTGAGCCTTTTGCTTACTTAAATCTTCGATCAACTTTTCCTTTGCTAGGAGAGCCTTGCTTAGATGAGTGTTCTCAAGACCAATTTTGGCAAGTGTTTTACTGGTCTCTTCCAGCTTCTCTTCCAAAATCATCTGGGACTTTTCAAATTCATTGGATGTCTTCATGACAGCATCATGAATCCTTTGCTCCTGATCTTCTCGAACAAAACATAGCTGCTGCATACACTCCTTGAGGGCAGCTTCCAGATGAGTCGATCTTTGTTCTCCAGCTGCTCTTTGCTGTAAGGCTTCATCTAATTGTTGCTTTAGAGACACTGCTTTTGCTTCTGCCTTCGCCTGGTCTATTAAAAATCAATAATCATAGAGTACACAAGATTACAGAAGACATTTGACACTGTGAATTCATAGATTGGCAAAAGAACCCTACCACTTAAGTACTGAAACGGAACAATATTTAGAAATTTACCTGTCATGGCTTCCTTTGCAAGCTTGGCTTGTTTCTTTGCAAGATCATCTTTGGCATTACACTCAGACAGGGCTGATGAAAGTTTGTCACTCAAAATTTTCAGGTGATTCTCCAATTCAGCCTTATCAGCCAATAGTGTCTGTATCTGGAACATCCAAGTTTTTTAGTAATCATCCAAAATAAAAATCAATTCTAAATGTATACGCGAATTTATTAGTAAAACTTCCAGCAATGAAGGACGTGCCAAACTGATTTGACTCTCTCTCTTCTTTGACCAGTTTTAGTGTTTCCTTGCACACATTTTTACACACTAAACCTAGAGACAACTAGCTGGATTGCTCTCAATAGATGGCTAAACTAAGGCATAATCATAACACAAAAGGTTGTTAGTTCTAGCATAACTCAAAAGAGTCCCAGTGGAGGAGCAAATCTCTTCATTGACAAGCTTTATAGGTTGAAGCAAATCATGGTTTTTAGTATTGCAGAATTTAGATCTGAAGTTAGTAAGCAGGTAACTCTCTCCTCAAAGAAAGTGAGCAACTCTCCCCTCTATGGTTCTTCTTCTATCCCACCCCCATCTGAAAAGGAAATCGGTGAACTAATAAAAATAGCGATTTGCGGTTGACCATCACCTGGAAGACATTGCTTCAAGCTTCAGAGACAGTAAATATTTGAGTTTTGGTTCCGAAAGTGCAACACATTGTTTCAACTTTTTTCTTTTTAGCCATTTGGTAAATCAGGGAAATGTCAAGTTTTTTCTTAGCTAGAAAAATGATGGATTTGAACTCAGGTTTCCACTACAATTCAAGGAGAAGCCTTACCACCTAGGCAGGGTGGCATCTTCATTGTCTTAACCGACTTTCGTAACAGGCTTTGGTATACCAATCTGGATTAATTGCGGTTCAAGCATCAAAACTAGCTTATTTCATGTTGAACTTCAATATAACATTGCAAGAAGTTGTAATTATCAGAGTCACTGCAGTTATCAACCAAGAATAAATACAGTGAACAGTAAAAGCTGACCCCTCTAAATCAGTGCATGACATGCAAAGCCAATTAGAATCTTTTACAAGAAAGAAGCTGATGTTTTTAGTGTCCATTGAGGAACAATTATGGAGCTTTCCCAAGAATAATTGAGTGATCTTGTGTTCCGATTTCTGATCACAAAGAACATATATTGTGGGATTGGAGAACCATAAATTGCATTAACTGATGATTCTAATTATAGCTTGCATTAATATACAAAACTGAAGCTCCCAGAATTGCTGAAATTTACCTCTTCTTCGTTTGATGAAAGGTCAACTTTATGATCAGTTGCAACAACAATCTTGTCTGCAGATTTCTTCCTCCACAGCCATGTTTTATGGTCCATGACTTCACTCATAACTGCTAATACTTCAAATCACTTGAAATCAGAATGAATTGCAGCAGAAAAACAAGAGAAAGAACCATCAAACACTCTTTAACCTATATATAACAAACTAGAACATGTAAAAAAATAAAAAATTATCTTACCATTACAACATTTAACATGCATGGATCATTAAAACCATGAAATGACATATTGATCAGATTTTCTTGAACAAAAATGGAATTCAAAACACGAAAGGAAACAAGTACTGAATAAAGAGAAGAAAATGCAAGACAAAAACACAATTGATATTATTATCCTACGGACAAATATAAAGAAAAGAAAACCTCAAAGAAGAAGAGAAAGTTATACAAAACCCCACACTTACACACAGCTAAGAAAGAGAGAGGGAGAGAGTAGCTAAGGCAGCACTGCCTGTCACTGTGAATTGTGTAAAAGTAAAGTGAAGGAAAAGCAACGTATGAGCTATAGAGAGAAATTTGTGTTACATGTATGCGATCCGTGGATCATATGTTTATTACCCCCGGGTGCTGGACCACCTTTCGTATTGTATTATTATTCAGCGGAAATGTAATGGCATGCCTTTATAGTCTCAATTTATCGATTTTATGAGATATCTCTAAGCAACCTTCTTCCGCTTGAACTGTTTCATAGAAGAACAACAGGCTATGTTGAAAGGATTGCTTCATTTGTGAAGTACCATAAATTTGACTCTTACATTAGTGTCGTTGAAAGGACAGAAGCTGGTTATTGCTTCGATGAAACGGACCGGAAGAGCGCGGGTCTTTGTCGTTGATGTTATGCTACTTTTTGTCATTTGCTTCTTTGCTCTGCAACTCCTGCAAGTGGCAGCCTGGTCAATTTGTAAGGTAGGTAATACAAGAATACGTAATATCTCATGTCTGTATCGAGGATTAAGAAACAAGCAATTAGTTGATTAAGATTAAATTAAAAAATATACTAAAAATCTAGCATTTTCACTGTAGTTAGTGATTAACGGTAACTATAATGTCTTTTGTGAATAAATTAATGATAGTTTTTTTCTAGAAGTTTGTCAAAATAAAATTCAAAAATAAAAAAAAAAGACCGAAGTGTAAAATAAAAAGAAACCTACAACCAACCTCAAAGTTACATGAAAAAGTTTTGATTAGTTCACCTACTTCCCTTCTTCTTCCACTAAAGTCCTTTTGGTTTTTATCATTTTAATTTTAATTCAAAAGTTTATTTTTTTTATCATTTTAGTTTATTAGTTTAAAAGGAGAGAAAAGTCATCTTGAAATGACGAAAAAAAAAGAAGAGTTTTTAGTTGGTCATATTTAAACAATAAAAAAAGATTTTATTCGACAAGAGAGTCTCATTAAAGAGTTTTTAGACCTTCATTTTGTTAGAAAAGATGAATTAGAGTTGAGCGATATTTTTTTTTCATGGTTTGTTTTTGTGTTTTTCTGAGCCTTTTAGGTTTTTTGTTAATGATAGAATGTTTTTTGAGATTCTAAGTGTGTATATTAGGTATTTTTAGATGATAATGGGTTGAAAATATATTTTCAAGTAAAAAAACTCCTGGTTTCTAGCCACTTCTATGATGATCAGATTCTAAATAGGCATACAACTTGTCATATGTTTTTTTTTAATAAAACAAATGGATGAACGAATTTGAAAAAAAAACCATGGCATGCTGGGCCACTTAGGCTCACATGTCTGACCTTTTTTTAATTTATTTTGTTTTGGAATTCTCCCAACTAATTTAGATGTAATTTCTTAAAAATTAATTGATTAAAAATATATTAGGTATATTATTTTATTAAATTCTTCCAATAACTTAGAATTTATTTAGGTATTATTTTATTTAATACCATTCAATTTTTTACTATGATTTCAAATAAGATTATAGTTTTTTTTTTAATATTAGCGAGCAATATTTTTGTATAACCTATCATAGTTGATTTCTTAAAAACATTTTATTTGGTTGTTTAACTATGAGTGTCAATCTCTATTATCATATAATTAAATAAAAATAGTTTTTTTAAAAGGTATTAAAACCAGTCAAATCTATGACCTGGGTTATAATTTAGCAGGTAAACCTGGATTGACCCATGTTGAACCAACATGACATTATCTCAATATGAAAGGAAAAAAAAGATGACTTCTTGAATTTGTTTTTAGTCAAATCAAGTTTTGACAGGTTGTTCAGCTCGTCTTTGGACTGTCATGTCAATAAAGATGCATGGGTCACCCCTCCCCCCACAATTTGATTCGAAACACTGGCCACACAAGGAGATGGGTCGGGTATCTCTAGATTGACTCGCTTGATCAGGTTTAATGACATTACCAAAGAATTTCTTGTGGTTGCACACAAACATTATTTTATTCTTATGTTTTTTTAATATACTCACATTTAAATTTAAAAAATGTTTTTTTTTCATAATTCAAACTTGCTTTTAGAATAATGATCAAACATTGTCTATACAATAAAAATTCTCGTAAGAAGTTTTTGAAAAAATGAGCACATCAATTAGACAAAAGAGTTCTAATTAGAGAGATATCTTTTTTATCCTTAGTTTAAATGGTCCAAATTTTTTAGGGGCATGTGTTGATTTCTTTTGATTTTTAACAAATAAACAACATTAAGCAAAAAGTTATATTTTTTTTTACTGAAACTAAAGATGTTAGTAAGAAAAGGAAGACCTATACTAGCAAATTAGTTTGTTTTGATGGTATTTTAATTATTACTCTTCATAAAAATGATTGTGCCACATAATTAATTAAAAAAAATTAAAGTTCTCCTAACAATATAAGGTTAAATATCTTAATTTATATCTATTTCTCAACTTAAAGACTAACTCTTCAGTTACCATTAAAATATATCTTTAACATTTATTGGTGCATTTAATTCTTAATCTACTTATTAAATGTGTGCATCAAATTTTTAGTTTATAATCAAATGTTTTCTTATAATTAGAAAACACATTAGCAATACTTGCATATTTTTTTTAAGTTTTTGTTTTGGACTCGATCCAAAGCGAAGTGCAAACCAATTATCTAATATATCTATATAAGCTAGTAAAACATCCATAATGTATATGCAAATCTTTGCATTTTATATCTAGACATTATTATCTTAGACCTTCTTTAATTTTATATATCCTAACAAATATGGTTGGATGAAAAATAGTATTTGACGAGGTTTATAAAAAACTTTCAAATATCAAGGTATTTCTAAGGTTAATGAAAGAGCTTGGAGAATGAGATTGCTAGACTTGGGCTTTATGAGTACTTGCAAAACAAGTCTTTTATTGGTTTTAGAGGACCATCTTATGCTTAAGTTAACATACATATATGAAGGGTAAAGCCTTAAAGGGTGTGTTATGTATGTTTAAAAAATGCCAGAAATGATTAGATGCTGAAGAAAAGAATATGAGCTCCCAGATCGGGCTCTTTTACCTAATGACTCATGGACATTTTTATAGTCATGCGCCACAATAACTTGCATAGAGATAAGACTGGTAGTTCATTGGTGAGTCAAAATGATGATATCACAAGGGTTATCCCTAGATAAGGACATACCATAACATCACTATATGATTTCCATTATAATATAAGGATATGTGAGTATTTAATGCATATAAATTCTATAACTATAATTGATGGTGAGTAAACTAGCTTTGATTAGGGAGTGATACACCTAGGATGTAATAGCTACATTCAGAGGTATAAGCTTTATCAAAAGAAATGTGTGTACATGAATAAAAGGGGGAACACGTGGTTGATCAACCAATCAAGGGGGACATATAGTTGGTTTGCCAAGGAAGGGGATTTGATATCGGTCCCATTAAAAAGGGTTATTTGATCAGCTTCGTTAAGGAAGAGGGATATGCGATCAATTCATCAATGAAAGAGGTATGCGATTAATTCAGGGGACACGTTATTAGTTTATCAAAGAAGAGAACATGATCAATCTATCAAAAAAAGGGTGCACAAACAGTTTATTAAAAAAGGGCATGTAATCGATCTAAATGATGCACAACTAGTCCACCAAAGAGAAGGTGATGAGAGGTTAGTCTTATTACGAAGGGCATATGTCCAATCCCATGAAGAAGGGGGAAACATAATTAATCTTTTAAGAAGAAAGGGTGCATAATTAATCAAAGTGACACATATTCAATCTATTAAGAAGTGATCAGTTCGATTAAGGAATGATGCATATTTAAGAATCTTAATAGTCCAAGTATCCTACCAATTCAGGAATCTCATCAGTATAAGTATCCCATCAGTTTCCCTTGTCTCAAAATAAGGCTCACTTAGATTAAGATTGAATGGTTTTATTGTACAAGTGATTTAGGAGGACTAGTTATGTAGATGCGAGTCATTAAGCTTACATTGTTTAACCACCTTGGTTGATATGTTAAGGTGCTTTCTAAAATGATCAAGGATTTATCTAGGATAACTTCAAAACTTTATTGTGATAACCTTTCCCTATATGTGCCCTTATACTTGAGTATGATGTATCACTTAACTATAAAGGGCATTGCTTTTGCACCTAGAAAATGTAAGTGTCTTTAAATTTTGAACAAAATGGTTGATTTGAACAACTCATGAAAAACAACACATGAACATCAACTTGTAGAAATTAGTCAATGAAAAACAATTCTTGTAACTAAGGTAGAGAATGTTTGTGTACTCAAGTAAAAGTGTCTCTTATTTGAACAATATATTGGGAGCCACTTTGTACCCAAGGTATATAGTGTCCTTGTATTTAGGCTAGGTTGATTCATATTCTAACAAAATATAAAAAGCCACTTTGTGCCTAGGGTAAAGAGTGTCTTTATGCTTGGATAAAGTTAATTTTTATACTTGAGATGGAGAATGTCTTGAGTTAGATTAAGCCATCCTATACTTGAATAAAGATTGTATTATACCCAAGATAAGTATTGCCCTAACTTAGATGAAGGTGTCTTTTTTATCTTACTCGAGCTATGTTGTCATTTCATGATCGTTTTACAGATCTTACTATGCTTAGATTAGATATTGTCCTAAGTTTAGATGTTGAATGAAGAACGTATTATACCTAGGTAGAGAAGCTCTTGCCTAGTGTCAAGAAATAAAATCCCATGATGAATGTTTTATGAAGATCATTGTATAAATACTATTTCATAAAGATTACACATGATGATTTATCATAGGGATTGGGTTATACCCAAGTTTTGATGTTCTTTCATATAAAAAAGAGAGTCATATGCACAAAACACTATTATAAGTATTTCATGGAGATTATTTTTCCCCTAGGAAAAGTGGTTCCTCGTACCTAGAGTGGAGAGTATCTTTATCCTTGAGTAAAAATATATCTTGTACCCATGATGAAAAAAGTTTTTATAAAAATCACAGAGAGCCACTCCAAGAGTATTTTATAGGGATCACCGTATAAATAATATTTTATGGGGAAACATATATGGGGAAAATCTATAGACAACCTTATAGATAATTTTATTCAATTTTAATAAGGTAGAGAGTATCTTTATGCTTGGATAAAATTATATCTTGTACCTTGGGCGGAGAATGTCTTTATGAAACTCATTGAGAGCCATTTGGAGAGTATTTCATGAAGTTCATCATATAAATAGTATTTTATAAGGAACCACAAGAGGGAAAAATTATAGAAAGCATTATATGGAGACTATTTCATGAAGTATATTTTATATAAAGTTTTTTGTGGAGACAACCTTATAAAAAGAATTTATTGGTGATCATTATGTAAAAAAACTTAAATGGAAGGAACATACATATAATAACTCATGGATAATAGTACACGGGTATAGTCTTATAGAGATAATGTTATTATTTCTTAAATCTGAATGTGCTTTTTAATGATTTGTTTCACTTTTAAGAGATTCATGTTAGGGAGTATGTATAACTTTCTTTGTAAAGTTGGGTTATAAACCCTATTTAGTAAGGCCTTAGTGGTGACTGGTTTTAGAAAGTTATCTTCCTCTAATAACTCTTCTTTTAATCTCTTTAAGCAAGTTCTAATGCCTTCAATCTCCTTCTAAGTGATGGAGAACAAATTTGTAGAGCTTTTCTTGGCTTAGATACCCGTGTTAAAGCGAGTTATGAGCTTTTCACAAAGATCCTTATTGCCAATAATGGATTTGGGATCTAAATGGTGATACTACATTTAGGCTAACTTATGAAACATGGTTGGGAAAATCTTGTACATGATATTTATATGCTGTATGATCAATTCTAGAGTGTTATAGATGTTTTGCACATTATCACTTGGATTTGTGAGCCTATCATAGATGTCTAGGTTTGCTTTTGTGATGATGGATTCTACCTAGAGATGAGTATCCAACACTTAGATAATAGAGAGCCCTTCATCTGATAAGGGTTGTACAACTCCACACCAAGGGTATTTATAACCACATATCTATCTTTTTCAAGCTTTTTTTTTTCTTCTATCTAGGCTAGCAGAGAAAGTCCCAAATAAAGAGTGATGATGATGACTACTTTTATGTTTCTGATTATATGTTGGTTTGTTTTTTTTTTT
>Ga0325405_1003478_pt1 | contig 16175 bp, 15 predicted proteins | sample PopdelMetagenome_21_FD_205663 | JGI IMG/M metagenome (GOLD analysis project Ga0325405, IMG submission 205663) | Populus deltoides microbial communities from Bellville, Georgia, United States - Xylem-Control-R2 | ecosystem: Host-associated > Plants > Phyllosphere > Stem > Wood/Secondary xylem...
ATGATTAATTTTGGTTCAAGTTTAATCATGCTAATCGTAGAAGATTAGCTTCGACTAATGGCATCCTAGATAGATGACAGAGTTGCATTGATGATTAGCTTCAGCTAATAGCATTCTAGATGGATGGCAGAGTTGATTATGATGATTGGCTTCGGCTAACCGTATCTGTAAGAGATGATGGGTTGGTTTTTGTGATTAGTTTTAGTTAATGACATCTGAGACAAATGACTAAAAGCATCTAAGATGGACGATGTAACGGCCTAGCTTTTTCAAAGCCAAAATCGATGATTTTTTTTTTACAAGTCATTAGGTTCTGAATGTTTTTCACCATATCATTCTGCATATTTATAACTGCATTTCATTCATTAACAAGGCATAATCCACGTAGGATAACGTAAATCAACATTCTCATAAGATGAATTCTCAATACACATGCCTATAATTTTATATTTTCATACTCATAGGTTTACATTACAACATATTGACATACTTATAAATTCACATCCCTGTTCTAGTCTCGTTATCATCACAAGTTCATACAAGAGTGTTGAACGACAAGTTACACAACTAGTACTTTCGTTACCCTGACCTCATGTAATTTCACAACATAATATCCTCATAAGAAGAATACCACATATGTATATTCATACATATCATATCTACATGTTCGCACATACACATCCGTGTTCCATTTCAATTTTTACGTTACAAGTCTTTACAAAAGGGGTCAGACAACTACTTGAGCGATTAATACATCTGTTCATACAGAACTTATATTACCCATAACATGCAAATATATGGTTCTTTCCAAAATGTATGAGCCGCAAAGCGGATTTCCTTACGCACCATGTTGGTATGATGTCCCTGTTACAGCACAAGATAATTTCAAGCATTATAGGCAGTTTAAAAACATAATAAAGCATTATTAACGTCACATTTCATTCATAGATCTAAAGAGCATAATTATTTCATTTCTCCTTACTTATGTAAATACCACCCTTAATAATTCGTCAATTATCGAAGCTAATTACAATACTCAAACCCGATTATCCATCTCGATTACCGTTAACCGAACTAACGTTTTTCTCTGTTTAAAGCATAAAAATCATAGTTCTTTCATATACTTGGTATATATAAAACATAGTACCCGCATCAATTCTTGAAACTAACTCATAACTCCAAAATCCGGCAATCCTCTTAGGATGCCATTAACCGAAGCTAATGATTTGTCAGTCCCGGTCATCCACTTAGGATGCTATTAGCCGAAGCTAATCATTTGTGCATCCCCATCATCCCCTTAGGATGCCATTAGCCGAAGCTAAACATTTGTCAGTCTCGGTCATCCACTTAGGATGCCATTAACCAGAGCTAATTATTTGTCAATCCTGGTCATCCACTTAGGATGCATTGGTCGAAGCTAATCATTTCTCAGTCCCGGTCATCCACTTAGGATGCCATTAGCCGAAGCTAATCATTTATCAATAAAACGTTCTAGAGCTGGTTTTATGAAATCACTATAACATGATAATATATCATTTGAAATGCTCATTCAAATGATTCATAATAATTTGACACTCACTATAACATAATAGTAAACCTTTTGTAATACTCGTACAAACGTTTTGTAATAGTTTAATATTCAATAAACACGATAATAGATACTCTATAATATACAAAAAAAACATTCTATAACTGTTTAGCATTCAGTAGAACACCACAATAGACCCTTCATATTACTCATCCAACCATTCATAACAGTTAATATTCAATACAATACAACAATAGATCTCTCATAATAATCATAGAAAAATTCCTAACAATGTAGCACTAGGTATAGCACAATAATAGATCCTTCGCAATATTCATATAAACATTCGTGACAAATAACCTTCAACATAATACAACGACAAATCCTTTGTAATACTCTTACAACCATTCGTGACAATTAACATTCAGTATAATACAACGATAAATCATTCGTAATACGCATACAACTAATCGTGACAATTAACATTCAATATAATACAACGGTAGATCCTTCATAATAAATTCACTTTAGAAACTAACGTTACGCTAGAAGGGGGGTGGAAATCACCTACTTGTTCCACCCGCAGGGTGTCCTTCTCCTGACAAATGTGTGATCCCAGATGCACCACCTAAAACATCAATGACCACAATTCAATACATTCGTATTCAGTAATCACACACAACTCATCACTTCGCATGCTCAAGCATACACAAGTTCATGTTCCATTGTTCCACATATTACAATCACAGAAAACAATCATCTTAATCACCAGGCCATTTTAGATAATTAAATCTGCTGCAGAATTTAGTTAGCCAAAACTGGTTCGCTAGTGACCTAGAATCGTTAGCGAAAACTGATTCGCGACTGACAATAGAAATTCAACAGCGAACACTGATTCGTTGCAGACAACACCATTTCGATAGGAAACACTAATTCGCTACAGATAACACAATTTTGGCAGCGAATAGTGATTCGCTGTAGACAACACAATTTCAACATCAAACACTGATTCACGCAGACAACACAATTTCGGCAGCGAACTTTGATTCGCTGTAGACAACACCATTTCGACAACAAACACTGATTCATTGCAAACAACACAATTTTGAAAATGAACACTACTTCGCTGCAGACAATACAATTTTGACAGTGAACTCTGATTCACTGGAGACAACACCATTTTGGTAGCGAATACTGATTCCCTGCAGACAACATACTTTCGGTAGTGAACACTGCTTCGCTACAGGGAACACAATTTTGAAAGTGAAAACTGATTCGTTATAGCCAACACAATTCGACACTGAAAACTGCTTCGCTGCAGACAACACCATTTCGACAGCGAATGTTGATTCACTGCGGACAACATAATTTTTGCAGCGAACGCTCCTTCGTTGCCGACAACACCATTTCAACAGCGAATGTTGATTTGCTGCGGACAACACAATTTAGGCAGCGAACGCTCATTCGCTACAGATAACATAATTTTTGCACTGAATGCTAATTTGTTGCGGACAACACAATTCGACAGCGAAAACTGATTCACTGTAGGCAACACCATTTGGCAGCAAAACCTGATTCGCTGCAGCCAACACAATTTTGTTAGTGAACACTGCTTCGCTATAGAAAACACGATTTCGACTGCGAACTCTGATTCGTTGCAGACAACACCATTTCAGCAGCGAACACAACTTTGACAGCGAACACTACTTCGTTGCAGACAACACAATTTCGATAGCGAACACTGATTCACTAGAGACAACACCATTTCGGCAGTGAGCACTGATTCACTGCAGCGAACACAATTTTGACAGCAAAAATTCACTGCAGCCAACACAATTCAGCACCGAAAACTGCTTCGCTGCAGACAACACCATTTCGGCAGCGAATGTTAATTCAATGTGGACAAAACAATTTGTGCAGCAAACGCTCATTCGTTGCTGACAACACCATTTCGACAACGAATGTTGATTCGTTGTGGACAACACAATTTAGGCAGCGAACGTTCACTCGCTACAGACAACACAATTTTTGTAGTGAATGTTAATTCGTTGTGGACAACACAATTCGACAACGAAAACTTATTCACTGAAGGCAACACCATTTGGCAACAAAACTTGATTCGCTGCAGCCAACATAATTTCAGCAACGAACACTTCTTCGCTACAGACAACACAATTTCGACAGCGAACTCTGATTCGCTGCAGAGAACACCATTTTGGCAGCAAACACTGATTCGCTACAGACAACACTATTCAATTGCAAAAACTGATTTGCTGCAGGCAACACCATTCAGCAGCGAAAACTCATTCGCTGCAGACAACATAATTTGGTAGCGAAAACTTATTCGTTGTAGGCAACACCGTTGCAGACCACATAATTTCAGCAGCGAAAACTGATTCGCTGTAGGCAACACTGCTGCAGACCATACAATTTTGGTAGTGAATGCTAATTTTTCACAGTGAACGCTAATTTGCTGTAGACAACACAATTCGGCATCGAAAATTGATTCGCTGCAGGCGACACCATTCGGAAGCGAAACCAGATTCGCTGCAGCCACCACCATTCGACACCGAAAACTAATTCACTGCAGAAAACACAATTCAGCAAAACCGATTTGCTATCGACACCATAATTCGTTCTTTGGATCCAGCAGAATCATACAATTTTAGCATGAACACATATGTAAATTCAATTCCAACACATTCTTTGTCGTTAGATTCCTGTTTCAGTTGTAGCATGCTTTCAAGGTTACAAACACATATTTTTTGCACTTAACATCCACCAGCACATTTTCATACAAGTTCTTCAACCACATATGCAGAATTCATGACATTAACACATATATAATTTTGTTTTTGTTTCACATAATTAAGCAACTCTAACAAGATCACCATCTTTGCATTTTATCCCTTTAATCTATGTTATTTCCAGCCCTCACCATGGCCGCCCACCTCTCTAAGTTTTTTTTGCATTCAAAATTATACATTTCCTCTGTTAAATGTTCTGGAATTAGGTTCATACCTCATGAATTTAACAAATTCAATGCAGGTTGGGGTGGCCTGCTCTTCCTCTCCTTTTTGGTTTTCTTCCTTCCCTCTCTTGCTGTCCAGCTGACCTCTAGGCTCCTCTTTCTCTTAGGTTTTGCACTGCTGGCCGCCCATTTGGGGAAGAGGAAAGGTCACCCTCCCTCTCTCCTTGCATTTATACCCCCTCTTAAATGAGAGGGGGTTGTTTGGGTGTTGGATATCTTTGGTTCTTATCCCTCTTTTGAGTTATCCTAGGCTGGTTCCTATTCCAATTCTTCCCTAGGGTAGGCCAATCCAACACTAATTTTTGTTGAGTTTTACAGTGTTGCTACCGATTCAGAAATCAGCAGAAAAATTATGTCACTGTCGATTCAGAAATCGATAGCAGAAACCATGTCACTGTCGATCCAGAAATTGGTAGCAGAAATTATATCGCTACCAATCTAGAAATCAACAGCACAAACCGTGTCACTGATTGATGATTAGCTTCGGCTAATGGCATCCTAGAAGGATGATCGAGCTGTGTTTGATGGTTAACTTTAGCTAATGGCATCCAAAATGGATAACTGGACTATGTTTGATTATTTGCTTCGGCTAATGGCATACGAAATGGACGATCGGGCTATGATTAATTATTAGCTTTGGTTAATGGCATCCGAGAAGGATGACCGGGTTGTGATTGATGATTAGCTTCGGCTAATGACATCCTAGAAGGATGATCAAGCTATATTTGATGATTAGTTTTGGCTAATGGCATCCTAGATGGATGGCCGAGGTGATTATGATGATTGGCTTCGGCTAATGGTATCCGTAAGAGATGACGCGTTTGATTTTGTGATTAATTTTAGCTAATGGCATCCGAGACAAATGACTGAGTCTAGATGTTGTGATCAGCTACAACAAAAAGCATCCAAGATGGATGACCAGGTTAAAGTCAGGTAATTAACCCTGTCCGATGATTAAACTTCAGCTCTACCACTTCTATGGAGAGGTTGGGGCATATGAGTGAGAATAATACATTTAGCGCAATAATAATGATTATACAATGCACATGAGAAGTAAATGAAAGAATGTACTTATCTTCAGTTGATAACGAAATGTAACGATAACGTCCTTCTAGTTGTTTATTATTACGTTTAGATTATTTACAATTCATGTATCCATGTTTTTTTGTAACAGGGACATCACGTAATCAAGGTACGTCGGAAAGTCGTTCCACGGGTTCACATTCTTTGAAAGGTGCTACGTAATAATTTGTTTCAGGTGTTATGTGTTTGATAAGAACGAGCGAACTAGTTGAATATTTGTTATTCGACACTTTTGTAAAGAGTTGTATCGAAAATTATAATGGAATATGAATGCGAAAGAATGATCTTGTAAACATGATGTGGTGAATGGATGCATATGATATTCTCTTTAATGAGAATGATGTATTGTGAAATCCCAAGGGTATTGCACTGCACTAAGAGATGAATTCTGCTACGATAAACCCTAAACACCGTTGCGAGAATGTGTATTGTCACTTTTTATGGGATGTTGATTTACTTTACCTTATGTGAGTTGTGCCTTGTTAATGAATGAAATGTATTGATAAATTCACAGAATGATATTGTGAAAAGCATCGAGAACCCAACGACTTACAAAAACAAATTCCACCAATTTTGGCTATGAAAAAGTCGGGTCATTACAGTAGACTCCACTGCTGGTGGTGCCCTTCCATTAATTCCTTTAAGTTTCATCCTTGCGACCATTCTCGCCCATAACCCAAAAACTTTGATTTCTCATAAGGTGCTAGCGGAGTCCTAAAAGCAACATCTGTCTATCCCTAGTCGACATCAATTGTGGTTGAGACTAGGACAATATCCAATCGTCTTCGAGCCTCCCAACTTTCATTCTTAATTAATAAAAACATCATTGGCAAAAGGCTTTCATAGTTGATTGTCTTTCATAAATCCAAGAATTTCGCCTTTGACTATGAAATATGAATGCCCCCTACTGTCCCTCTTAATTATTACTCCGATCTTGAAGGCCAACACAATAGGATCGAAATCCTATGATCTTGTACAATGCTAATATATCCAGAGCGTAGGCTTGCTTTAAACACTCTAATTTCTTCAAAGTTACAACACCAGAGGCATGACCCAAGCAGTTAAGGCCAGGACTGCATCACTGATCAAAAGGATGAGACGACTACACCATAGGTGGACTAGTAGACCTAACCTAAAGTCCAACTATGAGCTTTTTAACTGTAACAAGTTAAATATGCTATTAGAGCTGGAATTACCATGGCTATTGGCATTAGACTTGCCCTCCAATGGATCCTCGTTAACGATTTAGATTGCACTTATTCCAATTACCACACTTAATAAGCTCGGTATTGTTATTTATTATCACTATCTCATCGTGTCACGATTGGATAATTTGCACGCCTACTGCCTTCCTGTATTGTGGGCCTCTATACTATCATCGAAAGTTGATAGGACAGAAATTTGAATCATGTATTGCTGGCACGAAGGCCATGTGATCTGTCAAGTTATCATGAATCATCAAAGCAACGAGTAGAGCTCGTGCTGACTTTTTATCTAATAAATGCATCCCTTTTAGAAATCAGGCTTTGTTGCACATATTAGCTCTAGAATTACTAAGGTTATTCGAGTAGCAAATACCATAAAACATACTATAATTGATTTAATGAGCCATTTGGAGTTTACAACCTAAATTAGTTATACTTATATGTGCATAGCTTAATCTTTGAGACAAGCGATGGCTGCAGTAAACGCAAGCTGATGACTCGTGTTTGCTAGGAATTCCTCATTTAAGACCAACAGTTGCAATGATCTGTCCCCATTGCAATGCAATTTCAAAGATTACTCGAGCCTGTCAGCCAAAGCTATAGACCCATTGAATACATCAATGAAGTGAGCATGCGGCCCAGAACATCTGACAGCATCACAGACCTATTATTGCTTTAAACTTCCTTAGCCTAGAAGGCCATAGTCCCTCTAAGAAGCTGGTCGCGAATGTATTCAAAGCATATACTTACTTTGATCACTCTAATTTCTTCAAAGTAACAGCACCAGAGGCACGACTCGGCTAGTTGCGCATTGTTGGTAGAAGGGATGATGCAACCAGTGCACACCATAGATGGACTGGTCAACCCAACCCAAAGTCCAACAATAAGTTTTTTTAACTACAACAACTTAAACATAAGTTAATAGAGCTAGAATTACCACGACTACTAGCATTAGACTTACCATCCAATGAATCCTCGTTAAGGGATTTAGAATGTATTCATTCCAATTACCAGACTCAATGAGCCCAATATTGTTACTTATTGTCATTACCTCCCCGTGTCAAGAGTGGATAATTTGTGCGCCTACTGCCTTCCATGTGGTAGTCGTTTCTTAGGCTTCCTCTCTAGAATCGAATCCTAATTCTCCGTCATTCGTTGCCACCATGGTAAACCTCTATACTACCATCGAAAGTTGACAAGGTAGAAATTTAAATGATGCATCGCCGACACAAAGACCGTGTGATCCGTCAAGTTATCATGAATCATTAGAGCAACATGCAAATCTCGCGTCGGCCTTTTATCTAATAAATGCATCCCTTCTAGAAGTTGGGGTTTATTACACGTATTAGCTATAAAATTACTATAATTATCCGAGTAACAAGTACCATCAAACAAACTATAATTAATTTAATGAGCCATTAACGATTTCACAATTTAAATTAGTTTATACTTACACATGGCTTAATCTTTGAAACAAACATATGAATGATTTCCTGGGTAGGCAACACAAGAACCAAGCCGCAACACAAGGCACCCAAGGCGTTTGGGAAGCAACTGAAGAGGACCGTTGTGTGGCAGTTCGATGCACCAAAGCACTAAGCCTGCCAAACATGAGCAGCCCAGCCGCTGTTCAAGAATCACCACATACAAAAGACAACGAACTTGCCTAGCGAACCCCAACCCGATGGTCAAAGGGAAACACCGGGCCAAGTTCGTGCCTGCATTACTAGATGCGAGCAAAGAGCTTACGAGGAACGAGGAATGACCGAATGGGACAAAGAGCAAGGCATTCCGCTGAGTAATGGGACAAGAACCAGCAGCATAGCACCACGCTCACAAGGGCCTCACACCATTCCAAGGGATGTCGAGGCCCGCCGGAGCAATGCCACAGCGAACGCCAAGCCCGCACATCACCCAAGCAACCCCCTGTATGCCAAGGAATGAGGTTTGGTCCCCTTCGAATCGCCTACAAAAATCTTCCACCAGAGCCCAAAGATTGGTGAGGAGAGCCAACGTCGCTGGAAAAATTGTCATCCGTCGCCGGAAAGACAACCGGAACCATTGGGGCATGGGAGGCCCTTGGGAGGCCCACCCCTAGCCAGTCAAGGGGCACCACCTATAATAGACAAAAGTAGTTTATTAACTCTAGCAGGAGGAAACATCACTATGTCCAGGTGGCACACTCCCTTTAAAAAATTCAATTTTTAGAATTTTGAGCTGAAAAAATAACAAAAACCCATAGTATTTATAGAAAAATTTAGAAAAACATTTAGGCACTGGAATCATTTTTTTTTTATTTTTCCGATGTTTAAAGCTGAGAAAATCATGAAAAATAGAAAATAACCCAAAATCAAACCAAACTTTGTGGAAAACTCTCAAAAAATCATATCAATATATCTATGTGGTAATTGGGTGGTTTGTAAAGTTTTTGCATGGTGGAATTGAAAACGCAACACCTACAGGCCCGAGCCTGCGCTGGCTGGCAAATCTGCGTGCCTAACCTACCTTCTAGCAACGCGTAGGAGCGGAGGCAACCAAGTGTGCAAAGACAAGCTAACCACCACAGGCACGCTGGCAGCCAGAGGGGCGCAGGCCAGCCCCGCAGGCTAGCCTCAGTTGGCGCACAGCGGCAGGCCAGCACCAACGGTGGCGTGCAAGCCCGCTGTCACGGTCCAAACTTGTCCAAGGCCGATGGCTAATCCTCGGCCAATTTGTCCCATGAATCCAACCCATGTTTGCATATCGTGAGATATTATAAATCCTCGGGAGGGAGGAATGATTGATTGCCCAAGAGGATATTGGCTAATCTCTCATTTGCTTGTCTTGAGATATTATAAATCGTCGCAGTACTTTTGCCAAGGAGATTGCCACATACGGAGGAGTGTTGAACAAAGAACATGGAATTGATTTTGAGCCTACAGATGATAATGATGATGATGCAGACATAGCGAATGATATCTTGACATGTGTCAACTCATGTCAGTTGAAATGGACATTCCATCATTAAACTGGCTACTATGAATAAATACGGTTTGTACAGTGCAAGAAAAAAATGTAGGAGCCGAAAATGATCGATTATTCTCATAAACCACATGGAAATCCGATATACATGAAGTGTGAATTAAAAGAAAAACAAATCACTGCTAAATTTTAAATTATTGAAGATTTATATAATTATTAAATTTAAAATTAGTAAAATTAATTGAGATATTTACATACTAGTTTGAACATTCATATTAATTTTAAAAAAAACAAATAAAATTAGAATAGAGGATGTCTAAAAACTAAAAACAGTACATTTCATGGATCTTTTGAAGCTTTAATTTCCAGGTAGAGGATGGTGTGGAATTGGAATTAAGCAGAGATCATTCTTCCTTGTTACTACTGCTCCAAAAACCTCGGACATGTCCAGGTCTTCTGGTTTCGGTCCCTTGGGGAGACTCCAATCAAAATGGAATAGCAATTGTGCTAGTGGAAGCTCCACATTAACCGTACCAAACAAGATTCCAGGGCACATCTTTCTTCCAGCACCAAATGGGAGGAGTTCGAAGTCGGTTCCCTTGTAATCAATTGAATTATCAAGGAACCTCTCTGGATAAAATCTCTCAAGTTCATTCCAATAAGTTGGGTCCCTTCCGATCGCACTTACGTTCACAATGACTTTGGATTTGATAGGTATGTCATAACCATTTATCTTGCAATCCTATCTACTTTCTCTTGGAAGTAGCAGAGGAACTGGAGGGTGTAATCTGAAAGTTTCTTTGATGGCCAACTTTAAGTAGTTTAATTCATGAAGGCCTGCTTCATCAACAGTTCCTTTATCACCAAATACTTGCCTCACCTCTTCTTGTGCCTTTTTCATTACTCTTGGATGTTTTACCATTTCCGACATTGCCCATACTACCGTAGTAGACGATGTGTCAGTGCCAGCAACGAACAGGTCCTGCAACACAAACACTAGGATAAGTAACACCAGATAAACTCGCTGATTTTCCAATGTCAGGTTATAATCTTCGTTTACTTGAAATTAGAAAACATACTAACCAGGATGATTGCTTTGATGTTGTTGTCGGACAATGAAAATTCAGTGTCTCCTTGGTCCTGAATACCTAAAAGAACATCGACAAGGTCATGCTCTTCTTCATCAGCGCCTGTTTTTGCGGCCATCTCCTTCTTAGACCTATGTTCATTGATGATGTCTTGCAAGATCTTATCCAATCGCGCATGAATCTTCTCGAGGGTAAGTCTCATCCCACTGATCACAGAGAGCAACTTAATTGAAGGATATAAATCAGCAAGGCTATAACCTCCTGCTGCCTTATTAGCTTCCTTGACAGCTGGTATGAACACATCCTCTCCCTTGCATATCTTACCAAAGGCTGCTCTTGAAGTGATGCAATATGTAAGAGAACTTATCATTCTGCTGAAATTGACAGGAGACCATGCACTAGAAGAAATAGATCTAACAACCCTCCATACCTTTTCTTCCCTGATTGATCTGAAAGATCGCACACGTTTAGCACTTAGCAGTTCCAATACGCACAATTTTCGCAGCATCCTCCAGTAATCTCCATATGGTGCAAATGCAATATCCATGCAATTATAGCTTAGAATTTTCGCCGCAATCGGAGCTGGCCTTTGAGCAAAAATGAGATCATGGGTCTTCATCACTTCTTTATTAGCAGTTTCAGCTGAAGAGATAAGAACATGAGTAACTTCACCGAGTCGGAGGTGCATAACAGGTCCATATTTCTTGGCCATATCTCGGAAGCGGTGATGAGGTAAAGAGCCAACTAAATTGTGCATGTTTCCGATTAGAGGTAGCTGTGAAGGACCTGGTGGCAGATTCAGATTTGAGTTTCTGACTTTTGATTTCTTCCATATCCACAATATCACGTAGCTAATGCTGGTGACCAGAATGGTGACTAAAATTGTAGATGCAAATTGGTGCTCCATGGATAGGAAGGATTCAGGAAGAGATATTGACAGGGCAATTGGGGGGGGGGGGGGGGTGGGGTGCTGTTTGGTTATGATTTCGTTCAGTTCTAAAGTATTTGCGCTCAGTAGCCTTCGAGTGTTATTTAAAGTCAATTTAGTGGCTAAACTCCATTTATTTGAATTGATTCCAATAAAAGTGGAAGGACGCAAAAGATTAAACTTTCAAGAGTACAGAAATGGACTGAATATCGTCAAGAATTAACGTCATTGGCTGCGACATGCTAGCCTCCCTATTTTGTCAACATTGGACACTACGGTGAAGATAATGTTTTACGATTACGAAATCTCAAAACTTAAATTCCAGCCACTCAAAACAATACCGTGAAGACAGCGTTTTTTTCTAAGATAAAAAATAGTAGTAATTAACAAATTCTTGATGGAAAAGACTCGTGAATATAATACCGTGAAGACAATGTGTTGGAAGTACAAGGTAGGATTTTACTTAAAAATAACGAGGAATATGAACAACATCCTCATCAATACGATAAACAGCCGAGGAGGTGCCAAGGAGACTTTGATAAAAGTGGACAAATTCAGCACCAACTTCATCTATACTGGTAGTTAGAAACCGTTGCGACGTTGGAGAGCAGGAATGAAGCTTTTTCTATGTTCGTGACTCATCAAAGCATGAAAAAAACTTGTGTCTCTATCACTGTCCTTTAGAAAATTGCACTTGAGCTTCTGAGAAAAGAAAGCTTTCTCAGCAGATTTGAGATTAAAAAGACTAATCTTCATTTGATTTACCCTGTGCAAGAGAGAAACATCATCTCTGGAATCATGCAAAAGGCGTTGTTTATGCTCCAAGTCGGTCTCCATTCTAGCCACTCTCTGAAATGTGGCTGAAGTGTAACTTGTTTAGACTCTTCAGGGGGTGCTTAAGAGATTTAAGTTTCCTGCACAAAACAAACATGGGAGAACCTTCGACTGGGAGTTGCCATCCATCAGAAATTAAGCCTGCATACTGTGGGTGATCAACCCATATATTGAAGAACTTAAATGGACGACAACCTGGGGGACAATTGCCACCAATGCGGATATGAGCTCCTGAGTGGTCAGAGAAAGCTCCCGGAGGTTGGAAATGCACATGGGTAATGAGCTAAAGATTGCTCCATGAAGGATTGGCTAGGACACGGTCAATTTTAGTCCAAACAGTCCCATTGGACCAAGTATAGTGACAGCCAGTGTACTTTAGATCTGAAAGATAAAGCTTTGAGCAACATGCTTTGAAATCAGAGACTTCATAGGAGGAGACTGGTTAACCATTATACTTGTCATCCTGAGAAAGAGTGGAATTGAAATCTACCAACACAAGCCAGGGACCAGTTGGAGCCCAAGATTTAATGCCATCCCACAGAGTTCTACGGGCAATAATGGTATTGTAACCGTAAACAAATGAAGCAGCAAAAGTGAAATGAGTAGACAAGCATCGAATGGAAACATGAATAAATTGGGGAGAAGAATCAAGCATATCAACATGAACAGTAGAAGGATTCCATAACACAACAACTCTAGTAGTGTCAGCAGCTTCCACATTTGAAACTAGCTTCCAGTGCTTCAGCCGAGATCTGTGCATAAACTGAAGCTTGGAAGGAACCAGTTTTGTCTCCAGGAGACCACACACATCAAATTTATGTTTTTGCATGAGACGAACCAACTAATGCTGCTTCAGAGGACTGTTAAGTCCTTTGACATTCCAACTGAATAATAACACTACATAAGAGGGGGTGGAGGGGGAACCCTACCACTCCCAGATGCTCGAGATGTACTCATTCTTTGACTGCGTATAGTGGTTACACCAACATGAACTACATTAGGAACTTTCCTGCATGGGACTACTCCAACTGGTTCTTTCCCATTATGGATGATGGGGGGGTTATGATCAGAGTTGCAAATACCTTCTGAAGATGAGAGAGCAGGTGCTTTACCTCTAGCGGGGATGGTTGAAACTTGATCAGCTGTGTGTGTGGCTCCCACTGGTATGCCAGGAGATTTCCTTGCTTTCTTGCTTTTGACAATTTCCCATTCACCAGAGGCCACTGCAACTTCGATGGTCATGGGATCATAACTATGTGAAGCCTCCCCAATTTGGCCTTTAGCTTTTCCCAGGCTAGGCTCTGCAACAGGCCCTAGACGATCAAAAACATTACGGCTCTTATTTGTAAACTATAGATGGATGGCTTTCCTTTTCCAAAGGTCTTGCCACCGCCGGGGTAGGAGGAGATGTACAAGTTCCCGTGTTGTGCCCAAGGACTTTACATAACTTGCAGAATCTAGGAAGTGTCTCGTATATCACAGGTTGATTCAGAATGGAACCATTTGGTAAGTTAATGACAATAGAAGATTTAAGATTAGCAAGCAGATCCAATTCTACAAGAACTCTAGCATAGGAAATTCTCGACATGTTAAAGGTGAGCTGGTCACTTTGTATAGGCGTGCCTAATTTGCTAGCAATCTTAGAAAGGCATCTAGGAGACCAGTATTTTAACGGCAAATTTGGAAATTTAACCCATACAGGAACACAGGACATCTCATCCGTCCCAAAATCAAAGTACTCTGGCATAACTTTGATAATCAGGGGCCGGCCATATATCAAGTAAGGACCATTAGCAAGAACAACAAGTTTGTCATCAACATTTTTGAATCTGTAAACTAACCAGCTAGATTCATGAATAGCCAAAGAGGCTTCACACTTCCAAGAACTGGAGATAATATTGCTCAAAGCCTTAAAACCAGGCGACTTGCCATCAACATAGCCCACAATACAGAGTTGGCATACATCATAATTATTGTCTAAATCATCAGGAGACAAGTCACAGGGTAAATCATTGCAAGAAGAAGAGAAATGCGGTAATTTAGGACCTGTGATAGTGTTGCGGTTGGATGCAAATAGGTCTCGCGATTTCTCAACAGGTGTAGGAGAATGAGAAGTACCTGAATGAGAAGCCTCTACAGGTGAGGAGACTACAGTTGGAAGGTTGTGGTCCGCGACGGCGAGACCTGGGCTGTTGGGTTGGAGAGCAGGCACAGGAGAGGGTCCCTTCTTCGTTGAAGTAGCCGCTGGTACTACTGATTGTCCAGAACCACATAAGGGTGAGACCCTCGAAACACTGTTAAGAGTTACATCTAAGTTATGGCCTGTAGAAAGTGGTACAGGGGAGCGAAAAAACTTGGAACTTCCTCCAGATGCAGAGTAATCCACTTCATCTTCATCATAGGCATCCTCATCAGAGTAGTCCTCTACAAGCACATGATCAGGGGTAGAGGGAGAAGAGACAATTTGTTGAGGAACAAACACTTCCTCAGCAAAAATCAAAAATTTATCAGGGCTGGACCCACCAGCCACCGCTCTAAAAGGGGGGTGGGAACCGAAGGGGAGGGGAGAGGAGGAGGAGGAGGATGGGGAGGAAGGGGTGGTGCGGCTAGAGCAAGAACATAGTTGTCGGGTAAATCTACTTGGAGCTGTTGGTGATTTTGAACAGGGGGTCGGCGTGTAGTTTGCTTGTTTTTGGCCATGAAGAAAGTGTAAAGCAGAAGATAAGCATGGAGGGGGGGAAGCTACAGTAACCGGAAATTCAAATTTTCAGCTAGCGCCATGAACAAAGGAAACTATTCCCGTGGGGGAAGGAGAGCTTCTCTCTCTTGTTTCTCTCTCAAGGCTCCCTGAGAGCTCTTTTTTTTTTTTTTTATCAAATGTAAGAATTGTATAGATCAAAAATACGTTGGAGACCAGCAATACAAGAAAAAGGGAACAAAGTCCCTTGAACAAAGCATAAGCAAAACAAGCTTGCTGAACAGAAAACAAAGGGAACAGACTCCCTTGTACAAACCATAAGCAAGACAAGCCTGCTGAATAGAAAAGCAAAGGGAATAGACTCCCTGGAACAATCAAAGGGAACAGACTCCCTTGGACAAGCATCAAAGCCATAAGAAGGATAGCAGGAGCTAAGACGAGGAGCAAACTGCACCAACAAACTCCAACTATAACCGGCTAGGGGCGAAAAATCCAGGAATTGAGGGAGATCAAAGTATTGGGGAGAGAGCCTCACCCTCATTGATCCCTGCTACTGTGATGTTTTGAAAGTAAATGAGTAGGTAAAAGGCAATAAAGCCCTTGAAGGCTAAAAATGAGTATAAATGAATAAGGGGTATTGTAGTAATTGAATAAAGAGTTGATAAATATAAATAGAAAAGAAAATAAAAGAGGAGAGCTGTGTTTTAAGAGTGAAAACTGACGGGAGAAGAGAAGAAAAGGGGAGGAAGAAGAAGAGAAAAGAGGGAAAGATAAGGAAAGGAGAAGAGAATTGGAGGAAATAAGTTTAAAGGTAAGATT
>Ga0325405_1003479_pt1 | contig 16173 bp, 21 predicted proteins | sample PopdelMetagenome_21_FD_205663 | JGI IMG/M metagenome (GOLD analysis project Ga0325405, IMG submission 205663) | Populus deltoides microbial communities from Bellville, Georgia, United States - Xylem-Control-R2 | ecosystem: Host-associated > Plants > Phyllosphere > Stem > Wood/Secondary xylem...
GAGAGAGAGAGAGAGAGGTGTGTCTTTTCCCCCCTCACAGCTGACCAAACAATCAAACGAAAAACTGCAACTCTAGAGAGAGAAACAAGCACAAATACTTTGAAAGCTCAGGAGAGAGAATAAAGAAGAAGAAGCTCAAAACTGTTTAGAGAGAGAAAGATATAGTAAAGTGGGTTTGGGTTAGTTTTGTTAGAGATAGAAAGAGAGAGGGAGAAAGTGGGGTTTGAATTTTTTTATTTATTTTTGAATTTGAAAGAGTTAAACTTGTTAAGTGTGATCTTAGAGTTCGTGGGCTTCTTTCTTTTTCTCCTTTCTTCTTAGTTGGATGAGCTAAGCCTAAGAGTTTCGTACCACTTCGGTATTATCAAATGGTAATTCAAAGCAAAAATAAAATAAAATTCTAGGCATTTCTTCTTCTTCTTGTTTTAGTTAAATTTCATGGCTATGACTTCGTGTCTGGTTTTTGTTTAGTTCAAGATGTCTTTGTTTGGTTTCTTATGTTTGCTTTGAGTTTTGAATTTAGGTTTACGACTATGTGCTATTTGAATCTTTTGAAGAAGTGGGTATTCCTTTTTTATTTTTTGAAACTGTACTGAAGTTATTTGTTAGAGCTATCTTGCATATGTTCCAGAGTAGTTTGGGTTTTATTATTACAATAATACAAAAAATTGAGATAGGGAGAAAATGAAAACTAAGAAATGATAGTGGTTGGTAACTGGATGGTGATGTGGATTGTTCTGTTTTTGAATTTTAATACTTCAGGTAGCAGGAAGTTTTTGATAATCTTGAATTTCATGCCAGTTTCTATTCAGTGGCAGTTATTTTGAATGTCAGGCTACAGATTTTGCATTAGGAGGCTAAAATAGTGTTGCAAATGATAATCCTGGCTAAGTGATTCTTTTCAACCGAAACCCTGTTGTTTTAGGAATGCCGAGACATTAAATTTCTTACTAGAACTTGAGAAATTGAGTGTAACTATCTTTTATAGTTCTTGTTTCCTTCAAAAATGGAAATGCTTTTATTACCATCTGGTTGCCTCGTTATCGAGTGGGATTTCTAGTTGAATGATATCCATATCGAGAGGCTTTCATGAAAGCTTGTCTCTTACAGCTGTCATTTCCCAACACAAAAGAATTGGATTTAACTAGTTCTTACTTTGCTTTTGATCATACAATTATATTTAGGTACTTATCTTTTTGTTGTGTTGGGGGCTTTTTGTTCCCCTTTTCTTTTTCTCGGTGTTGCTTGAACAGTAAAATATTTGCAGGCAGCACCGGACAATATAATTGTTGGTTCTCATGTATGGGTTGAAGATCCTGTTCTGGCTTGGATTGATGGTGAAGTTACTCGCATAAATGGCAATGTGGTCCATGTTAATACCGCAGATGGAAAAAAGGTAAGCCCTTGCATCTTTTTAAAATTTTTGGTTATTAACTTGTTCTGATGTGCATAGACTAATTCCACCAGTCCTTCCCTTCTATATGCATTAGGTTATTACTAGGAAACTAGTGCTGTGATGGAAGTGATCCTTTCCTTTTTGAATAGTGACAGTGCTTATGAAAAATGTTGATTTTTTTTTTAATCTATGATGGATAATTAATTTCTTCTATTTGCAAATCAATAAATAACTAAGGAAAGTCTGCAGTGCGCAAATGTGAAATGACAGTAACAACACTTATAATTTATATATATATATATATATATATATATATATATATATATTACTTTAGAACTAAAATAAAAAATTCTCTTGGAGACAGTCATTTGGAAGTCTAAAACTTAGTTATTAGTGTGTGTAGTACATGTGTTTGAAGGTCAGAGTTTTGTATTGTTAGGACAGGAGGTACCCCCTCATGAGAATGTTTGTGCTGAAGAAGCAATAATTAACATTTCAACCGAGGAAGTAGAAGAAAAATATGGAACCTTAGGCTAACCAAGTAAATATAATAATCTGAAGCAGATTGAGCAACTCTACTCCTGATTCTCTAGATCAAGGTCTCTTAAGTTTCATTGCCACCAACATTCTTCTGGGGATTAATAAGCTGCTTTGGTGATTGGAATCACTTGAATTGAGGAATTCTGAAACATCTATAGTCCAACCTGCTAGTCACATTTATATTTGCAATTGTGTTTCAGTACATCTCAATAGACCCTCCCTCCCACCCCCATGTAGAAGAAATCAGAGATTAATATCTGTGATCATCGATGTTGGTGTTGAAAAATGATTGAGCCTGTTTGGGAACATAATGTGGACCTGTCTACCAAAATTTTCTTTACCCACTGGGCCTTTTATAGGCCGTGTTGCATCCTCAGACTAGATCCCAAACAAGGCTTGAGGATGTCATTTGCAATCATTTTCAGCTTCCAAGTTTGTTGATATATAAATGGATCTAACCTGCAAGAGTTGGAAAATCTGTCTTTTCTTTTCCTTGTTCTGTTCTTCCTTGCTGTGTACATCATTATACCTCTTCACTATGGTGGCTAATAAATCATGCATTTCCACGCATGTGTTGCTGCCAACTAAAATAAGAAACAGGGCTCGGATTTTCCAAGCTTTGGGAATGCTTTAATTTGGGGGGCTGTGTTTCCTCTTAAGATTGGGAAAGCTTTACTTGATTTGTAATGAACTGATGGATGGGCCATGTTTGAATCAATGTCTGCATCTATGAGCATCAAACTTAAGAGGAAGATTTTATTGTCAAGGGGCCTATTGCACTCCAGTAATTTACTCATATCATCGTAGAGTGATACATTATCATCATTAGTCTTTAGCTTGCCATTAAATAATCATCATCTAAGATTCATTTGTCGCTATGAGCTTTGTTATTCATTTTCTCAATCTGATAGGTTATTGCTTCATGCAAAGATAACTTGTCTTTGGTTATTGTTTCATGCCTTACAATTGTCTTATTGAGATTGTGAATCTTAAATCCATAGATGTTCTTCAGCTGTTCCTTGAATTCCTCCTTTCTCATTACTGCATGTCACATATCCATCAAAATTGAGTGTATAAACATGTTGAACCATCCAGTAAGAATCTTCTTCATTACCAGGTGCTTCTCCTATGATGCCAAGAGGTGGTAAGATAGATGTTTTAGATCATAGCTAGGTAGAAAGCATAGATTGAAATTTTAGATGTCCCATATAGTGTTTTTTTGGATAAAATTGATGAAATGATGTCCTAAGTTCAAGCTGCTAATGTCTAAGTGAATACTTTGTCAGGATGCTAAAGTTTCAAGTTGTAACACACAGCCCTTCCTTGTATCTAAAAGAAAAGGAGAAACTTGTGATCTGCATGTTGCTTTACTCTTGCTATTCTTGTGCATGAAGAAACCACCTCATGGTTCTGATTGGATGGCTAATTTCTGTAGGTTGTCTCAAACATATCAAAAGTGTTTCCAAAGGACACAGAAGCCCCTCCTGGAGGGGTGGATGACATGACGAAGCTTTCATATCTGCATGAACCTGGAGTTCTGCAAAATCTAGCTGCTAGATATGAACTTAATGAAATCTATGTGAGCCATATTACTCTTTTTCCCCACTTTAATACTGTTCTGATGCTGAAACAAGTAACAAATATTGGAGGAAAAGGAAATATTCCCATGATGATACTGCTCTTACTTTCCCTTTTCAGACATACACTGGCAATATCCTGATAGCAGTTAATCCATTTCAAAGATTGCCTCATCTGTATGACACTCACATGATGGAACAGTATAAAGGAGCAACATTTGGGGAGCTAAGTCCTCATGTTTTTGCTGTTGGTGATGCTGCATACAGGTGAATTGAGATTCATCTCTTACATTTGACCATTTTTTAAACATTCTTTTGTTATTTCTTACTGATATGTTATAGAACAATAAAATAGGGCAATGATTAATGAAGGAAAAAGCAATTCAATTCTGGTTAGTGGGGAGAGTGGTGCTGGTAAAACAGAGACGACAAAGATGCTTATGAGATATCTTGCCTACCTGGGAGGACGATCTGGAGTAGAAGGAAGAACAGTTGAACAACAAGTTCTGGAGGTAAGATGAATGTATCTTTGCATGTTGGAACTTTTTATTCCTTGCCTTGGTTCCTCCACATGCATGAAAGGTATTCTGATGGTCATGTATCAGGTTTCCCATTGCATTTATATAAGTAATGATTAATTATAGCATTTTTTTACTGTATGCTATCAAGAGTGTAATTCTTGTGTGTTGATGTCTTCTACTACTGCTGAAAATTACAGTCCAACCCAGTTCTTGAAGCATTTGGCAATGCGAAAACAGTTAGGAACAACAACTCAAGGTGTGCACTGGTTAATGGTTTTATGCATGTATTTACAGCAATATTGCTTGATTTTGGATATCTTTAAAGGTATCTTAGTAATTGAGGTTCTTAGCACAATGTTTTCTTGATGTTCATTGTGGTGTGTCAATGCAGTCGTTTTGGTAAATTTGTGGAAATCCAATTTGACAAGAGTGGGAGAATATCTGGGGCTGCTATCAGAACTTATCTACTTGAAAGATCTCGTGTTTGTCAAATTTCAGATCCAGAAAGAAACTACCATTGCTTTTACCTTCTTTGTGCTGCACCACCTGAAGTAATTTGCACTCATTTTCCCTTCTCTTTATGTTACTTCATGGGCAGTATATTACTATCACAAGTTGCTTATGTATACAAATGTTAATTCAATAAATTTATTATTGTTATTTTTTTTTAAATTTTTGCAGGAAATTGAGAGATACAAATTGGGAAGCCCAAAATCTTTCCATTATTTAAATCAATCGAATTGTTATGAGTTGGACGGTGTAAATGATTCTCATGAGTATCTTGCAACCCGAAGGGCTATGGATATAGTTGGAATTAGTGACCAAGAACAGGTTCTCTTTCTGTAGTTTCAAGAGTTTGGTTTTATTATTACGTGATGGTCTAAATAATTTCTATGTATGCAATTATTTTCAGGAGGGAATTTTTAGGGTTGTGGCTGCAATTCTTCATCTTGGAAATGTTAATTTTGCCAAGGGACAGGAGATAGATTCCTCAGTTATTAAGGATGAAAAGTCTAGATTCCATCTCAGTTTTACTTCAGAACTTCTCAGGTATATATTCTGCACTTTTCCAAGTTTGAATAATTGCCCGTATCTTGATCTGCTGGTTATTTATTGTATCTCTAACTAATCTTGATAATGCATAGGTGTGATGCAAAGAGCTTGGAAGATGCCTTAATTAAACGTGTAATGGTTACACCAGAAGAAATTATCACAAGGACTCTTGACCCTGAAAATGCAGTTTCTAGCAGGGATGCTTTGGCGAAGACGATATATTCTCGCTTGTTTGACTGGTAAAAGCTCAGTAAACCATGTTTCTTTCCCATGGCTCCCAAATAGTTGGATGTTCAATGTTTTATTCATCAAGTTAGATAAGAATTTACTAATGACTTTTACATTTATTGTGCACAGGCTTGTGGATAAAATTAATGTTTCAATTGGACAGGATTTAAACTCAAAATCAATAATTGGAGTACTTGACATCTATGGTTTTGAAAGCTTTAAGTGCAATAGGTAAGTCATTAACTTGACATGCTAATTGTATCATTTGAGCAAGATGCTTTTCTTTCTTTCTACCCAACAAACTGTTCCAGATTATTATCCAATTGTTTGCTTGGAATTGGCTTTAAACGAAGCCTTTTTAGTGATGCATGAAACACGTTTCCACTTTTCAATGGAAACTGTAGAAGCTTTTCTTTTTGTAAATCTTTGGTAGTTCATTGCCTTTGAATGTGTGTTCAGACTCTTGAATCGAAACCATCACCAATGTTTCCACGGTGTTTGGGATAGTGTTTCACAAAAAACAAATAAACCCAGCATTCCATGTTTAGGATTTTCTTAATGAGGAATTGCTTTGAACAATACTTTCCATCAGGCCTTAGATATCACAAATGCTCATTCCATAACAACTATGCCATGCCACTCCTTTTTCCAAACCAAAAGAAGGAAATAAAGTAATTGTGCTTGAAATATGACTTACTGCTTCTCTGCTTGTGTATGCTCTCCTAAAACAGTTTTGAGCAGTTCTGCATCAATTTCACAAATGAAAAACTACAGCAACATTTCAATCAGGTTATCTTTCTTAATCGAGTTTAGCTTGCTCTTTTGACAACAGATTAATATTGATTTGTTATTTTCCAATTGTATGTTTGTAGCATGTGTTTAAAATGGAGCAGGAAGAGTACACCAAAGAGGAGATAAACTGGAGCTACATTGAGTTTGTTGATAACCAGGATGTATTGGACCTAATTGAGAAGGTTTTTAGCTTCTCAATTGTACACCTTTTCAATTCTAGGATTTGATGTTTCATCATCTTTCACCGTTTTCAGAGTATTTATCTAGTGATGGTGAAGAAATGAGCCTATTTAATTTATTGCTATTGTGTCTTGTAATTCACATGATAAATAAGTCATTTTGTTCTCTTACAGAAACCTGGAGGAATAATTGCGCTTTTAGATGAAGCCTGGTATTCTGCTCTCTTTAATTATTGATTCCATTTTTATTACTGTTATGTTTTTATTAATCAGAAATGGGTTTTTTCCTATATATTGCTCTTCTTTAGAGGTCATCTTGAAGTCACTACTCATGTTTGTCTAATTGTTGATGCAGCATGTTTCCCAAGTCTACACATGAAACATTTGCGCAAAAATTGTATCAGACATTCAAAAATCATAAACGATTTATCAAACCAAAACTTTCCCGCACTGATTTCACCATATCACACTATGCAGGGGAGGTAAATAATTATATTTTTTGTTTTATATGTACTTTCAATCTTCTTTTATTGACAGGGGGAGAAGTTCTAGGAATTTTCCTAACTTGTTAAATTTTTCCTGATGTGAAGGTAAATTATCAAGCCAATCAATTTCTGGACAAAAACAAAGATTATGTGGTGGCTGAGCATCAAGCCCTGTTGACTGCTTCAAATTGCCCCTTTGTGGCGGGCCTATTCCCACCACTTCCAGAAGAATCATCGAAGTCATCCAAGTTCTCTTCCATTGGTTCACGCTTTAAGGTAATTTTTTCTTTTTGACTTCAATTCTTTAATTGGTATTTGGTAGGCTTTAAATTATCAGCGTCCTGGTTACTGGTCCTGTTGTCCAAAGTTGACGTGTCAATATGTTGTCGAGTACTTTTGGATTCTTGTGAAAAGATGCTTCTATAAGAAACAATACGTTGCATCTATATATGATGCTTATGCCATGCCTTTTCATATTCTTATTTTTATTATCATGACAATGTTTAATTACCTTCTCCACTTGTGACATTTGTTGCATGGTTTTTTAAATGTTCAATTTTTTGACATCACTTAAAAGCGTGGCCTCCCATTCCATTTTAATAAGTTGGATGTTAGAATTCAGACATGCAGGTCAAGGGCAGTTTTCCCAATATGTGTTTGATTTGGATTGGTGCTAGTGGCACCACATCTTCACTTTCCCACACACATTACTCTGTGAGAGCTTGAAAATTACAACATACTCTTATGGTTGAAAGCAAAAAAATATTGGGTTGACCTCTAATAAAGACCACCCTTGTTACATTTCAGAGAATTTTGGTGTTGACATTTTAAATTTGCTTCACTTTAGAATAGCATCATGAACTGCGAAGTGTTACCAGTCACATTTTAGGTAGCATCTCTATGGTTCTTTTAATAGCCAGTTTCATGTTGCACTCCTATGATTATCTTATGGTTGCTATGTATATATGATGTTATGTCTGCTTTTTCCCAATAGAAAACCCTAATCTCTAGCTTTCGAGCTTGCAACCTTTTCTGTTGTAGTAGTAAAAGACAACATAGCAGGTTTATTGATAGCAAATTCTTGCATTATTTATGAGTTATGTGACTCATTACAAGGATAATGTCACAAATATTGTTTTTTGAATTCCCAGCTACAACTTCAATCTTTGATGGAGACCTTGAGTGCAACTGAACCCCACTACATTCGATGTGTGAAGCCAAATAACATCCTGAAGCCTGCTATTTTTGAGAATTTCAACATCATCCAACAGTTACGATGTGGTGTGAGTATAATATGCTTCAAAGCATTCCTTTCATCTGATCAATCATTAAAAGTTTACATCTTTAAGCTAAATTTCAGAGTGTACCTTTCCAATAAACTGATTATGTTAGCTTCTTATGATTAGGGTGTTCTGGAGGCAATTAGGATTAGCTGCGCTGGATATCCAACCAGGCGAACCTTTTATGAGCTTCTTAATCGTTTTGGATTACTTGCTCCTGAAGTTTTGGAAGGAAAGTAAGTATCATTTCATAATTTCTCTAGGTCATGTGTTAGGATAAAGATTAAGGATTGTGCACCACCAATTTCTTTAGGTTATGTGTTACGATAGATATGTTTTATTTTTTCATGTGGCAGCTCTGATGATAAGGTTGCATGTCAAATGATTCTTGATAAAAAGGGACTGACAGGATACCAGGTGACAATGCCTTTATTTATTTTTTATTTTCTGTTTTACTTTATTTTTCAGATCACTTTATTTTTTTATTTGATTTTGATCTCCAGTTTTTTTGTTGCTTGGACTATTATCGCTGTGATGGTGGGAGTGTTAACTGGAAAAACGTTTCCTTGACTCCTAACTTTTTTTTCTTTATTATGAACTAACACATTTGAAATTGTGTAGTTAATGTGCGAGATTTTCTTCAAATTAGAGGAACAAAACTAAAATAAATTAATTTAAAGTTTATTGAATTTGTTTGTTCATAACCTATACTGTCAGAATTTTCTTTCCTGTGGTTGTTGAACTAATAAAGAGTTTCAATTGTTCATAATCATGCTTTTGATTATTTAGCATTAATAACTGAATCTACAATATTTATGTGATTGTTGGATATTGATCTACATAACTATCCCAAACTCAACTGTACTTTCTCTAGTTGTGTGCTTAGAAAAAGAGATTTTAAAATATTACTATTTGATCCATTTTTCATCTTCTTTTCCTTCATTAATTCATAGCAAGATGGCTACAAGTTCAAAACTACTTAGGGAGACAATATTCTTCTGCACCACTGTTGACGAACATCTTGTCAAATTCCTAAAGGCCTTTCATATAGTGCATATGAAAATTACTTTAGGTCTTTGTCCATGTTTATCACAGTGATTATCTTGATTCACCCTTGGCAGATAGGCAAGTCAAAGGTCTTCTTGAGAGCAGGTCAGATGGCTGAGTTGGATGCTAGGAGAGCAGAAGTGCTTGGCAATGCAGCCAGAACCATTCAACGGCAAATTCACACTTACATTGCCCGCAAGGAGTTCATTTCATTGCGTGAAACTGCTATCAATTTGCAATCTTATTTAAGAGGTAATTTCCTGGACTCTCTTAAATTGCCTTGGTGAGTTTGTTTTTTTCTGTATTTGGAATATCACCAATAAATGCATTTTACAGTTTTATGACACTCTTTAAGTTTATGTACTTTATTTTAATTAAAAAGGAGATGTCTAAAAGAATGCTAGAAATCAGGTTCCCTTTGTCTCGCTTCCTATCAATATTAAAAGCACAGTACTCTCTTTTCGAATTGCCTCCTACTTGTTCTCATCAGAATCTTAATTGGTGGATTTCCCTATAATTGTTACGCTTCCTCTTTTCCAGGTAATGTAGCCCGAAAACTGTATGAGCAATTGAGGCGAGAAGCTGCAGCTTTGAAGGTCGAGAAGAATTTCCGTCTCTACATTGCCAGGAAATCCTATTTGAGAGTGAAGTCATCTGCAATCACATTACAGACAGGCTTAAGGGCAATGACTGCACGAAAAGAATTTAGATTCCGGAAGCAAACTAAAGCGGCCACCATCATTCAGGTATCGTTGTTCTTTTGTAACATAACAATCTCTTTCCATTTTTTGTAGTTATAATTCTTGAATTGTATAATTTTCTCTCTTTTTACTGCTATAGTGAATAACTCTTCAATTTTGAAAAATTGTTTTGGAAAACTGGTTCCTTACAGGCTCATTGGCGTTGCCACCAAGCTCATTCTTATTATAGACATCTTCAGAAGGCAATAATAGTTTCTCAGTGTGGTTGGAGATGCAGAGTTGCAAGAAGAGAGCTCAGAATGCTCAAAATGGTCAGCTTTTAACACCATATAACTTCAGCAATATGCAGATCTGTATAAAGAGCTCGTGCTAAATTTTTGCTTTCGAAATTTATTTAGGCAGCTAGAGAGACCGGGGCACTTAAAGAAGCAAAGGATAAGCTGGAAAAGCGTGTAGAAGAACTTACATGGCGTTTGCAATTGGAAAAGCGATTAAGGGTAATGAAGTTGATTTCTAACCTCACAACTTATTTTGTGCTCACTTTAATGTGATGACTTCAATGCTGATTTTTTATTCTGAACACAGATTGATCTTGAGGAGGCAAAAGCCCAAGAATTTGCCAAGTTGCAGGATGCATTGCATGCCATGCAAGTACAGGTAGAAGAAGCAAAGTCTATGGTTGTTAAAGAACGAGAGGCAGCACGAAAAGCCATTGAAGAAGCACCTCCTGTCATTAAGGGAACGCCTGTCATGGTTCAAGACACAGAAAAAATCAATTCATTGTCAGCTGAAGTTGAAAAGTTGAGGGTATGTATGCTATGTTTTAGCATCACTTTCAGATTCTTTTGGTTTCTGTGTTATGCATTATTGTTTCCTTGCTCCAATGAGCACCATTGTCTGCAGAAATATTGCATTTCTTTTTTTTTGACTGATGTTGAATTTAATCTTCATATGGTGAAATTGTGGAAGTATGCTAGGTAAATGTTTCTGTATATGACATGGAAGGAATATAATATACTTGCAAAGCTATGTGATGATCTCCAACTACAAAATCGAACTTTCAACGTCCCTGCTGTTCTTGATAAAAAATGATAACTGCATAGGTGTGCATGTTTGATTTTGAGTGCAAATGGATTCGGTTTATGATCAGGCTTGAAAGGATCCATGTAGTCGACCCCAACTAGTTTGGGATTGAGGTTTTGTTATTGTTGTTTGGCTTCAAGTGTTGAAATAAGTATGATCAATTTACCCAAAAGTGAAAGAAAAATATTTGATTTGGGTGTTAACTCTTGCTTTGAGGCATTGGGTACTAATCTTTTGAGTAAACTTAATAATTCTTTAGTTTTTATATGTACTTAGTTGTGGTTTATACCTGACAATATGAAACAAGAACAATTGTTGAAGATGCAGGCTGCATCTGATGAAATTTTTTGCTTGTACAGGCACAGTTGCTCTCAGAAACACAAATTGCTGACAATGAAAAACAAGCTTATGTTGTTGCTCAGGCCACAAATGAGCAACTAACCAAGAAGCTTGAAGATGCTGAGAAGAAAGTGGATCAACTCCAAGATTCAGTTCAGAGGTTTGTAACAAGTCTGCTTGTTGAAGTCTTTGGGGTGCTCTTTTTTTTTTTTTTTTTTTTTTTTTTTTTTTTTTTTGGGGGGGGGGGGTGGTGTTATCAAACATACAAATTGGGTTTTGATGTTACAAAATTGTTGCAACTATTTGCAATTCTGTCCTCTTCTTGCAGATTAGAAGACAAGGTGTCTAATTTAGAATCAGAGAATCAAGTACTTCGTCAACAAGCACTTGCTATATCACCAACTGCCAAAGCTTTAACTGCAAGACCTAAGACAACAATCATCCAGGTAAAGAATGCATGCCCTACCTTTCATTTGGATGAACACTTGCATATTAATGGAAATGTTTTACTTATTGTTGAATCCTGAATGCAGAGGACCCCAGAGAATGGTAATGTTCAAGATGGAGATGTGAAGAAAACAGCGGTATGAATATATGTTGTTGCATCTGGTTCATGCTAATGTAGAAAAAATTCACATGACTCTATACACCATTTTCTGAATGTCTCAGGATTCAATACTTGCCCGACCTAATTCTCGGGAAGCTGAAAATGAGGATAGGCCCCAGAAATCTCTTAACGAGAAACAGCAGGTAAGTAGTCTGTGATGGAGAAGAGTCCTTTTAGCGGGGGAGTTTCTGTAATTTTGCACTTAAGCCTCGTCAGGAATTAGGTTATTAGTCAACCGTAATGTTTTTGGGGACATTTACCTTTTCAAAGTTTTTTGCCTTTTGGATTTATAAGCTCTCTTGCTTTTCATTATAGGTTTCAGATTGTCCTTTCTAATTAAGATTTCTATGAGTCTTGAGTGTTGCAAAATCTACTTAGATAGATGACCTTGGATTTTTTTTTTGTTTTATTGCAAGTTTGTGTTTTATTGGTGGTGAAACTCCATTAAAATTGCTCTTCTTCACAAGAAAGGCCTTACTGAGTTTCAATTCAGCTCTGCTCTGGCCCCAAATCAGCCCTATTCCAGCCCTAGTATTAGCCACTCACATTGATAGGAGTACACTCAATTTTCAAATTCAATTGCCTTCCTACAGTTTTCCTTTTTGGAAATCATGGAGGCATAATTGTGATGGCATAAAGTTATGAATGCTAATTTTTTTTTGGTTCCCAGACATTTTTTTTCTTGCTATGCTTTGTCATGACATGTCATCTTCTGTGGTGCAGGAGAACCAAGACCTCCTTATTAAATGCGTGTCACAAGATTTAGGATTCAGTGGGGGCAAACCTGTTGCTGCTTGTATGATATACAGATGCCTTATTCATTGGAGGTCATTTGAAGTTGAAAGAACAAGTATTTTTGACAGTATCATTCGAACAATAGGTTCAGCAATTGAGGTGATCTAGCCTATATTCTCATTTATGGCATAACATAATATTGTTACATATTAGAATATACACATTCTCATTGACTGTATCTTTAATGGTTCAAAATAAATCAATCTCACTTCTTTGCTGAGTCTATGCCCCAGTTTGTTTTTAATCAGTCCCTGGAATCTAGAAATATTAGTTTTGCTTTTATATTCATAGAATATACCTTTTATCATTTGCTTAGGTCCAAGAAAACAATGATGTATTGTCATATTGGTTATCAAATTCATCCACACTATTATTGCTACTACAACGCACCCTAAAAGCAAGTGGAGCAGCAAGCTTAACTCCACAAAGGCGAAGATCAACATCAGCTTCATTGTTTGGAAGGATGTCCCAAGTGAGAACAACTCTCTCTTCTCTATCAATTTTTTTTGGGAAAATACTTTTCATGTGTCTTGCCTTGCAGTTCATAATGAATTTTTTTTTTGAATCTCAATAAAATATTAGGGGCTTCGTGGTTCACCACAAAATGCTGGGTTCTCATTCCTTAATGGTCGGGTGCTTAGTGGACTGGATGAATTGCGACAAGTTGAGGCTAAATATCCTGCTTTGCTTTTCAAACAGCAATTAACAGCTTTCCTTGAAAAGATATATGGGATGATTAGAGATAACTTAAAGAAAGAGATTTCCCCTTTGCTTGGATTGTGTATCCAGGTAATCACTGCATGTTATTTTTCTTAAAATTGTTTGTACTTAAAAGTACGTTATAAAATTGGATATAACTCTTTTAAGTTGTTGTGATTGCATAGCATTCACTATCGCTTTCCCTGGTTGTGTGATCCTGATTTGTTATGGCATCCAGCATGTTTCTTCTCCCTAATCATGTTTGAAATATTAAACGCAGGCTCCCCGGACGTCACGAGCAAGTTTAGTCAAGGGGCGCTCTCAAGCCAATGCTGTAGCTCAACAAGCTCTGATTGCACACTGGCAAAGCATAGTAAAAAGTCTAAATAATTGCCTAAAGACTATGAGAGCCAACTATGTGAGTGGGAAGTTTGTATAACGAAAATGATCAAAAATTTTATTTCCTGTTTAAATTGCATTATCATATTTGTGTTGTCTGTACAGGTTCCCCCATTCGTAGTTAAGAAAGTGTTTACTCAGATATTTTCATTTATCAATGTTCAATTATTTAACAGGTAATTGCAATCAACTCAAATTTGTTATGTAGCTAATTTCCTTTGATGACATGATATTACTAACTAATATTTCAATTACGCAGCCTTCTTTTGCGGCGTGAATGCTGCTCATTCAGCAATGGGGAATATGTAAAAGCAGGGTTAGCTGAGTTGGAACAGTGGTGCCACGATGCAACAGAGGAGGTAACATGTCTTAACAATTGGTAATCCTTCATTCTTCACATCTTTTGGAAGACTAAATTTAGCGTCTCCCCGCCATCCAGTTTGCAGGCTCAGCATGGGATGAATTGAAGCACATTAGACAAGCTGTTGGCTTTCTGGTTGTTTATACATCCTCTCTCTCTCTCTCTCTCTCTGTATCAGAGTCAACAACTTTTACTTATTATTTCTTCTCCTTCCATTTGTTTTATTTTGGTTATTCAGGTTATACATCAGAAGCCCAAAAAGACTCTCAAAGAAATAACTAATGATCTTTGCCCGGTGAGTAACACCCCACCCCACCCCACCCCACCCCACCCCGCCTAGTGGCTCTCTCTCAATTTTTTTGTGCTTCTCCTTTCAGGTGCTTAGCATACAGCAGTTATACAGGATCAGCACTATGTACTGGGATGACAAATATGGCACGCATAGTGTATCTTCAGATGCAAGTCAAATTCTTCTCACTTTTAAGTCACTTTCATTTCTATTTTGAGACTTTCTGCAGACACCAACTGATGGAAAAGCAAACATTAAAGGTTTTATGTGCAAGGTTTAGGCACACTTGTGTAATTTGAATCCCCTTCCCCCCTTTTCTTTCTCCCTCCCAATTCCCAAGCGTTAATATGGAATCTGCTGTGGCCCCTTTGTTTTGCATAACTCATGCGAATGGTTTGGTTTCCCTCTGAGCCCCATCCTTTTTGGATGTTTCTTGTTTTTTTCATTAAAATGTCAGTAACTTCAACCACCCAACTTGATACCGAATTTATTCACTTCTTTTACTATGACCAGTCTTTGTTATCCATGCCCCTCATTTTCTTTCACTTACAAAACTAAATATCCAAAGTATCACTGATTAAGATTTCTCCCATATTTAGGTAATTTCAAGCATGAGAGTTATGATGACGGAGGACTCAAACAATGCTTTGAGCAGTTCTTTCTTATTGGACGATGACTCAAGGTAATAAATTTTGGTAACCATACGCCTTTGGCTTTAATTTTGATACGTGTTTTTCCGCAGCTAAACAAAAAACGTCATTCTCTTGTGCAGCATTCCATTCACAGTGGATGACATTTCGAAGTCAATGCAAAAAGTTGAAGCTTCTGATATTGACCCTCCACCTCTAATCCGTGAAAACTCAGGTTTTTCATTCTTGTTACAACGTGCAGAATGAGATTCCATGATTATATTTTCTTGCTAGCTCAGCTTCGACATCCTGGCACTTCTCCCAAGGGCCGCGCCCCAGAATCTGTGAATAGTAATCTTTTCCCCAGCCGCACTGTAAATTATAGTTCCTTTTCTGGCACTGTCTTGCCATTTCTTATGTTCATTGGTGATTTGTGTGGTAAGATGCATCAGGGGTCAAGTTACTAGTTATCCCTATTGGGATTTATAACGTGTTCTTGTCCCTTGTTCTATGCCCTATTTCAAGCACTGTATTTATTTCTTTTTTATTAGAAAAAGGGGTACCTTATTATTCTTTAGGCCAGTGTGGTGAATTTGTTGATCATAGTGGTGGGCATGCTTTTTTTCTTTGGGCCCAAACTAGTTGTAGTTTGACTGTAATATAATGGATTATATTCTATTCAATTAATGTAAAGATTATCGGCATACGGTCAAGTTTTTTTTTTTAATTAATGTAGATGTTTGGGTTAGTTTATGTGTATCTTGATTAATTTCACGAGATCTGAAATTAATGACTATGAAAGTTTTCTGTAATTCTAAGAGAATTTGAACTTATGATCATTAAAAAATAAATTTAAAATCTAACTAGTTGAATTATTTTTCAGAATTTGAGGAGTCCATCCTTCTATCATGGAAGAATCTCTTCAATTATTTAATTAAATGCTTGTCAATTTGTGGGGATGGATGCTAAGATTTTTCATTTTTTCCAATATGCTAGATTGTGAGACTGCTAAATAATTTTTAAACTACGCCTTTTAAATAAATCCCTTGTGTGCGTATTTATGAATACATTCAATCATGATTGTAAATTCATCTATATTTATTTCGAGGGCTAAATTCATTTGTATTGTTAAATCTCATGCATATGCATGCTATCTTAAAAAAAAAAAAAAAA
>Ga0325405_1003480_pt1 | contig 16165 bp, 12 predicted proteins | sample PopdelMetagenome_21_FD_205663 | JGI IMG/M metagenome (GOLD analysis project Ga0325405, IMG submission 205663) | Populus deltoides microbial communities from Bellville, Georgia, United States - Xylem-Control-R2 | ecosystem: Host-associated > Plants > Phyllosphere > Stem > Wood/Secondary xylem...
ATAATAATAATAATAATAATAAATAAAATAGAAGAAGTTAAAAATTGGGCTATGACACATGTGAGTCCTTGAACATGGTAGGCCAGTAAAATCCACTTTGTAAGATTTTTGCAGTTGTCTTTCTTGATGAGAAATGACCCCTACATGCCTCAGAATGATAAAATTTAATGACACTACTTACCTCATTGTCAGGAATGCATCTTCAAAATATTTGATCAGGATAATATTTGAATAAATAAGGGTCATCCCAATAAAATTTCTTCATTTCGTTTAAAAACTTTCCTTTGTCTTCGGTACTCCAGTGAGCTAGCAATTGTCTTGAAACAAGAAAATTAACAATATTAGCAAACCAAGGCAATGTAGAGACAGAAAGTAAAGATTCATCAGGAAAGTAGTCATCGATTGGTGTGATGTCAGATTTCAAATCTGTTGTCAATCTTGACAAATGATCTACAACAACATTTTCGGTGCCTTTCTTGTCTTTGATTGTGATATCAAATTCTTGAAGTAACAAAATCCACCGCACCAATCTAGAAAGAAGATATTTCAATGTTGTATGATCACTAAAAACAACAAGTGAGCCAACAAGATAAGACCTGAATTTTTCACATGCAAATACTACTGCAAATAATTCTTTTACAGTGGTGATGTAATTCATTTGAGCACTATTTAAAGTTTTACTTGCATAGTAAATCACATAAGATTTCTTATCTTTTCTTTGTCCCAATACAGCACCCAGGGCATAATCACTAGCATCACACATTATTTCAAAAGATAATGACCAATCAGGAGGTTGAATGACAGGAGCAGAAGTAAGCAAGTTTTTAAGTTTAACAAAGGCTTCTTCACAATGTTCAGTCCATTCAAAAATATTATCTTTTGTTAGAAGGTTACTCAAGGGCTTATATATCACACTAAAATTTTTGATGAACCTTCTATAAAAACCAGCATGTTCTAAGAATGATCTAACATCTTTAATAGATTTTGGTATTGACAAGTTAGCAATTAACTCAATTTTAGATTTGTCAACCTCAATTCCTTTCGATAAAACAATGTGACCAAATACAATGTCGTTTGTTACAATAAAGTGATATTTTTCCCAATTCAGTACAAGATTCTTCTCTTCACACCTGCTCAAAACCTTTTCTAAGTTGCTCAAACAATCATCAAATGAATCACAAGGTTCAAGAGTGGGTTTTTCAATAACCTTACCACTGCGGAGAGTAATGACTGATTTGACTTGATCCATGTGTTGGCTTCCACAACTACTTGCATTTGAATTGTATTGCCCCTTGGGATTTTGCTGTGGTTGAGATGGAAACTTACCTTTCTCTTGAAAACTAAGAGCATATGTGACATGACCAAAAGATTGATGTCTTCTCCCAAGTGTAGGAGTGTCAAAGTAATAAATAACCCGGCAAGACCGGGGTCGAACCACAGGGAGGTTAACTATATAATAATAATAATAATAATAATAATAATAATAATAATAATAATAAGTTGAAGAGAGCTTTGAGATGTGATATTGACATAAGGATTAAACAATGATAAAAACAATTGTCAAGGTTAGACAATCCACTAATGGTATTTCAAACAAGTATAGTATAAACTCTTATTACTCAACTGGAAACCACACACAAAGGAGGTTCCAATCGGATTATAAATTGTTAACATGATTACATTAGTTATCTTATTCGAATAATGTTAATACTTGTAAATGTTATCAGGTATTCATGATTATAACTTATGTTAACAACAAATCAAGTTTCTTTCATAGCACAGGTGCCGATTATACCATACGATTTGGGCTATGAAAGTACCAAGTATTTGTTGTACCAAGGTTATACAACATAAATCTAGATTAACCATTTAACAAGCAAAGTATTAAGAGTGAATAAGATAATAAATACAAAACATGTTAGTATCAAACATTAAAGTCCATGTTGAGTTTATACTATACTTATTCTTACACCATTAGTGTAACCTTTCACCTTGACATAATAAACTTAGCTAAACATAATGAAGAAGAGAAACATAAATAAACAAGATAAGAACATAAATGAGAAATAAGTTAACTAAATGAAGGAAACGAAATGAAAAGTATAAACAAGAGATTAATATAAACAAAACTTAAGCATTACAAAAATATAAAGAGAGAACAAGAACATGATCTTGATCTTGATCTAAAAACCAAGATGCCTAAATACATGGCAAATGCCTCCTTTTATAGGCCAAAATTTGAAACTATTTATTTGATGACTAATTGTTGAGTGGGTGGCCACATCTTGACTTGGTGACAATCCTTATCTTCTTGTCTAAACAAAATGTCATTGCTAACATCAGAATTTCAACAGATTGTCCCATGACAGTTCTAGGAAATTATCTCAGCTTTCCAACAAAAAAAGAATCGGTGTATTTTGACTTCTAGAAATCGAGATATGGACTAAACATTGAACAGTATCTAGGTTGCAGGACAAATTCTAACTTCTCTGTTGTTGCTAAGATTTGAACTTCTAAACAGCAGAATTGAGTCTATCACTCCCATGAATGTTTTAGGCCTATGTCTTAGCTTTCTAGCCATAGAAACCAAATTGAAATCCAAGATCTACAACTTCAGATATGACCCAATGACTGAACAGTGTTCCGGTTTGGACTGAACCAGCTAATTGTTGTTCATTGGAAGAGACATGAGATGGAAAACCATGGTATAGAGACATCAAAAGGCTTATCCAGCACCGGGAATATCCTTCAGAAGCCTCCAAGGTAAATGAAAAGACTTTGAGGAAAATGACCATGGATTATTACTTCGATGAGATGTCCCATATAAAAGGTCATTTGATGGGACTTTACTTAGGTGTTTGAATGAAAAGGAGGTTGTGCAAGCATTACAGGAAATCCACAAGGGAATTTGTGCCACTCATGCTAACATGCATACGATGGCAAGACAAATACAAAGATCTGGGTACTTCTAGTTGACCATGGAGAGGATTGTATGGAATATGTTTAAAAAACCACAAGTGTCAGATACATGGTGATAAGATAAATGCACCTTTGACGCTGCTATTCAATATGACCTTACCATGTTCTTTTGATATATAGGGATTGAATGTTATATTACCAATTAATCTGAAGGCCGGCAATAGGAATAAATTCATGCTGGTTGTTATAGACTACTTTTTTAAATGGATAGAGGTTAGCTTTTACATACATGTGACACAAAAGGTGGTTAAGAGGTTCATTGAAAAAGATTTGATTTGTCACTACGGCCTACCAGCAAGATTTATAATTAATAACGCTTAGAATTTTAATAGGAAGTTGATTGTTGAGCTCTACACTAAGTGGAAAATTAAGCATCTTAATTCTTTTTTCTACAGACCCAAGATGAATGGGGTAATCGAGGTAGCCAACAAAAATCTCAAAAAGATCATCTAGAAGATGGTGGTATTTCCATGTCTTTTCAAACTTTGATTGACCTGAAATGTTAACCTAAGGTAGGAAAACATGTCAAGAGACTCTACGTAAATTTTCAACCTGGTCCAACGGTCGGATTGAGAATTATGATTGTTGCCGTAAAACTGGACAGTTGCACATTTTACATCAGAATCTGAATTTGATTGTTTTTTCATTGCCTGAATCGTATTATTTTGAGTGTGCTTTCTAGCGCTATTTATTTTCTTTTAAGTGCACTTTCTAGCCCTCACCCATCAAATAGTGCATTTTCTAGCTCTATCTCTTTTCTTCTAGTGCACCTTTTAGCCCTCACTTACCGAATTATGCACTTTTTAGCCCTATCCATTTTCTTTTTGAGTGCACTTTCAAGCCCTTACATATAATGTTTTTGGAAGAATTGATCATTTCTTGATCTAGTAAATCCACAATCTCTCATCTTTTTTTCTTTACAAGGTTACTATATAAAGTTCCTTATGAAAAGACCTGTTGTCTCACCTTCAGGTGCTGTTCCCACCACTGATCAAATCCCCCTCATACTTTCTAAAGGTAAAGAAACTATTCGGGCACCCCCATGCAAGAAAGGACCTGATGTTGTTATTGTTGATGCAACCACTGTGCGTGGTCAAAAAAAGAGCACATCTCGAACAACTGGGAGTGGTAGGGTTTCCCCCTCCACCCCCTCCTATGTAATGCTCATATTCAGTTGGAATGTCAGAGGACTCAACAGTCCTCTAAAGCAGCATGAGCTGGTTCGCCTCATGTAAAAACATAGTTTTGATGTGTGTGGTCTCTTGGAGACTAAGTTGGTTTCACCAAGCTTCAATTCAGGCATAAGCTTCAGCTGAAGCGCTGGAATCTTGTCTCAAATGTGAAAACTGTTGGTTCTGCCAGAGTAGTTATGTTGTGGAATCCTTGTATTGTTCATGTTGAGATGATTGATTCCTCTCCCCAGGCTATCCATGTTTATATTCATAGCTTGTCTACTCACCACACTTTTGCTGCTACTTTTGTTTATGGTTTGAATACTATTATTGCTCGCAGATCTCTTTAGGACAACCTTAAGTCCTAGGCTCCAGCTACTCCCTGGATTGTTTTGGGTGATTTTAATTCCATTATGTCACAGGAGGACAAGCACAATAGTGCCCCTGTCTCATCTTTTGAAGTCGCTGATTTCAGAGCATGCTGTTCAGACTTGGGCCTCTCTTATGTGAATAACACTGGTTGCCACTATACTTGGTCAAATGGGACTATTTGGACCAAAATAGATTGTGTGCTGGCTAATCCCCTATGGTGCAACCTTCAACTCACATCCCATGTGCATTTTCACCCTCCGGGGACTTTCTCTTATCACTCAGGAGCTCACATTTAGATTGGTACTAGCAGATCCCCTAGTCATCGTCCCTTCAAGTTTTTTAATATGTGGGTTGACCATCTTGAATATGCAGTCTTAATCTCTGAAGGATGGAAATCCCCGGTGGCTGGTACTCCTATATTTGTTTTGTGCAGGAAACTCAAGTCTTTGAAGAGTCCTTTGAAGACTTTAAACAAGCTCCATTTCAGTCACATCTCAGAGAGAGTTGCTAGAGCTAAGGCTGATTTGGAGTATCATCAATACCTCCTGCATGATTCCAGAGATAACATCTCTCTCCTGAACAAGGTTAATCAATTGAAGCTGAGTCTTTTCAACCTAAAGTCTGCTAAGAAAGCATTTTTTACTCAGAAGCTCAAGTGTAATTTCTTCAAGGACAGTGACAGAGGTACAAGCTTTTTTCATGCTTTGATAAGTCAGAAGCACAAGAAAAGTTTCATCTCTGCCATCCAGCGTAGTAATGGGGCTCTTACTACCTCTTTTGATGAAGTTGGTGCTGAATTTGTCCACTTTTATCAAAACCTCATTGGCACTTCATCGTCTACCTCTCCTCTTAATGAGGCTATTGTTCATAATGGTCCTCGTTTGCATAAATCCGACTCTGATTTTCTCTTGGCTCCTATGTCCAACGAAGTTATCTAGGAAACTCTCTTCAGCATTGGAAATGACAAAGCTCCTGGTCCTAATGGATATTCATCTCTTTTCTTCAAGAAGTCTTGGGACATAGTTGGGTTTGATTTTTGTGTGGCGGTTCAGGATTTCTTTTCCTCTGGAAAGATTCTCAAGCATATTAATCATTCCATTATTGCTCTAGTCCCGAAATCTGCTAATATTAACTCTGCCAATGATTTTCGGCCTATCTCATGCTGCAATGTGGTCTACAAAGTGATTTCCAAGATTCTTGCTGTAAGACTCAGTCATGCCCTCCAAGACATTATCGGTTCAGCTCAGAATGCTTTCCTTGGAGGAAGGAATATGATAGATAACATCAATCTGGCTAAAGAGTTTCTCAGGCATTATGACAAGAAGAGAACCTCCCATGATGCCTCATAAAAGTTGATTTCAAGAAAGCCTTTGATTCAATGCAATGGCCTTTTCTTAGAGAGCTTCTTTATCTGTTGGGTTTCCCTCAACATTTTGTCCATCTTGTTATGCTCTGTGTGGAAACTTCTTCCTTCTCTGTTGCTATCAATGGCAACTTATATGATTTCTTCCCTGGGAAGTGTGGAGTTCGACAGGGTGACCCTCTTTCTCCCTATCTATTTCTTGTTTGCATGAAGTACCTCTCCCGTATGCTGAAGATAGCATCTCAACAGCCAGACTTCCACTTTCACTCGAAGTGTGCATTTCACCATATTTGTCACCTTGCTTTTGCTGATGACATGCTTCGGTTATGTTGGGGGGATAGATCTTTTGTTCGGATTCTTCTAGAGCAGCTGCATATCTTTGGCCAGGCCTCGGGGTTACACATTAATATAGGGAAATCTTATATTTATTTTAGTGGAGTTGGAGTCAGTATTAAGTAGAGTATCCTCCAAGATTCTTGTTTTTCTGAAGGCAGCTTCCCCTTTAAATACCTTGGTGTCCCCCTCAGTCCCTACAGGCTTCTTGCTAGTTAGTTTTCCCCTCTCCTGCATAAACTTGAATCTACTATATAAGGCTGGATGGGCAGGCATTTATCCTATGCTGGGTGGCTGGAATTAATTAGATCTGTTCTCTTTGGCATGGTGCAATTTTGGCTCAGCGTTTTTCCCATGCCGGATACTGTCATCAACCAAATTACATGCATTTGCAGGAACTTCTTATGGTCTGGTAACACAGCCAGAAGTAAGTCTGCCTTAGTAGCTTAGAAACACATTTGTTTGCCAAAGGATAAAGAAGGCCTGGGGCTCTATGCCATCAAGGCAAGGAACCGTTGTTTCATTGCAAAACTATAGAATATCAATTTAAAGACTTACTTGATTTGGATTATATGGGTGCACCATTTTTATCTACAAGATAGTTCCATCTGGTTGGTTCCTTTACAGCGAACCTCCTCTCCCTTATGGAAGTCCCTTCTTACTCTTCAAGATCAGCTCCTTGTAGACTGTGAGAGTCAATCAGAAGTGATCTCTATGATGCAAAGTTAGGTGACACGACCAAAAGATTGATGTCTTCTCTCAAGTGTAAGAGTGTAGAAGTAATGAATAATCCAGCAAGACCGGAGTCGAACCACAGAGAGGTTAACTATATGATGATGATGATGATGATGATGAGAGGACTTTGAGATGTAAGATTAATGTGAAGATTTAACAATGATAAAAACAGTTGTGAAGGTTAAAGGATCCACTAATGGTATTTCAAATAAGTATAATATAAACTCTTTTTATTATTTAACTGGAAACCACACACAAAGAAGGTTCGAATCAGATTATAATTTATTAACATGATTATATTAATTATGTTATTTGAGTAACGCTAATACTTGTAAATGTTATCAGGTATTCATGGTGATAACTTATGTTAACAACAAATCAAGTTCTTTTCATAGCACAGGTGTCGGTTATACCATACAGTTGGGCTATGAAAGTGTCAAGTATTTGTTGTACCAAGGGTTGTTCAACACAAATCTAGATTAACCATTTAACAAGCAAGGTATTAAGAGTGAGTAAGATAATAAATACAAAACATGTTAGTATCAAACATTAAAGTCCATATTGAGTTTATATTATACTTATTTTTACACCATTAATGTGCCCTTTTCACCTTGACAAAATTAGCTTAGCTAAACATTATGAATAAGAGAAACATAGATAAACAAGATAAGAACATAATTATATAAGTATAGTAAAGAAAATAAAAAACATAAACAAGAGATTAAGGAAAATATAACATAGAATAAAACTTGAACATTACAAAATACAAAGAAAGAGAGCAAGAGCAAGATCTTGATCTGAAAACCAAGATGCCAAAATACATGGCAAATGCCTCCTTTTATAGGCCAAAATTCAAAACTATTGATTTGATGACTAATTGTTGAGTGGGTGGCCACATCTTGACTTGGTGACAATCCTTATCTTCTTGTCTAAACAAAATGTCATTTCTAACATCAGAATTTGAACAGATAGTCTTCATGAAAGTTTTGAGAAATTGTCTCAACTTTACAACAAAATAAGAATCGGCGTATTTGGACGTCTAAGACTCAAGATATGGGCTGAACACTGAACAGTGTCTGGGCTGCAGGACAGATTCCGACTTCTCTGTTATTGCTATCATTTGAACTCGAAAATGGCACTTTTAAATCTTGGACTCTCATGAAAGTTTTAGGCCCATGTCTTAGCTTTTCATGCATATAAACCAGACCTAAATCCAAGTTCTACAGCTCAAGTTATGATCCAATAACCGAATGGTGTTCCAATTTGAATTCAACCAGCATCTCTTTTCTAAGATTAGTCCTCTCTTTGTCTTCTCAATTTCAGTAGTTAAACTCATCAATCAATCCTTTGATTTATATAATAGGCCTGCATTTAAAATGAACATTTACCATAAATTAAAGGTATCTTATATTATTAGACATGTTATTATAAAACATGCTCCAGTTAAGGAGTTATTGATACTTCAAGTGTAAAATGATGATATAAAACCTTGATAAAATGTACTTTTAAGTACTAATCATTGGGAAAATATTTTTGAGCCCTTCTCGGGTCATGCTTATGATTTTTTGAGATTTACAGGAACCCCGGTGTCATGGGTTAAGGTTGTTTGGGAACCTTGGTGTTTACCAAGGCATAGTTTCATCCTTTGGCTTGCTTTGCTTGGGAGGCTGAGAACAAAAGACAGGGTGCACTTTGTTGATACTGATGCTAGCTGTGTATTCTGTCCAGATCATGAGGAAAGCCATAGTCACCTCTTTTTTGCTTGCTGTTAGACATCCTTCTTGTGGTCAAAGGTGAAATCCTGGCTTCGGCTCTGCAGGGGTATGGCCACCATTAGTAGTGCTGTTCGGGGCCTTATTATCAGGGGGAAAACGATGTTGCCAGGATGAAAAAGGTCTCCCTCAGCATTGTTGTCTACTTGATATGGGAAGAAAGGAATCGAAGAGTTTTTGAAAACTCCTGCACACTGGTTGAATTTGTTTTTTGGAGATTTCAGGTTTTATTCTACATGATATTGCACTTTCATGAGCGCAATCATCCTCAAATTTATGTGAGCTGACCGTATTCGTGGATGTTTTGTATTGTGGGTGTTGTCTTCTCTTCGGTTTGTAGTCCAAATAGTCACTGCTTCTAAGCTGATCGTATTGGTTGTTGCTGCTTTTCTTGAAGTTTGTTATGCTGCATAATGCTCATGTCTGTCACTCCTTGTAATTTATGGTGCCCAAGGCGTCTTCTTTGCGTTTCCTATTTCAGTTGGTGCTCAAGGCATCTTCTTGCCCACTTGTCTTGGCTTTTGCTTTGTGTTAGGTTGGGAACCTTGTAATTTATGATTCCTCACATAACCATTGTCTACTAATTTTAGCTTGTTAGCTATGGCTTTGATGTAAAGTTTTTGAGGGAGTTTGTTCCCTGCTTTTGTAAATCGCTGTATACAAACTTGCTGGTTCTCCAGCACAGTAAATTTTTGATCTATTAATATACTTATATTTTAATGCAAAAAAAAAAGTTCCTTATAAGACTTTTTGTCGTAAGCATTGTAAAGAGGGGGCAACAATCATAACCCAATTTATTGGGTTTCCTCTAACATTATCATTTTCTTTTAAAATTCAAAACAAAAAATTAAAAAAAAAAGGCTGGCAATTTAGCAAGAGCATACTGGGAAGGATTTCAAATGCATGGTGGAATCATATTGAGATTTTGGACAAAAATCAGGAACCCAATTATAACCAAGTTTGAAAGACAATCCAGATTCAATGTCAAATTAAATGACTATTGGACGGATGCGCATAAAAATTAAGTTTAAAAAACTTAATTATACTTTTAATATGTCAATTTGATTTAATTATTGGCCCAATTAAAGGTTTAATTAAATTTATGAATTAATTTGGGTTAAATTAATAGAATTAATTAAGTGCAGGGACTTAATTAGACTTTTAATTTGTCAAATTAATTTTATTAGGAACTTAATTGGTGAAAAAATAAGTTTGGAAGCCTAATTTGAGTTTAATTGAGAAGATTTGAATTTTAGAAGACCAAATTACATTTTTCCAAACTCAATTGAGTGAAATCATGGACAAAATTGAAAGAAAATAAAAGTTTGGTGGTCAATTAAAGGCCAAATTAAAGAAACTTAGAACCAAGGACTTTATTGTAAAAGACGTGCAAACTCAGGGGATAAATTCAATTCAAAACAGGGTTGAAATTGAAGAAATTAAAAGTTTGAATATCAATTAGAGGTGAAATTAAAGAAATTAGAAGTTTGAATGTCAATTTGGGGAAAAATTAAAAATATCCACAACCAAGTTGGAAAGGCCATTGAATTCAAGGGATTATTTTTAAACTTGATAGGTATGAAGTTGATTGATTCTTGGAATCAAAATTCAATTGAGGACTTAATTCAATAAATTAAAAGATTGGACTGAAATTAAAAAAGGGTTTAATGGTGTAATTTAGGTCAAAAACCCCAAAACAACACCATTTTATTTAAATGAAATGGTGTGTTTTGGTGTTGTTTTGACTAAAATAACATGTTTTAGATCAAAACAAGATCGTTTTGGTCAATAAAAGTAAAAAAAAAAAAATTGTGTCAGACAACATGGTTTTGCACATTATCTTCAACCTTCAACAACAAGAATGACAACTCTAATGCCACTTTTTAGGCTTTCTTTCTCTCTTATACCTTCACCATACAAGAAAAAAAAAAGAAGACACCACTCTCATTACCTATCATTGCACCTCTAAGCAAAGAAATTGTCCCTTAGAAGCCCTGAGCCCGCTACAAAGTTAACCCAAAGAGGCTGACCCGACCAGCCTTTACAACCCGTGATGATGACTTTTGGCCACCATTTGGAATCCTTCATGTTTGAATCAAGGGTCAAGATTCATGTTAGATAAACATTTCATACCCCCTTTTTCATCCCCAATAAATAGGGTGAATTTCATGCGATAGAGGAGGAGAAGATTGGGAGAGAAAGAAAGCAAAAAAAAACAAAGCAAAAACACCCCTCACACACTAGTTTTCTCTAATAAAAAAAAAAGGAGAGAAAAACTTCTCTTGCATTCCCAAAAACACCACCACCTAAAAAGCACCTTTACCCAACCTCTTTCATCCTTTTTTTAGCCCAGCAAGCAACCCCAATTCCTTCTTACATTTCCATCACTTTTCTTCTTTTTTTCCACCGCAGCACTACCATTAACCCAGACGGCACCACCGTGAGCAACCACAAGCTCCTCTATGTCAGAGCAACCATCCACCATCACTGCAACCAACCACGGTAGCTCTCCACTGCAACCTCCACATTTCTTTTTCTCCTCCAGTGCAGTTTCTCTAACTTTTAACAGCCACCGTAGACCCCCATACAATTGCCACTAGCTCTACTAATAGGCCATCACGCCACGTCTAAAGCTCCACTAGCCAGCCAACACCCTCATCTAACCCAGGTAATCCTTTTCCTCTCTTTTTTTTAGTTAATGCAAACATAAACATGCAGAACATGAAATAATTCACGTTTTACAAAGTAAATTGGTCAGTAGGTTGGGCTAGTGACCAAGTTGTATAGGCTAGGTCTAACCCACATCATAAAATATAAATAAAAAAAACTTAATAAATAAAGGTTTGTTGGGCTGTCTATCGACCTAAAAAATCAGGTTAGGCTGGGCAATAGCTCAACCTGACCACATGGGCTTGGGCCTCGAGCCCAATAGACCCAGTCTATATGGTTGGGCTAAGCTTAACCTAGATATAAGGACATGTTTGGCACACCTCATTTTTTCTTAAAAAATAAGACCTTGTTTGGGTCCTTAAGGCCTATTTCCCAAACATGGTCTTAAGGCAATTTTAATACCTTTGACTTTAGGCTAATGGTTTGTTTGGTAAATAGGCTCTAAGCTTTTTTCCTTTAACCTTAATTTGTTCTTATTTGTGTGTCTAGCCAAATAAATTCTTAAAATTTTCAAAACATTTAGGGACCATTATAAATTATTTATGGGTCCCTTGCATGTTTTTCCAATAGTTATTATCTAATATCGGACTGTAGACATACATTGTAAAATACAAACCCCGTATTATACCTGATTTTTCTCTGAAATTTCAAAAAAATCTCAAAAATTCAAAAAACAATTCCATTATATCATAAAACACAACAACATTTTTTTTCCAATAATTTCATTTAATATTGAACTGTAGACTTACATTGTAAGATATAGACCCAATATTAAAAATACTCAGTTTTTCTCTGAAATTTCAAAAAAAAATCCAAAAACATTAAAACAATTCCTCATTTCAAAAACATAAAATATATATATATATATATATATATATATATATATATATATATATGTTTTAATTTCATGCATACAGCCAAATTCTAAAGGTTTTTCATGCATATTTTTTTAAAAAAACAAAAATGCATTTTTATGATGTTTTAAAAAATATAAAATGAATATTGTAACTAGTTTATGATTATCCATTAGAGTTTGGCCAAAATACCACAACAATTATTTTTTAAATTAATATTCAGAGTGTTAGGATATAGATGTAGACTTTAATAGTATGGGGTATAAAATTATATTGTAAAGTGTCAGGTATTAAAGATACAAAAAATAAAATAAATGCAATGCTAAAATTTTGGTCTTAGAACAATTAGAATTTAACCCGATAAGATAGAGACTTCCTCATAAAGGGAGAATTGCTTTAAATCTTATATGAGACCAATGAATAGAAATACAACTTAGAATAACAATCAATCAACAATACAGCTTACCTTAGGTAGAGTGCACTGGGGGTGATGTGTCTTCCCCTTGCACAACTAGTCCCCTTACCCAAACTCTTGCAGACCAGTAAGTTTTCTAGTGACCATGGTACTAGATAGCGATTCTCTCAAATCATAACTTTATGATTAAACCCAAAATCCCTTTAATTTCATAAGGTAGCTCCATCATTCAATGTCGTGCATGTCACGACATACCTCATCAATCTTTCAATCTCTTCTTTGTATATATAAGAGCTCTTGTATGTCTAATATTAACTAGTTTAGCTTTGGGGATCAATGTAGTATTGTGATCCAAGGTTTTTTCAGGAAGTCATTGTTTTGGTTATGAGAAAACCTCCTCAGATTCCTTTAATAGTTCTTTAATTGTTGTATCTTGCACAATCAGACTAGTTTTCTCAATTGCTTTCACATTAAAAAAATTTCCTTATAAACTCATAAATGGATTCCTTTAAACTCTTTTGTACTTTGGTGGCTACAATATGAAACTAAGCATTCACTCTTATTCCTTTCAATTGTATCATTACACCTCTCTTTCTAAATGACAACTTCATTTTAATGAAGTCAAATAGAATTGGAGAATGTCTTTTGTAGCCAATTCACTCGTAATCACATCTTTTTAGCCTTATCATTCTTAAGTGAACTTGAAACTCATAAGTTTTGCATGAACTAGGTCAAACTTTAAGCAATGAGAGTCACACCTTATAATGCTTCCATTTGCAATAGTTACTACGAAAACAATGGTCTTAACTGTAGTGATTTTGATTTTTTTTCCACCACCTTGATATTGGTAAAGTTGTGAGTGCTTCTATTGTCAATTAAAAACTCTTAATTGGATATTTAGGCCCTCACCCCAGTTCTATAAGAGAGGTTGTTTCTTGGAATAATCATAGACTTCTTAGCTAGTTCATGATTTGCTTTTTCCTGCCACTTTGTTTAATCAAAATCCTGCATTGGTGTTGCTGGCTTGAGTATCTTAAGTATTGGCCTAATATATTCCTTTAATCCACTCAAAAAACTTGAAATGTAGTAAACTTCTAGTATGAATGGATTCAGAGTGCACATTAATGACTTAAGCTCATCAAACCTGTCAACATATTCCTCAACCTCCTTCTCTTGTACACGCTTGTTAAATTTTTCAACAACATCCTTCATGTTACCAAATCACATACACAAAGCTTTTGTAAAATCTTCTCATCTAACCAAATATTTTTCTCCATATAAAAACCCTTTGTACTAAACCTCTATCTTGTCACCACCAGAATTTTTATATTTACCGATGGAATTTTCTATCGGTATTTGTACTATCATTCCGTTGGTAATTAATTCACCGATGGAATCACAAATAAAAATGCTTTGTCGGTGAATTGTTCGTCGGTAATTTTTTTCTGTCGATAAATCCATCGGTAAAAAAAATATTATTACAGACAAATTTACTGACGGAAAAAGCGCGCAAAAAAAAATTTACCAATTTCATTTTGTTGGTATTTCCCTCGGAAAACTTGTCATGTAACGGATAAAAATACCGTATATAATTTCATCGGTGATTATTTAAAAATATTTTTTAAAAAAATCTATTTAAAAAAACTAGAAAATAATTAAATTAATATAAATCACAACTCTATAATACTCAAAACTAAGTTGCTTGAAAAAAAAAGAAGAAGAAAATTAACTCAAACAAATTTACAACAAATAAATAACACAAAAAAATAAATCAACTAAAAAAATTCATATGAAATAAATGAAGTTGCGATTGCTAAAAATTAAAAATCCTATAAATAAATCAACTAAAAATTGATCTCATATGAAAAAAAAATCCTACCACAACATTCATACAATTATTAAGAATAGAAAAAAAAATTAAAAAAAAACACAGAGAAAGAAGAAAAAAACTTTTACCTTAATGTAGTTGCAAGTGAAGCTAAGAAGAGAAAAAAACAAATTCATAAAGTATATTAATTTAAAAATAAACAGCAAAGAGAAGAAAAAAGGAGAAGAAGACATACACGAGCATGGAGGAGAAGAGAAGAAGTTGAGGAGAGGAGAAGAGGGAAGAGAAAGAAGGGGATATTGATGTTTTTTACATAAGGGGAAAAGGAAAAAGAAAGGAGGCCCGTCTGTTGTAAAATGAGAGATTCTAGGCTTTTTATTGGAGGGTTTTACCTACAGTTTTACTGACGGATAATTAAATATTAATATCTTTAATTATTCCGTCAGTAATTCTGTCTGTAATATTAACGAATCTGTAATGTGGCTATGATGGAATCCATCTTCAATTCCAGTTGTTCCACTACCAGAAAACTGGAGAAAAGCAACGGAATTACCGACGGAATTTTTTCGTCGGTAATATATACCGACGAAAATAATTCCGTCTCAAAATCTGTTGGTATATACCGATGGAATAAGTCCGTCGGTGACACCGTCGGTATATACCGACGGTTTCGCCGACGAGGTATACAGCTCGTCTGGAAATATGCAACAGCGTGGTGACGTCAGGCGATTTTACCGACGGAAATTACCAAGGGATTCAAACTGAGATAGTCATACAGTGACGTGGCACTGTCACCGACAGAATCACTGACGGAGTACTTCCATCAGTGATTCCGTTGGAAAAAACCATTATATGCACCCATCTGCCGACACTCTCTTCCTCTGTTTCTCCTTCTTCTTCTTTCCCATCCCACCTCTCCCCTCCCAAACTGCAGCCAAACACGCATCCCAAACTCTCCACTATATATTCTCAACACGAGCACTCAAGTTTCTTATATCTTGTACGTGGTCACAATATCCGTTTCTTGTAGATTTTATCATTTTTTTTTAAGTAAATCTATCATTTTTAGTTTTAATATTTAATTGTGAATTTTATTGTTTTAGTATATGTATTTTGTTAACGTTTGTACTTGTTTAATTGTTATTTGTCAAAGAAATTTATAGTATGAATGTATAATTTTGTAGTTGTTATAGTTTGTTTTAGATTTTGTCAAATTATATTTGTTTGTAAATTGTTGAAATTTTGTTTGAATTACACCGAATTAAATGTGTCGTTGTGATGAAATAAATAATTAATAGCTTGTTTAAGTGTCTTGTTTAATTGTTATCAATTATATTTTAAAATTGTGATTTCTGTAAATTTATATATGTATAAATTTGTATGTATGAACGTTGATAGTTGATAATTGATAATGAATATTTAACATAAGTGTTGTTTTAGTTTGTTGGATAATGTCGGGGAAAACCAATATTTTTGTTATGTTTTATAGAGGTTCAATAGAAGTCATGGATGATCGTTCATGGATGTATCGGGACTCACCCCAAAGATTGCGGAGGATGGATTATTGTAACGGTGTCCAGGGTTTTATTAATTTCGCAACATCTATTCCGAGGAATTTTACTGATGGCGGTATTAGGTGTCCATGCAGGAAGTGTAAAAATTTAAAGTTTCT
>Ga0325405_1003482_pt1 | contig 16163 bp, 6 predicted proteins | sample PopdelMetagenome_21_FD_205663 | JGI IMG/M metagenome (GOLD analysis project Ga0325405, IMG submission 205663) | Populus deltoides microbial communities from Bellville, Georgia, United States - Xylem-Control-R2 | ecosystem: Host-associated > Plants > Phyllosphere > Stem > Wood/Secondary xylem...
AAACTTCATTTAATATTTTTCTTGAAACATATTCAGTTTGTAATGAATATTATTTAACTTTGTTTTTTTTTATGTTTAATATAAATTTTATTTGCATAATTGGTTTGTATTACAATTAATTTATATAGTTTTATATTATATATCCTAAATAATTTTTTAAAAACAAATTAAGAAAAAAACTATTACCAAGGATTTTACCGACGGATGAATTCGGTCGGTATTTTAAACACTCACCGACAGACTTACCGACGGAATTAATCCGTCGGCATGTAACAGTAGCTTCCGCAATTACCGACGAATGTACAAACAGACATATGCTGTCGGTATTTCAGACACTCACCAACAGATTTACCGATGGTTATTGTCCGTCGGTCAATCATAATATATCGACGGAATAAAAATCCGTCGATATATTTCAAGCGGGAATCTTTTTTTTTGGCGCGCAAATTTCGACTGTAAAACCATCGGCAAATGGTTTTTTTGTTTTTCCGACAGATATAGTGACGGAATGGGGAATCACCAACGAAGGTAAAGCCGACGGACGTAATCCGTCGGTGATGACGTCGGTAAAAAAATCACCGACGAACTTCTAATCACACACCGACGGAATGTTTCCGTCGGTAAAACTGTAAAATCTTGCAGTGATTTGTGGGTGGAAAATTTCATAACAATAATTTATGTAATTAATAAAATTATGTCAAATATTTTTTTAGTGACACTTGATAAACTTAGAATATATAGTTATTAAAAAATATATTTAGGTGATCCCAGAACAGTATATGGAAATAAATTTTTATTTTCCAAATATCTTTTAAAATATTTAATCTAGTGACTATAATATAAGATATTACTTAACCCATAATAAAATTAGAGGAACCACCATGGTATATATTTGACAACTTGTGGTAGAGAAAGTTTGGATCCTACAAATAGTTCATCATTTCTAAAAGATAAATAGGTATATATACACTGTGAATCTCTAAAACAATCTATTAATTTTATAAATAGTCTATCATTTCTAAAATAATTTAGAAGAAATATAGATATACATATATGAAGCTTATAATTAAAAACTTATTTGAAGCTGCACTTTAAGTACAAAATAAAGACAAAGATAGACTACCATACATTTTTAGATAATCCCGGAATAATATATGGCAATAAAATTTTGACTTGCCAAATATCTTTATGAATATTTTATTTAATCATCATAAACATAAAATGTTATTTAACCTATAATTTTAATAGCTTAACTCATCAGGTCTTAGGTTTGCTATTGAAAAATCACCAGTTTCAGTCTCATAAACCTCGGGGCAACTGAAAGCTTACATGATTATATATTATTTCAGGGTCTGTAAAATTAATTAAGATATGCAAAAACTGACCCGGACATCCACGTTAATTTAAAAAAAAATTACAATGACCATCTTGCTATAAATTCAATCATTTGTGGTAGAAATATTTTCGATCCTACAATAACACAGAAAAAAATCTCCTCAATAATTCGAAACAAGCCTGGAATGCTGACTTCCTCAAAAGTAGAATGGAAGAGGTGTAGAACCCAAAAATTAAAAGACAACCTAAATTTATAAAGTGAAGTTTTAAACCCACAAGTGGCCTTGCAATAATGAAATAAAGAATTGGGCACGAATTATCCAACATGGAGAAACCCACTCTATGAACTTGCCATCAATGATTGGCTTTGGGCCCAATTTGAAGGATCTCGAGTTCAAAATAAATTTAGTTGGGTAAACCTACCACATTGTACAGTTTTTTTTGGTTTGCCCTTATTTAATTAAAAAAAAAACAAAAAACAAATGACACATCATTTATAATGAATGATGACAAGTTGCCTACTAAGCACCAACTCGGAATCTGTCCACATATCTGATGGCAAAAAAAAATGGAGGGGTTTTTTTTGGGTTGAAAATTTATTTTTCAACTAATTTTTAAAAAAAAACACCTAGTAAATACCATAATGATATCTTGAAAACATTTAATTACCCTAAAACATAGTAAAATAACCCAAAAAATAAAAAAAAAACCAAATAAAAAATCTATAAACTAAGCCTAATTAATTTAAAAAAACACTTAATAAATACCATAATGACATCCCGAAAACATTTAATTACCCTAAAACATATCAAAATAACTCAAAAAAAAAAATTAACTAAATAAAAAATCTCTAAACTGAGCCCAATTAATTTATATAAGCAAGATAAAGGTTCAAAACCAGCACAATCGAATCTTCATTATCAAATAGAATCTGTTGATTCCATGAATAATGAGTTTCTTTGCAAAAACATAGCTCACCTAATAACATTATCTTTTTTAGCTGTTTCCAGTAAGTTTCTCCCTTATCTCTCTAACATAGAAACCAAAGAATAAACAAGATAAATTTTAGGATCAAAATAAAAATTGTAGTGAATTTTAAATTAGCCATATAATTTAATATTTTTTTTCATTTTAGTCCTCATCTATTTTTTAATTTTATATTTTTATGATAATTTAAAATATAATTTTATCTAATTAGACTATAAAAGGATTCCATTGAAAGAAAAAAAATTTGAAAATGAAAAAAAGAGAAGGCAAGAGCTTTATTGTTTATATAATGAATGAAACCGATCTTAGTTGGTTTGATTGTTTTTATTATTCTATCCAAAGACTCTTTGAAAATTAATTAAATTAAAGACTTTTAGCTTTCTTTTTATGTAATAAAAAATAGAAGAAGTCGGAGTTTGGTATCCCCTCCAAAGGTAACCCTTTGGTGTTTATAGCATAAGGTTCATGCGAGAAGGGTATAAATATTTTAATGTATGGCTAGGGATTGTGGCAAGTGACTAAAGACCGGTTTGAAGCTCCTCTTTAAAAGTTGGTCTAAATAGAGATTTTTTAAAAATTTATTTTTTTTAAAAATAATTTGATATATATTATCAAAGTACCATCTCAATCCAATAGCTTAAACTGTTAGATGAAATTTCAGGATATAATTTATATTATTCTCTAACACATCTCCTCAAGTGAAAGCCCTTTGAGTTTGAAACTTGCACAAGCCTACATTACCTTGTGCTTAATTTTTATTAAATAAATGAGAATAGTAAGATTTGAACTCGTGACCGCTTGGTCATCAAAGTTCTGATACCATGTCAAATAACCATTTCAACCCAATAGCTTAAACTGTTAGGTGAAGTTACAGGATATAATTTACATTATTCTCTAACACACACACACATATATATATATATATATATATATATATATATATATATATATATATATATATATATATCCAGAATGACTTTCTGTACACTGTCTAAAACTTTAAAATAATTAAGTTATTATTTAGGTGCACATTTGCTTTAGCTCTAAAAATTGTCTGCCATTCAAATGTTCTATAACAACTTTCCACCAAGTCAACATTTATTTTCGCTAGATGTGGCATGGACTTTTTCATTGACTTCAGTCTCCAGTCTTGTCCACGTAACCTTTACCAGGCTAGCTGTTAGCTAGAGAAATTCATCGCCAAAAAGATGAGCTCTCGCAAATACATATTTAAAAAAAGTGCACCTGGATTCATTAACAAACGTTTTGAAAAAATTAAATTCGATATATATGTAAATTGATGAAATGTAAATTCATTAACTACTAATTAATTTTGATGCCTTTCTTCTAGCATTTGTTTTTTTAATTTTCTTACATAAATTTTGATGAAATAAACATACTATTATGGATAGAGAGATGATTAATTTTCTAACAAATTAAGACTAGTGTTTATTTAACACATCCATCAATAATACAATTATTAAAATACAAAACTACTTCTCATTATTATATTTTCAGTTTCTATAGTTGTTTGTAATTTTAAAAGAAAAAAATTTCTCAAATTTTATATATATATATATATATATATATATATATATTCTTTCTATTTATCCTAAGTATAATTACTATCTAAAAATTATAAAATTTAGCAAATTATTAAATTAATATTTCCTTACAATATCCTTAGTTATAGTTTTATGTTGTTGATTGATGAAAAAGACTTATACTTTTTTTTTTTAAATGGAACAATTATATATGTGTCTTGCAAGAAAGACTAAAGTTTTCTTCTCTCTCTCTCTCTCTCTCTATCTATCTATCTATCTATCTATCTATCTATATATATATATATATATAATATAAAATATTTTTTTTCTTATAAAAGCATGACTTAAACAATATTGTTTTTTAAACATGCTTGTAATAAAATTTTTGTTTTCTGAAATATATATCAAATATGAACTTAGCAATGGGTCCAAAATATTGAAAGGACTAGTTGTTCAAAGAATATTACACCGCTTGTATTGTCAATTATCGAGTTATAATTTCTGTATCAAAATAATAATGTATGTATTTGTACTTTATTTAGACTATATAATGGAACTCCTATTTGATTTTCCTGGAAAAAAAGAAGAAGTTATAAGTCTAAAAAAATCTTTTGTTTATTAAAAGTGAACTAAGAGGTAATTTTAAATAATGAGAAAAGAAAAGAAGATAAATAAGGATATGTTTTTATTAAAAGAAAAATTGCTGTTTTTTATCCATTATTATAGAGTGTATATTATTTAATTAATTAATAAAATGATATAAAATATGAAATGATTTTAATTAGTTATTCTAAAGAAAAGATTGCCATCAATCAAGAAGTGCCGGTGACAATCCTCTCTGGTAGAAAAACTTGATATAGAAATTTCTAAGAAATGAACACAAAGTAGCAGAAAGCAACACGGCAAGGGTACTCCTTGATCTCTGTCCCCACTATCATTGACTTTTTTCCAATCAGCAATAAATGAGAGCACGACTTTTTTCATTGACTTCAATCTCCAGTTTTGCTAAGCTTCTCTCCATTCCTTGTCCACATTACCTTTCACTTCATCTGATAAAAAGATATACCTACGACAACAAAAGATGAACTCTCTCAAATTCTACGTGATCTCGTGCTTCAGATGAGCTTATGTACTCCTACGACAACAAAGAAATATTTCACTCACGTACAACACAGAGCCATGTTCTAATTTGGCTCCCCACTGAAATTTTAGGTGAGTCTGAAATAACATATAATAAAAAAATAAATGGTTATTTTATTTATAACCAATTGTATTTTTTCTAAAACCTGGAGTAAAAGAATAAAATAAAAAATTATACCTCTAGCAACTCCATTCGTTGTAGAGTATGATTTAAAAAGTCAGCGATCATGATTTTCTTAACTACAACATTGTATGCTGTACAACTCTAGACCGTTATTGTTAAATAAGACATGATATGATAGCTAAAATTAAAACCTGGTTGATCTATTATTAATATTTTTCATATGTGTAGTTTTATATATTATTTTTTTAATTAATTTAATATATTTTTTAATTTTTATCTTTAATTAAATAAAAAAATATTTTTATGAACAAAAATATATTGAAAAATCCTGCTCATATAATTTTTTATGAAAAATAAAAATATCTGACCCGCGGTAAGATAACTAGTATGTGTGTGTATATATTATGTAAAAAATATTTTTTTTCTTATAAAAGCATGACTTAAATAATATTGTTTTGATTTTTAAATATGCTTGTAATAAAATTTTTGTTTCCTGAAATATCAAATATGAAATTAGCAATAGGTCCAAAATATTGAAAGGACTAGTTGTTACTTCAAAGAATATTACACCGCTTGTATTGTCAATTATCAAGTTATAATTTCTGTATGAAAATAATAATGTATTTGTAATTTATTTAAACAATATAATGAAACTACTATTTGATTTTCCTTGAAAAAAAAGAAGAAGTTATCAGTCTAAAAAATATTTTGTTTATTAAAAGTGAACTAATAGGTAATATTTGTTTCTATTAAAAAAATTGCTATTTTTTATCCATTATTATAGAGTCTATAATATTTAATTAATTAATAAAATGATATATAATATTAAATGAATTTTAATTAGTTATTCTAAAGTAAAGATTGCGATCAATCAATAAGTGCCACATCTATATATATCCTCTCTCGTAGAAAAACAGGGTATAGAAATTTCCAAGAAATGAACACCAAGTAGCAGAAAGCAACGTCAAGGGACACCATGATCTCTATCCAGTACTATCAGAGAACAATATATGTGGCGTGACTTCTTTCATTGACTTCAATCTCCAGTTTTGCTAAAACTGATAAAAAGATACAACTTTCTTTCTTCCACCATGAGGGCTGCTAGCTAGCTGATCACCCAAAAGATGAACTCTCTCAAATTCTACATTATCCTGCTCTCGTTGCTTACCCTTGCTATTATCACTCTAGCACAGGAGGATTCCATTTTCCTCGGTCATGGTTGCCAAAACGCAACCACCTCCACAATAAACAGCACCTACCGAGCCAATCTAATTCTCCTCCTCTCTTCACTTGCCTCGAATGCAACCCGGAATAATACCATTGGATTCTACAACACCTCTTTCGGGCAGAACACTGATCAAGTGTACGGCCTGTTTATCTGCCGTGGCGATCTTAGCGGCACTACTGTTTGCCAAAATTGTGTCACCTTCGCCACCAAAGATATAGTCCAGCGTTGCCCAATCGGAATAGCGTCCATTGTGTATTACGATGCGTGCAGCCTACGTTACTCAAACAGGAATATCTTCTCTAAGATGGATCAAAGCCTTTTTTTCTCTCTCTCCATGTCAAACGCACAGAATATCACTAACGAACCCCAGCGTTTTAACAATCTAGTGGGAGCCACCGTGAATGATTTGGCTGCTCGAGCTGCAAGTGCTCCAGGTGCTAAAAAGTTTGCTGCGAGCAAAACGTATTTCGATGCGTTCCAAAATATATACAGCCTTGCCCAGTGCACACCGGATTTATCTAGCTTTGATTGCAATCAATGTCTCAGTGCAGCCATAGCTGGATTGCCCATTTGCTGCAGCAGCAAGATAGGAGGAAGAGTCTTGTTTCCTAGTTGTTATATTCGTTATGAAATTTATTTATTTTATAATGCAACGGCAGTCGCAAGGGAGTCACCGCCTCCTCCTCCCCCGCCCGTGGCTCTTCCTTCTCCTCCACCTCCTCGTTCAGTGACAATACCAGAAGGTAAAGTTATTTTGCACTATTTATTGTTTTTGTCAATATCTTTAATCCCCACTCTAACGAAGTTAATTACTATAGAATGCACTCGTCGAAATTTAAATTTATCTCTTAAATTTTTTGGATGAGATTTATTTTTTAAATTACAAAATATAAAATCCTTAAATTATTTTGGAAAACAAATCAATCCTTTTGTAAATTTTAAAATTAAGCTACGGTTTTTTTTTCCTGGTCGGTTGATATTCTTGATTCAAATGTGATCTTACGATTTTATCCTCCAAAAGGCATCTCACATGTTTGGAAATCAATTCCACGCCATGAAAGTTCAATCCAAAGAGGTCCATTCTGGTGTTAGCTCAACATTTCTTTTCGGATCCCACCACGTGATAGTACCTCCAAAATTGTTCACGATTTTGTGCGTGCTGTGCAAAACTTACAAAACAAACACTTGCAATATTGACCATGTTTGGATCAAGAATTGCCTACCTCCATGAACAATTTTTTAAAAATCCATCTAAATTAATAAAAAAAAACCTTGCAAGAACAAATCCCTAAAGAAAAACTTCTCAAAGCTACAACCGAATCGTCACGAATGTAGGAATCCCACCACACTACATATTTTTCCTAGTAGAGATTTGCGACACGATTCAACAATTCAATTTTTACGCATCAAGATTAAATCAATCTCTTTAATAGTTAAATATAGTGTAACGAGATTAGAAAATTCATCAGGTTTTTACTTCTTACATCTTGAACTTATTTGTCTCTAGAGGTACAATAATTTCTCCAATTTTTTTTTTTAATCTAAGTTCAAGATGTAAGAATAGTGATTTACGTTGGTAATTTAATATTTTTTTTACTCAGTAAAAATATTTATGTACCCGTACAATAAAAAAAATGTTGTCTTTCACTCAAGGCATTTTGATATATTTTTTTAAATAGTTAAATTACTTCTATGTCTTTAAAAATAAAATCAATATAACTCTTTTACATGAGCATTTTCATCTTTTTACCATGACTTTTTTTTTTTAATGTCATGTTAGTTAAGTGGCATTGTTTTATTTTAATAAATATTACATATTGTTTTTTTCAAAAAACTTATTGGCACTTGCTAGCAGCCCTAGAGTCCTTCAAGCGGCACGTGAGAGTTGTCCGGCCATCAAATGCTGCCTTCACTAACGTTGTTGGAATTATCATGACCCCCTTCTTCTCTCTCTTCCCATCTAGATTTTCATGCAAGCCTCTTAAAAATTCTAAAACAACCCTTTAATTTTTTAATTATTCAGATTTAGTCCTTATTCTTTTTGTCTTTAATAATTTATATAATTAGTATGCTTTTTTTTTTTATTTCATCCCTCTTCATTTTTTTTCATCTTTTAAATTTGATCATCATTTTTTTATTGCTTTTTTTATTTGAAATAATTTCTTAAATTGATTTTGCTTTACAATTTTACCCTCCTTTGTTTTTTTTCCTGTCAAATTTAATTCTTATTCTTTTGATTGTTATTTTTTTTCATTGACAATTTTTTTAAATTGATATTTTTAAATTGGTTCATAATAAACTTCTTGATTGAACTCGGATCCAGAGTTTTACGAGTTGCGAGTTTTAAAGATTTTATCAAGTTTATGATGTTTCCCGGGTTTGCTTGTTTTTTTTTTTCTTTGTCTAAGTTTATTTCTTTCTCATCTTTCAATATTTATTGAATTGATCAAGACTAGGTTATATATTGTTTTAGCTTGCTTTCTGCAAAAAATTTTGTTGGTTTTGAAAATGACCGGTTATCATGAGCTTTTTATTTATTGTTCTTTGATGGGTTTTTTTGGCTAATTCTTGAAATTAATATCTTTTCCTAATTCCATCCTTAAACAATTTATAAGATTAAAATTATTATTTTTTATTTCATCTCCTTTTTTTTATCTTTTAGATTGTTTTCTCACTCTTTTGATTCTATTTGTTTTATTTTAGATAACTTTTTTAATTAATTTTTTTCTCTAAGATTTTTCATTGATTTTAAAAATGACTTGGGTTTTCTCAAGTCTTTTTATTTTTTTTTTTTGTTGGATTTACTTTCACTAATCAATATTAAATTAGTTGAGAATTGAGCTTCTTGATTTAGCCCAAGTCTAAGATTTAATGGGTTGCGAATTTAAGACCTTTGTCTGGTTTTAAAATGTTCACCCAATATTTTTTTTTTAAGCTGATGACTTTTTAATTTTGTCATTCAACATTTATATAATTAATAATTAGGCTTTTGTTTTTTATTATGAGCCTTCTATATGATTGTTTTTTCAAGTTCCCATATTTTTTTATGTTTTCCATATGTCAGCCTTTTTTCTTTGTTGTGTCTATGGTTGGAGTCACATTTAAAAAAAATAATAAAACACGCTTGCCTCATAAAATTACAAATGTTTTTCAATTTCACCCTTTCTATTTTTTTATCTTTTAAATTTAATCTCTATTATTTTGATTGCTATTTGTTTTGTTTGGGATCATTTTTTAGATTATATATATATATATATATATATATATATATATATATATATATATAATTTCATCTCTTAAAATTAAATTGGTTGAGAATTAAGTTTCTTGATAATATTATTTTTTAACAAACAAACACTTGCAATATTTTAACAAACAAACAAATATTATTTTTAACTAGGTATTGAAGATAATATTATTTTTTTTTACTATAATACAATTGTTTTTAATAATTTATATAGGGTTAGGTTGGTAATTTAATATTTTTTTACATGATAAAAATATTAATGTACCTTAGAATAAAAATAAAAAATATGTGTTGTCTTTCACTCCGGCCATTTTGATATTTTTATTTTTTTTAAATAGTTAACTTAATTTTATGCCTTCAAAAATAAAATCAATATAACTCTCTCACATCAGCATTTTTATCTTCTTACCATGGATTCTTTTTTTAATATCATGTTGGTTGAAGAGCATCGTTTTATTTTAATAAATGTTAGATATTTGTATTTTTTTAAAAAAAAAAACTTATTGGTGTGTGCTAGTAGCCCCCGAGTCCTTCAAGCAGCACATGGTGGGTTGCCCAGCCACCAAATGCTACTTTCACTAACGTTGTTGGAATCGTCATGGCGCCCCCGACACAATGGGGCGGCTTGTGTTTCAAGATTTCTAATGGTTTGGTGTCGGCAACCATTTTTTCCCTCTTTTCTCTCTCTCATGACTTTGATTTTCATGCTAGCCTCTTAAAAACTCTACAATAGCCCTTTAATTTTTTAATTCTTCAGATTTGGTCCATATTCTTTTTATTATAATTTTTTTGTCTTCAGTAATTTATAAAATTAGTATGTCTTTTCTATTTCATCCCTCTTCACTTTTTTTTTATCTTTTAAATTTGATCATCATTCTTTTTATTGCTATTTTTATTTGAAATAATTTTTTAAATTGATTTTGCTTTACAATTCATCATCTCTTTTTTTTCCTATCAAATTTAATCTTCATTTTTTTTATTGTTAATTTTTTTTCCTTGACAAGTTTTTTAAATTGATATTTTTAAATTGATTTGTAATAAACTTCTTGATTGAACTCAGATCCAAGGTTTCACGGGTTGCGAGTTTTAAAGATTTTACCAGGTTTATGATGTTTCTCAGGTTTGCTTGGTTTTTTTATTTTACTTTGTCTAAGTTAATTGTTTTTCCCGTCTCATGCTTCAATATTTATTGAATTGGAGATTGGGTTACATATTTTTTTAGCATGCTTTCTGCTAAAGTTTTTGTTGGTTTTGAAAATGACCTGATTATCATGGACCTTTTATTTATCGTTCTTTATTGGGTTTTTTTGGCTAATTCTTTAAATTGATATCTTTTCCCGATTTCATCCTTACATATTTGAAATTATTTTTTAAATAATTTATAAGATTAAAATTCTTTTTTTTTTCATCTCCATTTTTTTTTATCTTTCAGATTATGTTCTCACTCTTTTGATTTTTATTTGTTTTATTTGAGATAAATTTTTTAATTTATTTTCCTTCTCTAGGATTTTTCATTGATTTTAAAAATAACTCGGGTTTTCTTAGGTCTTTTTATTTGTTGTTTTTTGTTGGATTTACTTTTGCTAATCAATATTAAATTAGTTGAGAACTGAGCTTTTTGATTTAGACCAGGTTTAGGATTTACTAGGTTGTGAGTTTGAGACCTTTGCTTAGGTTTAAAAGGTTCGGCCAATTTTTCTTGGTTTTTTTTTTTTTAAGTTGATGACTTTTTAATTTTATTATTCAACTTTTAAATCATTAGTGATTAGGCATTTCTTTTTCATTGTTAGCCTTTTATGTGATTTTTTTTAACGTTCTTTTTTTTGGGTTCCCTTTATTTTTATTGGGTCTATGGCCCAAGTCACATTTTAAAAAAAATAAATTAAAACACATTTGCCTCATAAAATTATAAATGCTTTTAAATTTCACCCCTTCTATTTTTTTTTCTTTTAAATTTGGTCCATATTATTTTAATTGCTAGTTGTTTTGTTTGGAATTATTTTTTAGATTGTTTTTTATATGTATAATTTCATCCTCCATGAGTTTATTTTTCTATCAAATTTGATCTCCATTTCTTTTAGTGCTATCTTTTTTGCTTTTTCAAGTTTTTTAAATTAATATTTTTTTCATGATTTCACCTTTTAAAATTAAATTGATTGAGAATTAAGTTTCTTGATTCAACTCGGGTCTAGAAATTCAACAGTTGTGAGTTTTAGAGAATGGACCAAGTTTAGGAGGCGTGCTCGGATTTCCTTAATTAGTTTTTTTTTTTTTTCTGTTTTTAAAGATAATGTTTTATTTTATTTCTTAACCTTTTTTTATAGTTTTGCATTATTATATTTTATGGTTTGCCTTTTATGGGATTATTCTTGGGTTCATGATCAGGGTCATCGATTTTAGAGCTTAACAGGGGTTGATTTTTTTCGTTCTTTTTTTAAATTGATTTATTTTTATTTCATCATTCAACACTTAATTTATTGAAAAGTGGTCTTCACCCCTTTTCTTTTCCTTTCTTTTTGTTGGTTTATCTCGATCATGTGCCTATAGTTACAGGGTTTGCAAGTAAACCTACATTGACTCATATTTTTTCCCGTTGCCTTTTTAAATTATATTTCTTTTTTTATCCTTTAACATTAAGTTGTTTGATAATTGAATTTCATAATTATATTCAATTTGCTTTCGAATGTGGTCACTCTAGTATCAAAACTATGTCATAGATTTTGCATCTTAACCCCAGTCACTACCACATTTAATAATTTTACCGACGAAAGTTTTTCATTGGTATTTACACTATCATTTTATCGGCAAAAATTTTACCGACAAATTCATGGATGGAAACTGTCCATTGGTAAACTTTTTGTCAATAATTTCATTTTTGTCGGCATTTTTATTGGTAAAAAAAAGCATCGATAGTTTTACAGACAGAAAGCACACGCCAAAAACAAAATGACCCGATTTAATATATCGATGGAATTATTCCGTTGGTGATTTAACAATGTTGTAGTGGCTATGAAGTAAATTATTTCAAACTCTCTGGAATATATCGACGAATACAATCCCTCGGTATATTCGTCTGTAATATTTAAAAATATATATATTTTAAAAAAATCTTTTGAACAATGGTATATTTCTAGACAAAATGCATGCATCGGTATAACGTTCATCAGTAATTCCATCATCTGTCGCTAATTCTGTTGATAAAAAAAACCTGATGGTATTACAGACAGAAAATGCACACCAAAAAAACTTTTCCCGCTGGAAATATGCCGATGGAATTATTTCGTCGAAATATTTTCATCGGTGATAGTGGCATATGCAATAATTTTTTTCCAACTTTCTAGAATATACTGACAGATTGATTTTGTCTGTATTCCCATCGATGATTGTGCCATATGCAGTAAATTTTTGCCAACTCTCTAGAAAATATTGACTAATTTATTTCATCTGTGATAATTAAAAAATATTTTTAAAAATAAAATTGTAGAGAATAATTAATATAAAATTGTATAGAATAATAAAAAAAGAAAATAATTAAACAAATAAAATTGTATAAAATTGAAATATGTAAATAAAAAAATTGAATAATATAAAATCAAAATATTCATTACAATTTAATTTGTACAAATAAAAATTAAACTAAAACAATGGCGGCGCAGGAGGAGGAGGAGGAAGAAGAGACTGGTCATTCCTGGGACCATACAACCAAAAACAGACGCGCACGTACCACCCATCTATGATCTCATTTTCATGATCATTTGACAGAGTTGTTCATAATCAGTCGAGAGTTGCTCATATTGTTCGGTGAGATGAGCTGTATGTTGTTGCAAGGTCATGAACTCCTAAGACTGGGTGTTTGATACCGATTGGGAGCTCCCAACGGTTGAGACACTACAAGTTGCCCGCAAGTTCTCGGCCGTAGTGTTGGAGAGTTCATACACCTGATTTCTATCGGGTCCACCGGACAATCTTGCCTCCATCCACATATCATGATCGAAATCTGAGTGGGTCAAGGGATCATCCCGTATCTCTCCCTTAACCGACTGTTATGTGTCTCCTGAAAATTAAAAAAGAAATCATAAAATTTAATTCAAGAAAATAATAGCTTACAAAAGAAAATGGTTGAACGAATATACCACTAAGTGTTGAGCGTGGTTTGTCGATGAACTATTGCTCCCCCTTTTAGCAATCTTCACTCCGTATGTGCGTCTCTACAAACAGCTCCATTGGGCTCGGCTCACGTCCAAGAGACATAGCTTGTAAGAAAAAAAATGTTGCAAGTTAAATATATTTTAAATAACAACAAATTAATTAAAGATAGATGTCATTAAAATTAATCTTACCATCTACTTCTTATGTGTAATGAACGAAATGGAGTTATCGGTGTGCATAATAACTGAACCGTGAATTTGCTGGTTTCGGTTCTCGACACCGAACTATGAGCGTCGTGTGAACCACTTAGACATCACGTGCTGGATATATTGCATCCATATATACTCTGGGATGTATGGCAGCCTGAAATCCCTCCAAACCACAACGTCATTTCAGTGTGGTAGAGCATTATCTTTGGCGTATTTTTTGGTTTTTTTATGCTTCATACTAAAAGTTACGCAACCTACATCCATGAATGAATTTTATATGAGTTAATAACAAATTAGATTTTAATATATATTTTTTTAAAAAAAATATTGTATCGTTTTCGATGTTACCTAGTTGAAGCGTGATTCTCCCACACACTCCTCACAACATTGTCATTTATGCTATCACACTCAAATTTGTTTTGTGTATAAATAATTTATTAAAAATAAATCAATAAATTCAATATAATGTAAAAAATAGTTTAAATTTGAAGTTAACACTAACCTCAAATCTTCTAAACCGTGCATCGATATACGGTCTCTAATCAGGATATCTGGAAACCTGACTCTATTGAAACAATAGAATCTTCATCGATGATTAAACGCCGATATTATTACTCGGGCGGCCTTAATGTTTGTGAACTTGAAAATCCATAAAATTAATGAAATATTAAATAACTGCTCACAAATTACGTTAAAAAAAAAAACTAAAATCAAAATAAACTTCAAAACAAATTTACATCGAAAGGTTGTCTTTTCAATACGTCTTGTACTTGCAGGAGAATTGATCCTGCTATAAAGGGACACCACCTTTACGTTGTGGAACCACGCTGGAAGAGGCAGCGTCGTAAGTCGCCGCAAGTGCCTCTTCTTAGTCGGCATCTAATAACACGTCATCATCTCTGCTAGAAGAACTAGTTGCGACCATGTGCTCATGATGTGTAGTTGATTTTGTTCAACGCATCTACACAAATTTGATGAATAATTACATAATGAAATTTGATTTTTCTAAAAAAATTTGACAGCCACCTCCCCTATACTGGAGACTACCCAAATTGTTCAAACCTACAAATATTGACAAGATATATGCCACAAACCAATTGATTTTGTTTTATTTCTACCATAAATTTCAGATTATTCAATTTCATCTGATTTTCAACGTGATAAGATAATGTTTCTAATCATAAAATAAAAAAAAAATTCTATATATAAGCTAACATCTATACAAGTTTAACAATAAAATGTAGAAAAAAAAATAAAATTTATTTATATATATTCAACTAACATCTATATAAATTTAACAATAACAATTAAAATTCAACAAAACAATCAACACTCTATTATGCAATATATACAATAAAATTGAGATAAAAAAATTAAATTTAATCCTATATATTCAATTAACATTTATACGGAAAATTCAACAATAACAATTAAAATTCAACAAAACAATCAAACACTCTATTATGCAATATATACAATAAAATTGAGATAAAAAAAATTAAATTTAATCCTATATATTCAATTAACATTTATACGGAAAATTCAACAATAACAATTAAAATTCAACAAAATAATCAATCATTATTGCAATAAAAAAAATAGGCAACAAATTAATACAAAAAAAAACTATAGACTTTAGGAATGAAAAATGCTTACCTTAATTGTGTGTTTACTTTTAAACTTTATCTACGTCCAATACAAAATATATATATATATATATATATATATATATATATATATATATATATATTGTTAATAAACAGAAAAAAAAACAAAAAATAGAAAATCATAACAAGGGAGGAGAATCACTATACATATCTTTTAAACTTTGAAGATGAAGATAGAACTAGAAATTGAAGCAAAATCACTTGAATTGAGAGGGAAAAACGAGAGATTAATTCCTGTGAAGTGACAATAGACATGTTATAACTGGATAATTTCATGGATTTTGCAGGAAAAAACAATACAGTCGTCATCATTCTTTCAGTTGTTATTTCTGTCATGGTGATTCTTATCGTCAGCTTCTACACGTTTTCAGGAAAGAGGAAATCAAGAGAGAAAGTTAAAAGTAAGACATAATTTTTCTTTTTTGTTCATCTGGAAGCCCATTAGGTCTTGGACTATATATTGAATATTTTATTTGGCATTTCAGAGCAAGTTTTTCCCTGGGCTGTTAAAGATTGATTTCTGAATATTCAAT
>Ga0325405_1003493_pt1 | contig 16145 bp, 9 predicted proteins | sample PopdelMetagenome_21_FD_205663 | JGI IMG/M metagenome (GOLD analysis project Ga0325405, IMG submission 205663) | Populus deltoides microbial communities from Bellville, Georgia, United States - Xylem-Control-R2 | ecosystem: Host-associated > Plants > Phyllosphere > Stem > Wood/Secondary xylem...
GAGAGAGAGAGAGAGAGAGAGAGAGAGAGAGAGAGAGAGAGAGAGAGAGAGAGAGAGAGAGAGAGGGAGAGGGAGAGAGACATTGATTTGAGTGTTGAACCTGGAAATAAACTGATCACTAAATATTGCAATATCAATTTCACATTTCATACCATATCAAGGTCCTTTTTTTCTCCCCCTCCACTTCAGTCCTTGATCTTTCACCAGTACCACACAAATCCCCAACCAATCCAAATGGACTGTTGTCCAGTCCACCCATACTGGTATGGTCCGAGCGAACTCGCTCCAAGTATAAGTAAAATTGCTATTTTTCTTTTCTTAAAAAAAAAGAGTTGCTGCGTCAACCAACAAATATAATAATAGCTGGAAACACTAAAGTAATCAGTCAATCAAATGATTCGTTTTATAATTAACTCAGTCTATATTCTAACTTCAAGTTAAATTGGACCGACAGATGATTGGGGCTATGTGAGCAACTGGAATGTCGATTAAATATGTTCAAGAACTGAAAATATACGTACGTACTGAGATTACTAATTAATATCTTTTTAGCATTTTAATAGATTAAACCTCAAGTTGATGGCAATAAAGATTTTGACGTTCGATCTTTTGTGCTAGTCCTAAGCCAAGAAAAGGCAAACTAAACATTACTTAATATTGAATGTGATGAGAGAGAGACACAAAAAATAATTTTTTTTCTCTTACAATTTAAAATGAATTTCTATTTTTAAAAAATATAAAATACAATAGAACGTGTTATCTTTATCCCCATTTTTCTTATATCTTCTATCTACAAATAATAATATGATATTATCTTAAAATGCGTATTACTTTCTTTATGATAAATTATAAAAAAGTATAATTTTTATATTATCCCCTACCCGCTGGATTGTCTTTATTCAAATTAGGAAAGGAAAAAAAAAATATATATATAAATATATTGATTTGAGCATTGAACCTGGAAATAAACTGATCACTAAATATTGCAATATCAATTTCTAAACTTTGCTTGCAACATATTTTGTTACTCTTGCACGCTTGCTTTCATCAGTGGCTTCGAGCTTGATCTTCAGCAGTGAGTGGCCCAATCCCACTGGGCCCAATAGGTAGAGCATGGGTGCCCAACTTCATATATCAGCCCAAAACGTCAACGGCCCAAACCCTTAAAAACTTCACATCTGGGCAACCCATAACCGCCAAGAAACCCATGTATAGAAGCCATAATAGCAGCACTCTAGGGTTACTATTTACTACATAAGGTTCTGTTGCGCTTCAACTTTGCATGTTCAAACGAGGTTCTTTGTTTCTTTTGTAAAATGTTTACATGTCTGATTTTCAGCTTGATGTTCTTTTTTAGAATCGTAGTCTTCTTTTCATTTGATTTTTGAACAAAATTCCTTGCCCTCAACATATTTTCTGATGCTGATCATATCTTGTGTGGTCAAGTTTCTAAATGCAATCCCCCTTAATCATGGATTCTTGAAGACAGTTCAAGTCTGACTTAGCTTGTATTTTCACGACCATGAATTTAATTTTCAAGTTGTAACTACTTGGTTTTTTACCTGTTAATAAACGTGTTGCCAATCTCCAAATTCAGTGGGTTCTTATTTCATCTAATTCCGTACCCTTAGATGGCACAAGCCATCTGACCTTGCATAGCTAGGCACCATTTAATGATCTGGTGGTAGTCTGTTCTGTAGTTTGATGCAGTTCTCTGAAGATTCACTTGTGCGTTCAACGTTCATTTTTCCTTGGTATCGAGATCCACACCAGGGGAATCTGATTTTGCGGAAGATTTATGGGAGACTTTGCTGGCACTGATAAGCTACCTATTATCATCTGTTTTTTTTTTTTTTTTGCTCCCTTCCACTGATAAAATGGTATCTTCTGATCAGTTATCATCATGATCGATATTTAATGTGCTGAAAGAATGAATACCTAGTAATTGCTTGACAAGGTTTTTCAGTGTTTCAACTCCTGTATCTTGAACATTCATTTTCAATCCGACCCCTAGTTTGGGTCTGAATTTTACAAAAAATTAAAATGATTTTTTTTAATATTAAAAAGGAGATTTATTGGATGGATTTAAATTTTGTGGTTTAACTTGTTATTAAACCACAACTTGAACCATTGACTCCACTACGTTTTAAATACTATAATTTTTTAAAAATATTCTTTATTTAATTAATGATATAATAATAAAAATACAAAATATAAACAAATAATCTTTTTGAACATGGTGTGGCTCGGAAAAAACTTCATGTTGAAGGCCAGCATGAGGGAGCTCGGCGTAATATTTTGTGTGCAAAGTTGGTACTCGCACTCTGTTTGGCCATCTCATTAAGTGACTCTTAATTTCTCAATGGAAACAATTTCCTTCTTGTCCTTTGGCTTAATTGACCTTCCTTCAGTGTACAGAATTTGAAAGCAGGTGAAAACCTCGTCCTGGAATATGCGCTTCGTGTTCAAAAAATCACGTAGAAAGAACTTAAGGTTGCAGGACGGGAAAGTAAAGGGTGTTGGATCGGGTATTAAGAATTATTTATTTGAGATTTGGTGATATTATAGCGTAAAATCGAACCTTAATTTGGTTGGGTTATAGGGCTAGCTGCTTTGGTTGGGTCACACTGCCTGTTGTAGACAACTATCACGCTGCCTGTTGTGGGTGGAGTCGGTGTGAGGGGAATCGTAAAAGAGCTTTCTTCCAACCTTTAAGGTCTTCCAGTGCAACTAGCTGCGCGGGCATTTCTTCCTTTAGCCATGAGAGTACAAGGTTCGGTCACGCGAAAGCTGTCTTAATTAGATTTCCGAATCTTTGACTATATATGAGAACATTCGGTGCACAAATTAAGGAAGAGCGTCTTTTTATCAGTAACCGCCTCTTTGTTTTGTGTTTTTTTAGAGGGAGAGCACAAAATTCCTTGGCAGTCTTCGAAACTCCATATATATAAACCCTTCCTCTCTCAATACATTTCGTATCCTTATCTGAAAGCTACTCAAAACCATATATGATGAGTATCTTCAAGAGACCTCTCTTTCTTGTGTCAAAATTCACCATCCTTTTGTTTCTGATCCTTGCTGCCAGTGCTACTGATCTTGTGATTGCAACCAGGCAACCTAAATTCCGAGCAAGAAGCATGTATTCTTCACAAAGTAACCGTCCCGTTCAGCCATCAGGACCTAATCCGTGCAGTTACCTGCCTGGATCAGGCCAATGCAAACCTCCTAAGTGATGTATGTTTCATGTATATCGTCCACGGTATGTTTCTTAAGGAAAAGAAGACTTTTTTTTTTTACTTTTTCCTAATTCTCTTCTTTCAAATCTTGCGGTTTGTCGTTAGATCATGTTAAATGGTTCAGTTTTTACCGCATTAATATTTTTCTTTACAGAGAAACTGTAGAATATACAGAAAGAGATATGTTTCTTTCATCTTATCTTCTCTCTTTAATAGAAATACCCTCCCTTCCTTCTTCTACCTCTTTTCAATATAGACTATATTTGAGTTTTGCTTTGTAATTTTATTTTCTTTTAATTTCTGACGATCTTGTGATCTCTCTGGATTTAGATTGATCATGTTTTTTTTTTTAATTTACGTACAAAATATTGCAGGGATCATGTTGATGGTGGAATTGTGGAAATTAAGAGCACAGGTAGGAAATAGAGAATGTGGCAAGGAGAGTGATATAATGAGTCCTTTTGTATGCAAGTTAATGATCATTGATAAATATTTCTTTCCCTAATTCGTGTTGGTTTGTTGATTTTGGATGTTAATGATGCAAATATGATGTTGAGTGTTGAATTAACTAGGTCGACGTTTATTGAAATATTTTTACCATATACTGTACATTGTTTACATAAAACCAAAATAGTTTTTTCTATTAAGAAACTATAGACTATATAGAAAGAGTTAGAGATGTTTCCATCATCTTCGATCGATTCTCTGTACCGGTACTCTTTAATTCTTCCATTTAATAAAAATGCCTAACATTCTAGTACTTTCTGTTGATATTGAAGATATTCTAATATTCTTTTTGACCACTCTTTTTATATACAAGACACTCTTCTACTCAAGCGAAAGAAGAAAATTAATAATAGTTAGGATAAATTACAATTAACTTGCCAAAGTTGCGTTATTTTTAATGGGAAAAAAAGAAATATTCTTCAATGAATTAAGAACAAAATCTGGCTTGATCATGGCAGCCACCCACCAATCCAATGGAGACCACAGGCCATGTAATTCTTCATGTTTTAACTCATGACTCGGAAGAAGCTTTTTGTATATAAAATCAATATCATTCTATTCCCAGAGATAATAAAAGAGAAAAACATATAGTAAGTTGTGATAGCAATTATAGTTTAAAGTGTTTTTTATTTAGAAATATATTAAGATAATATTTTTTTATTTTTTTAAAATTATTTTTTATAAGAGCGCATCAAAACAATCTAAAATAATTAAAAAAAAATAATTTTAAATAAAATAAATCAGATTTTTTAATAACATGAATTGAACCGTTCCAAACATTCTCTAAGAAGAGAAAACGCTGACAAAGTTGAGGGTTAACACGAGGGTGCGTGGGAGACAAAACTAGCATATAGTTGCTAGACTCGGTTTGTAATCGAAGCACTTATAGTCATCGACTCAAATCCATATTTTTATTTAAAATGATGTATTTAATAAGAAGCAATAGCATGTATGGAAAGAGCCAGATCATCTTTGACAGTATTCTTTAATGATCATCTTTGACGAGGTGGAACTAAAAAATGAACTGACGAATCAACGAACGAGCAGGCAAGAACGAAGACAAGGTCGAGCAATTGCAGCCCAGAGCTTTGATTCCACTGCTATGGGTTGGCAATGGTCTATGATCATGAAGGCCTTTGGACCGCTTAAAAACTGATTTTTCATTTAATTTTGAATTTAAAGTGAATTTAATCGGTGTTTCAGGATATAAACAATATGTATAAAAAACAGGATTATATTTGATTGGAGAGATAAAGACACATAAAATAATTTTTTCCCTTTTGATAATTTAAATGAATTTCTCTCATTTTAAAATATAGAAAACAATAAAACATGTGATTTCTATCTTCATTATTTTTATATTTTTTATCTTTAAAACAATAACTTGATATTATGTTAAATTACAATATTAAAATATATGTTTGAGATTATGATTTCAACTTAATCTAGTTGATTTGATGATTCAAAAATAATCAGAATAACTATTAAAAAGGATGGCTTCACTCTAAAAACTTTTGAAGAAGTCATTGTTTTTGTAATATTGAAACAATGAAGTATTAGATTAATATCCGAGTTTCGCAGCTTAACTTACCAAACTCGCGAGCCGGATCATAAACCTCATTGGATTTAACAACTTTGTTCTTTAACTATTTTTTATCTAATGATATGATAATAGAAATAAATATTCATAAAATTAAGTAGCAATCAAACATTGAAATATTTGTTTGAAATTACGATAAACTAATAAAAAGCAAACCGAAATAAATTATGAAGATGAATTTAGAAAATGTTGAAGAAAAAAAAAGGCTTAAAATGATTTAATTGAAAGAAAAAAAATTTAAAGATGGAATTTAAAAAAAAACTATTTGATATTGTTATTAAACTCAACTCATCGGATCAAACTTTATACCTCATAACCCGATCTCTTGCCTAGCTTGGGTTCGAATTAAAAAAAATCAAGATGATATTTTTTTAATATTGAGACGGCGACTTATTAAATCGACTTAGATTTTATGACTTAACTTGTCAAACTCGCAATTCGGATTATGGACTCTATTGAGTTTTAAATATTTTGATTAAACTATTTTTTATTTAATAATATAATAACAAAAATATATACCTGTAAAATTAAGCATTAATCAAATTAATATTAGAATATTTGTTTGAAACAATAATATCATTATAGAAATCAAATTAAAATAAAAATTAACAAAATATGGAAAAAAAATAAAAATAAAAAAACTAAAAAGCATTCAACAGGAAGGAAAAAATTGAAAGATGGAATTTTGAAAAGACAAAAGGAAGTCACTTTCTTAACTGTTCTTACAAGAAAAGTAAGAGTTGAGGGTGAGGAAAACTCCAACATTTTCAGCACAGTAGTTCATATATAGTCAAAAGGGAAAACCTAACGAGTTGCCTCTGGCTTTATAAAGAATTGCTTATGAGGGGACACAATAATAAAGAAAGTGTTCAAAAAGAGTGCCAAAAGCCATATGATCCCTTTATTATTCTCAGGGAGTTCAAAAGGCAAACCTGTCTTAAATCAAGTTACAATGTATTATTCTCTTGAAACAAGTTACAATGTATTTTTTCTTTTATCTTGTATTTAAATCTCTTTATTCAAGAATATAAAAATCATGTGATTTTTATACAATATTATTTGAAATCTTAATGTTTGAAATGAACAATACATGTTAATTTTGTTGAACTAGGTAAGAATTAGTATTATTAAACGCAATCTAGCTTAATAAATTATTCAATTATCTAGTTTAATTTGGGTGTCAAATTAATCTAGATGGAAATTGACTTAATGAAATTCATGAACTAATTAATCGGGTTAATTAATTCAAATTAAATTAATATTATTTTAATTATTTTAAATAATTTTATTTTAAATTAATTCAAATTACCTTATTTAATTTATAACTTGAATTTTAAAAAATGTTATAAATTAAATTGAATTACTGCATGAAGTTGACCCGAGAGTACTCTTGAAAATAATTTTATTATTATTATTATTGTTTTTTTACTAAATTGCTTAGGTCATCTTTACATATCAAAGCATGCACTGAAACCCAGAACCCAATATTCCTTGATAACGAAATTACCAGAGACCAACACCTAGTATCTATCGCCAACAGCACTTCTAGTTTCTAAAGGCAACGGTTTTTTCAGGTTTCGTTTTCTTTAAATGAACCCATCATTATTTCAAGCGCCATTTACAGTTCTGTCAAATCCAGTCACACAAATACTTTTAGATCACACAAGTAGCTGTTCGATTTTATCAAAATCATTCCTTGGAAATCTAATCATTGAGCAGTGTCATTTTTTGTTATTCAGATGGCTTCAACAATGCTTTCTTTAGCTTCTACCACTCCTTCTGCTTCACTTTCTATGCAAGAAATTATCAAGGTACCGATAATTCTCTCTTTGATTGTCACTCTCTAGTGCTTTTCCATATTGGGTCATCATTTTTTGAAGTGTTCTGTTTGGTTGTTGGGAAAATGTGGCCAATCAAGTAACTTGAAGTTATGAAAATCTGTGTTATGATTCAAAAGTTTCTGTTTTGTTGTTTTCTTAGCAACCAAATAGATGTTTGTGGTGTGGATCAGGAATTTTAATTGTGGTTTTGGGCAGGGAAAGGCGAGGCTTGGAAGTGGTAGTGTGAGTACATTGTTTAACAAGGAGAAAGGCAATCCCTTTATCAAGGCAAAGGTACATATGCCGTGTTTTTCTTAATGGGATTTTAGTTTTTTTATTCAATTATTGTTTTTATGATCCTGTGTTTTGTAATTAATGGAGGATTCTTGATTTTTGCTAAAGCAGAAACTATTTTCTTTTGCAAGTGTAAAAGATTGAGGCTTTATACATATTTGTTCAAATCATGATTTTTTACCAGTGCGTGCTTCTGGTCCTTCAAAGATTTTGATATGATTTGATTTTGACCTAACATGCGTTATTTGGTAGGATTGGAGCTTGATATGTATTGGTTTCGCGATGTGAGTTTTTTTCTTTTTTTTTCCCTGATTTGCAGTCATTTGGCCGGATATCTATGACTGTCGCAGTTAATGTATCTCGTTTTGAGGGTATAGCTATGGCTCCTCCTGATCCTATCCTTGGTGTTTCTGAAGCTTTTAGAGCAGACACGGATGTAAAGAAGCTCAACCTTGGAGTTGGGGCCTACCGAACTGAAGAGTTACAGCCTTACGTGCTTGATGTCGTTAAGAAGGTCAGTAAACTTTTCAGTCTACGTGGTATATGTTTTTATAATGGGAATCTAGCTTTGGATCTTTTAACTTACAAGCAGCGACAATGATTTCTATGATGGCATATCTGAAATTGATTTTCATTTCTAGGCTGAGAATCTTATGCTGGAGAGGGGTGAAAACAAGGAGGTATGTCAATATTTTCAAATGTAAGAATGACAAATTTCCAATCTCCATATTTTGTTCAACTCACCTGACATCGATCATTTTTATGTAGTATCTCCCAATTGAAGGTTTGGCTGCATTCAATAAGGTGACTGCAGAGTTATTATTCGGAGCTGACAACCCAGTGATAAAACAACAAAGAGTATGTTGAAGACATAAGATCTTATTTCTTTTAAAAGGAATTCCGTTTCCTATCCCTGTCAACTACTGAGAACATAATAACATAATAATAATAAACTGGATATCGATTTGTAAAAATTTTCCAGGTTGCAACTGTTCAAGGTCTTTCAGGCACTGGTTCACTTCGATTAGCTGCAGCGCTCATTGAGAGATATTTTCCTGGAGCGCAAGTTCTGATATCATCTCCAACTTGGGGTGTGTGATGTCACTCCCTTGTACATTTTATATGATTTGTCTCGTTGCTATCAACATTAATGGCCAGCAAACTAATTTTGCAGGTAATCACAAGAATATTTTCAATGATGCAAGAGTTCCATGGTCCGAGTACCGATACTATGATCCCAAAACAGTTGGCTTGGATTTTGAGGGGATGATATCAGACATAAAGGTTTGTTGTAGATCAGTTACACTCCACTCAAAAAAAAATTCGCCATTTTGTGTTGAATCATTTGATGGCCATCCTAAACTGCGCGCTGCTGTATCTTTCATCTCATTTTTTGTCTTTCTCACTACTTCAATCTGCACTAGCGTACTCTCCTCTCTCTCCCCCTCCCTCCCTCTGGGGATGGGCAGTGCTCAGGCATGCGATTGAATCATACACTATTAGTGCTTGGTATGGGAATTCAGAGACAGAGGGGGTAATCTTTCTTTCATAACTTCAGATTCAGACTGAATCATTTCTCTGAAGTGTACTATTATTTTATTGCAGGCAGCCCCTGAGGGATCATTTGTATTGCTTCATGGCTGTGCACACAACCCAACTGGTATTGATCCAACCCCTGAACAATGGGAGAAAATTGCTGGTGTCATTCAAGAAAAGAACCACATTCCATTTTTTGATGTGGCCTACCAGGTATACATTGCTTTAAATCTGATCTGAGTTACACTTGCACCATCAATTTAATTGCCCTGCTGAACCAAAGATGTGCCTTTGTGAACTACAAAATCTTTATAGTGGTTTGTTGATGTAGTAATCGTGTAAAAATTCCTTGAGAATTGGAATACTGTTCAGGGACTGATATTTAATTTCAATTGTTCAATGTACTCTTAGGGATTCGCTAGTGGAAGCCTCGATGCAGATGCATCATCAGTGAGGTTGTTTGCTGCACGTGGTATGGAGCTTTTGATTGCTCAGTCGTACAGCAAAAACTTGGGCTTGTATGCTGAAAGAATTGGGGCAATTAATGTTGTCTGCTCATCGGCAGATGCAGCAGCAAGGTGCGATTAATAGATTTGCTAAATAAAGCTTGTTCACTTGCTAGTTGAGTTTGAGATGCTGTTCCCTTAAAATACATGCTATTCTATACTGCAGCATTGTTCATTTTCTAGCCTTTGTTTTGGTTAAGATTACCTAAAAATATGTCCTCGATATGAGGCATAAAAGTATTATTAAATATTAACCAGGCAACCATCCGTTTTGTCATCACCATTTATTGGTTTGGTCTCCAAGCTGGTAGGTCGTGTTTCTGTTGAATGCTTGAATATCTACAGTAGAACTGTGTTAATGTTTTCTTCTCTCTTTTTTTTCCTTCCAATGAACCATAAAGGAATGGCATAGATGTGAGGACATTGATTGTATCCTAAGTCGTGTGAACAATGGAATATTACACTTTTTGCTTCTCATTATTGGGTGACCTTTTGTGAACCTTTGTTGTAATTGGGGTTCTGTCAAAGGTGTCCTGTGAACAATTTGTTTGAACCGCCAATTCGATAGGGAAAACTTCTTCTCACGTCATAATACCTGTTTAAATAATGGTTTTTTTTTTCTTTTAATTTTCAGGGTTAAGAGCCAGCTGAAAAGGATTGCCCGACCAATGTACTCAAATCCTCCTGTTCACGGTGCTAGGATTGTTGCTAACGTTGTTGGGGATCCAACTCTCTTTAATGAATGGAAAGAAGAGATGGAGATGCTGGCTGGAAGGATAAAAAATGTGAGGCAGAAACTATTTGACAGTCTCTCCGCAAAAGATAAGAGTGGGAAAGATTGGTCTTTTATACTGAAGCAGATTGGCATGTTCTCCTTCACAGGCTTGAACAAAACTCAGGTGATTTCTCCTCAAATTTTTATCATTTCAGCGATTTTCGAGTGATTTTGTTGTGGTAGAATCATTAAAAAAAAACTCATCTTCTTCATATTATTCTTTTAAATGACATTTGTTATCATTTTATATTCATGGTTGAATTCTTGAATCTGTTCTTTTCCATTTCCCTAAAACCTCTCCATTGCCATCGTTAATTCATGATCTTTCTGTGTGTTCTTTTTATGTTCGATCAGAGCGAAAATATGACCAACAAGTGGCATGTCTATATGACAAAGGATGGAAGAATATCCTTGGCAGGACTGTCTTTGGCCAAATGTGAATACCTTGCTGATGCCATTATTGACTCTTACCATAATGTCGGTTGAAAGAGATAGTGAACGGGTATACCAGAACCAACAGTTAATAAATTTTGGTGACTTGGATGTTTTACTGAGTTTATATTATTTTACAGAAATTTTGTAATAATGTTCACTGGTATGACTGTCACAAATCCATGTAAACTGAGCTTTGATTGAGGCTGTTTATTACATCCCAGCTGGTGCGAGTTATAGTTTTACTGCGACATGGTGCCAATTTTCCTTTCTACCTTCTCTTCACAAGGCATTCTCTTTACTGTGATAACCTCTAACTTTATTAGGGAAAAACCGAAAAGAATTGCAGCACAGAAGAGAGCTCGCTGCTGAATCTAGAGATCCAAAAGATTCGTAAAGTGCTGTTTTACAGATTCTTTGAAGTTGCTGAAAAGATGAACTGATTGCGTACACAGCCAAGAGGTTGAAAATGAGCTTGGTGCAAATTTGGGATGCTATTTTTCTTGATCTCTAAACTTTGCTTCGATTTACAAGAGTAAAGATTCTAATGCTCTTGAAACGCATCGATATCAACCTTCTTGTCCGAAATAACCAACGACATGAATTATCAAATGATACATCAAAATATGCACATAAGAAAGTGCAGTGGATCAATGATTCATCAAACACAAACTAAAGCAGATGCAGCAGCATCCGAAAATAGTTTCCCTGATGCTTAGCCTTGCCGATGACCTCTAGGAGTTGTAGGTTGTGCAACTCTTAGCGTCCCTCCAAGCTCAAGAGGAACCAGTGGGACAAGAGAGTGCACAACATCTGTTATGAGGGGACGGTAACTCGGCTCTGGTTGAATACACAATACAGCCACTGCAGCAACCTGCACAAATTGCTATCCATTTAGCCAACTCAAGCAAATTGAAATTCCTAATCTACCCTAACATTACCTAAGCTTGGCCTAACTCAAGGCAAACGTGCTCAACTATCATTGCCACCAGTTTGAAACTTGGCTCCTCTCGCTTTAAAAAGGAACTAAATAACCTAAAGTATGCTTCCATATGCGTCTGGTTTTGTTAAAAAACTTAAACTAACTTACCTGGCTAAAAAAATTTCTTAGTTCAACAGACCCTTTTTCTCTCCTACAACACTTGGGGCAGAATTGATCAATTCGACCTTGAACTAAAGCAAACCTGAGGCAAAATTTTGTTGTGCCCACTCACAACTACCAAACCAATCCAGATTTATTACTTTAAGGAAAAATTTTCCAGGTTGCTTTGCATTAGTCAATCATGTACAGAGAATACCAAAACAATCCACTCACACTTTTAGATAGTACACATCCAATCAAAGAAGTAAACTATGGTTTTTGAGGTTCACAAACCTGGAACAAGTACTTCTCGTCTACTGAATCTCTGATCACAGGATCCACAATGGTTGGAAGGACAGCTCTGTTAGTAAGCTGAGGCATGGCCTGCATTTAAAATAGCCATAGCATTAAATATAGTTATTGAAATCTTGAATGATTGCCTCCCAAAAGAAAATAATTTTTTGGATGAGTAAACATACCCATGTTACTATAGATTGGCAATGAGCTGGTGCCAGTTTTTCTACAGGCCTTCTTCCTAATAGAAGCTCCAGAAGCACTACTCCAAAAGCATAGACATCACTCTTATCTGTCAATTCACCTATAATATTTAAAAAAGTTATTTCTTGAGAGGGGGGAATGGCAAAATGCAAAACAAATACAATGGGATTCCAGTCATTTGCATTTCACTGACATTTTTTTCATCTATTCTCATGTGATTTGCTCACTTAAGGGCATCCTTAAAAAATTGTTTGGTTGATGAACCTTGAGTGTTACATCATCTCCAAAATAATGGAGTGATCACACAACATTCGAGTGTTCTAGATTGTGAAAGCTCAAAACAAGCAGTAGCATTTTACACTTTGACCCAATAAAACTTTGATAGGAAATGCATCGTACTTCAGAGATGCTTTGACAATGCTATCTGAGATTCATTGCTTCTAAGCTCATCAAATCATGCAAAATGTATCAGTCTTCTCCCTAAATTCACCTAAACTAAACTAGTTTATATAAAAAAAGGTGGTTTCTCAACTCAACCCTGTTGTCTAGCTAACAAGTCGAAACTACTGATATCGAAATTTTAACCAGTTTAGTTTAGCATACCATCTAGCAGATACTCAGGGGCTACATAACCCACAGTGCCTGAAAGCATGAGCTTGTTCTTGTTATGAGAACTATCAGCTACAGCAAGACCGAAATCTGATAGCTGAATCCAAACACAAGTTATGAGAAAGAGAGAGAAGGCAAAGTGAAGTGATGGAAGAAGAAAATAATTGAGAGTTTCATTAATTTAACACAAACTAAAAAAATTTATACATTTTTACCTTGGCATTGAAGTTGGCATCCAAAAGTATATTAGATGATTTCAGATCTCTATGGATCACTGCTGGCTTGCAGAACTCGTGCAGATATTCTAATCCTCTAGAGTCAACAATTTGAAATAAGCAAATACTCAAAGAAAAACAAACAAACAAAAGAAATTTAAAAATCAACAGAAAGAAAACAGCAACTCACCTTGCTGTATCAAGAGCAATTTTCAACCTTAAATGCCAGTTTAATGAAGATCCGCGAAAAGTTCCTAAAGCATCAACAAAATCCATGAAAAAAAATAGATATATATATATTAGCACTTCTATATTTCATAATGTCTTAACTCATCTACCATGACACAATAACCCTTAAAAAAAAATGGGAAAAATATTTTACCATGCAATAGATCTTCAAGGGACCCATTGGACATCAACTCATAAATAATGAACCCCATCTCCTCATGAACACTATAGCCCACAATAGAAATTATATTTGGATGCTGAAATTTGCTTAACAAACCCACCTCATTCTGCAATTCGAATTAATAACAAATCAGCACCGAGAAAACAAAGCTAAAAGGAAAAAAAAATGCATCAAATCTTCAAGAAAATTGATAGCACCTCAAATTCTCTCTGTGCATCATCAGTTGCACAGTCTAGTTTCTTGACTGCAATACTTGAGTCATCTTCCAATACAGCCTTATATACAAGTCCGAATCCACCCCTCCCCAACAATTTATCATCTTCAAAATTGTTTGTTCCTTTCTCTAGTATCTTATAATCGATTAATGAAACAGATCCCTTGTTACTAACCATTCCCAAGGAACTGAATTTGCCAAAAAATGGTGCCATTGAAAGCCCTTTCTCCACATCTTCACATCAAAACAAAGAATTACTAACAAAAAACACAGCAGTGAACACAAATTTTGGAGTAATATAAAGATGGGTTGTTGGTAGAAAAAGAAACCTAAGCACCTGAACACTGAGAAGCTTTCTTCTTTTGACAGGACTTCCTGTAGTAAATGAAACAAGAAAACAGAGAAAGAAAGACGATAACAACAAGAATGCTACAACAAACAATGAGTAACAAAATTATTTTCTTGTGCAACTCCTCGTGCTTTTGTTGGTCTTTGATTCCCATTTCCAATTCAACCCCTGGTCAAATTATACAAAGAAGCAAACCTTTTAGCTTATTAAGCTTCTTCAAAAAAGAAAAGAACCATAAAAACTAAATCTTGAAACTCTATCAACACTGTGTAGAGAGATGGGATCATGACCCAAAGAACTAAACTTTTTGTTACATATAGTGTGAAGCCATAAATGCACTAGATTATGTAGTCGTTACTTAAATTTGGCACAGAAAGTTTGAATTTTTGAAATCACTTAAACCACCCCAAAATCATTTCTTTTGAAAACTAAAAAGGGCCTTTAAGTACCTGGAGAGAAGGCAGCCATGGAAGTGGAAATGGGAGAAATGGGAGAGGGGGGCGGTGAAGAAACAAGTGGGTCTTCTTGTATGGCATGTACTACTACTAGACATAAGTGAAAAAACCAAATGGGAACTGTTTGAAGAGCAAGAACAAGATGAAGAAGCTTCATTGTTTGTATGTATCTAAGTTGAAAGAACACATGAAGATTGAGATATATGTTAGGACTTTGAGGTTCCTTAGCTTTGTGGGTTCAACAAAGAGAGAGGTTGCAAGTCGTGGAACACCATGGGAATTGGGAAGGGTTTGTGTGTGTAGATTGGTTAACACTTTGTTTTGGGTCTTCTTCCAGTGCTAGGAAATGTCTTTCCTTTTTTTTGAATCTTTTTATCTTCCTAGTAAACTGTTTTTCTGTGTTTAAAAAGGAAAAGAAAAGGGAACAAAAAGAGGCCGAAGAAAGCTATTTATGATTTGAGCCATTGAATTGGGGCCACCACACAACAATCATGTGGGCAGTTGTAAAAGAGATTAATAAAAGTTATATATCCAAAAAAGTTGTGAAAGCTATATTACGTGTGTGTTTTTTTTCAAAATTTTTTATTCTTAATATTATTTTATTAATATCATTAAAATAATATCAATTTTAAAATTTAAAAACATTTTGAAAGACAAACCTGCCACAACATTAAACAATCACATTGATTAATATAAAGTTTGGCTGATATCTTAAAATTAAAAAAATATACATTTAATTGAAGAGACTGATATAAATATATAAAATAAATTTATTTTTTATATAAGAAGTACAAGAAGAGAGATATCACACCTATCTCTAGTGTTTTCATATCTTTTATTTCAAAATAGTAACTAAAATTGTTTTAGTGTGTTCTAAGAAGGTAAAAATTATTAAATAGTCTAGCATGCATGAAAAACAAGTAAATATCATTTTGATTTTTCAATTTAGATTTTCTCTTTTAAAACCCATTTGCCTGCTTTGTTCAATTAAAACTCAGATCGATCGATGGAAAAACAATAAGAATTTAGAATTCTGGGAATAAATTTAAGTTTGTATGTGGAAATAAAGATGTCTTTTTTACAATTTAGAATCTTGGAACCCTTTGGAATTGGTAGCAAGAATGGCCATGTTAGGTTCTTGTCAAGTTTTCATTCTCTTTTTGAATAAACCAATCTCAAATGATAATAAAATCCCATTTCGTTTTTCATAAAAAATAGAAACAAAACAATTTGCAATGCCCTAACAAGGCCTTACTTAGCCTTGGTGTCACATTCAAGATGTTTTATTTAATTTAGTTTTTTTTATTAATGTAAGTGTCCAAACCAACTTACACGTATCTCGACTAATCTCATGGGTCCTGAAATTAACGACTATATAAACTTCCAGTGATCATCATATTAGCAATCACGTGACTCGAATCTGAGACCACAGGGAAAGCAAACTTGTTAGTTCCAAACTCTTATTACTGAGCCACCTACTAAATTAATTTGGCTTTCAATATCTAAGAAAATGTCAACAATTTTTTGAAAAAAAAAATGTCAACAAACAATCTGTTGGAAGAACTTAATGCTTTGATCTCGTAGTCAATCGTTAGGACATTGTTTTCTA
>Ga0325405_1003499_pt1 | contig 16135 bp, 10 predicted proteins | sample PopdelMetagenome_21_FD_205663 | JGI IMG/M metagenome (GOLD analysis project Ga0325405, IMG submission 205663) | Populus deltoides microbial communities from Bellville, Georgia, United States - Xylem-Control-R2 | ecosystem: Host-associated > Plants > Phyllosphere > Stem > Wood/Secondary xylem...
TTTGATTCTACCAAGAAGGAAAGGCATGTTGAAAAGAAAGCACAGTAAACAAATAGTACAGTAGTAACCTTTGTTCTGTTTTTAGTTGAAAGTTGGTATTCGCTGGATCACACTCCCATGTATTAACCCCTGGAATCCTGGATATCTCTCTCTGTACCTCGCAGCTCGAGCCAAGAAAGTAAGCAAACAAAAGAAGATAAAGGAAGAAGCTCAAAAATAATTGGATGCATGAAAGCTTAAAAGAGCCTTACATGAATCCCTTTGGCAAAGAAGAAACCAGTTCTTACCAACTCTCGTAGTGGCTTCCAAACAGAGTCGCTTTAACGTACAATACCACAGCATTTGAAAAGGGAAAAAACGTTGTGCAAAAGAGGTTGATATAAACATGAAGTAAAAAATACTGGGGAGAGAGAGGTACTCTGATAGACAGGTTCCTTTTAGAATCCAGGCTTGCGTGAGTACTCAAGACATTGGAAACGACGGAAAGTGTATAAATATTATCTCTTTTATCTGAAAAGTGATGATTATAAATAAAGCAAGAACAATGGTTTTAGCTTTTGCTGCTTCTTCTTCTTGTTTTTTTTTACATCTGCTCCCTCCATCCGGCCCGTAAGGAGAGCAATATAAAAAACTTATCAGCCTTTCAAAGACATCAGATGATAGAACATGTTGCTACCACAAATTAAAACCCTAGGGCTGGCATTTCTTACCAAGAAATGATCTTAATCTTTAACAGGGCGTTAACGCTAGGTGAACAGAGAGGGATCGAGGTTGGTGAACTATAGCATTCATTAGCATAGCTCATTAAAATGATTTCAAAGCTTAATATTACTGATGGAGAAACAATCTAAGTTAATGTTACGGCAAGAATAAAATATGGTTTTGGTTAGGCACGATTTGGATGAACAACAGATTAGATCTGTAAATTGATGTTGATGATCCAAGTTTTTATTGGGTTTAGGTGGCCAGATTCTGACAAGTGAGGGAGAGTGATAATTTTGTTATTTTAACTTAGCATGGGTTTTTTAGTTATTAATTAAAATAAAATAGTAATTTTACAAATAATTCTAATATTTTTGTTGATTTTTTTTTTCGAAGATGTAAAGTGTTACATAACTTATAAACTATGAGATGTAAAGTATAATTTTCTAAATCACATAAGCAAAATGAGAAAAAAAAAAGATTAAATTATAGGAAACTCTATGTAATTTTTGTATTTTTTATTGTATCATTATATTATCCTTTAATGTAGTTTGAAAAAAAAAAAATGTGAATTCAGTTTTTAAAGAAAGGTAAAGTTGTACTCCATTCCGTTATTTTTAAACAAGAGATATATTTTAGAGCATCTAAATTACAAAAAAAAAAAAAAACTAACAAGGCATAAATGGTTTTTACAATAATCCACCGTTTTGTTTTTCATCAAACTTTTTTTTCTCTTTGAATTGGTTCTTTTATGGCCAAAATTGGTAGCTAATTACTTTTGATTTACTAAGAAATAACCAAATTAAAAGATAGAGGATCACAATTAAAATAATAATAATAATAATAATAATAATTAAAAAAAAAGATGGTAACTTCAAAGTTGGCATGAAATATTTGCTTTGGTTTTCATGCTTTCTAAATGATACCTTTTGGTTCCTTAAAATTTTTAAAAATTAATTTTGATTTAAAACTTCAATATTTCAATTTTTAATTTGAGAAAGGAGAGAGAGTTGTCGATTTTTATGGTAAAAAGATAAAATTATTGGTTGATATTGATCTTGGCCTCATAAATATTAATTTTGGTATCAATAAGTTTCATTTATTAAGAGTTCAACTAGGGTATTCTTTAACCTTTCCATAGCCTATGAGGTAGATCTGAACCTGAAAAGTTTTTTTGAATTCAAGTTGATTTTGAATTTTTAAACTAATTAAATTCTACTTCAATACTAGAAATAAGTGTTTTGAGGTCTCTCGAGTATCGATCGTTGGACTTTTTGACCATTTGTGATGGATAAAATCTGGAAAACTAGGTGATGTGTCACCTACTTTATTTTTTTTTTTTAAATGAAAAGGACCCTTAAGAAAAATTAAAAAGCCTCAAAGGTGTGGGTTGCCTCAGGCCTGCACACTTAAGTCTTTTTTAAGCCTAGTTGTGTTAGGTCAACTAGTCCTGTGTGTTTGAGATTTTTTTTTATTATTATTATTTTTTTTAACTGATTTTTCTCAATCTTTACCTTTCCAATTGGATCTTTATTGATTTGTCTTGCTAAATATTTTTTTCAATGTCATCCTTTTATATTTTGTTGATTGGGTAACGTAATTGTTTTTTAGTTTGATATTTGTAAGTTTATCATGATCTAAAAAAATAACTCGATATTTGGTTGGTTCTCGAATTTATAAGTGTCTTTATATTGTCATATAATTAAATAATTGTTTTTAAAAAATAATTATTGAACTCAATTGAGTCTATAACCCGGGTTACGAGTTTGGCTGGTTAACTTCGAATAAATAGGAATTGGACTTTATAATTTGTTTCAATTTACTTTTTATGAAATTATTGAAGTCTTAAATAAATATCCCGGTATTAAGTTGTTGTTGGATTTTATGAATGACCATTTTTGTTATCATATGATTAAATAAAAAATAGTTTCAAAAAGTTTTTAAACTCGTTGGAGTCCATAACCCAGGTCATGAGTTTGATTGGTTTGACAGTGAAACCTGGATCGATTCTATAGGTTATTATCTCAATATTCTTACGAAAATTAGTCATTATGAAATTTATATTTAAACTCATATCAAATTTCTATTAGTCATTTGACTTGCCTTAAAACCTGTCAAGTCGACTATATCATGTCGAGGTAAATCCCATATGGTTTAATTTGAAACACAGGCTAGGCAAGAAGACGAGTCAAGAGGTTTCAAGATTGATATATTGGTTGCGAAAAAGGTTCCTTGTGACCTGAACATTCTTTTTTTAGTTTTTTTTTATGTGACCCGAGGCACAGCGTTGACCCTTGTCTAATAAAGTCCTATTACTCTACATGTTTATGGACTTGGCAAGATACAAATTACCCAAAAGGCTTCAATTAAGAATTTTATGGTGGTAACCTTTTATGTGACTTTTGTTAGATTTAATTGGTGATTGCACAACCATTTAGACAATGCATAATTGATCAGTTGTGAGATATGAGTATATTTATGTTGCATTTAATAATATAAGATGTTTTTTGATGTTTTTAAATCATTTTGATATACTGGTGTTAAAAATAAATTTTAAAAAATTATTATTTTAATGTATTTTTAAAACAAAACAATTTTTACTATAATTCCAAACACTGCCTAACCAAATGATTTTTCTAAGTTCGTAAACAAACAAAAGTGATCACATATCCAAATGGACCCATAATCCCCTAGAATTGAAACTAAGTTCTTGTTTTTTATTTAGTTATAGCATTTGATTTTTTTTCCTTAATTTATTTTAGATTAAAGTGTCGTCAAACACAAAGATATACATCTGATTAATCTATTCATTACTTTACTAAAAGAGTACATGCATTTCAGGCTAGGGTTACAAATAGAAGAGGTAAGACTTAAGAGTGGGGTATTGGGCTGCAACAAGACATGAACTATATTAGTTAAATTAGCTGTGTAAGGCCACAGGAAATTAAATGTTCATCATGATGGGAAGGAATATTAATTATGTTAAGGATATAACACAAAAGGACAATAATGAAAATAATAATAGTATTAATGTTGGCAAGTCATGATTGCAATGCAGTTGGGAATGTGACTGTAAATGCAAACATTAAACTAATTAAATTATTAGCTGAGCCCTAAAGACGCTAGCTATGGCTAAGATTTTTCTTCTTCATTCAATTACTCACAACTGCTACTGTTTCTTACTAAAATCAGAAACTTTATTTAGAACTTTTAAGATTTTTTTATAATTTAATTAGTTTTTTTTATTAATATGGATGTCCGGGCTAACTTGCGTATACCTCGACTAATTCTACAGACACTAAAATTATCGACCATGTAAACCTCCAGTAATTATTATATCCGGGCTAGCTTGTTATTTAAACTAGGTAAACCTCTCATTATTATTATTTTTATTTGCTTGCCAATACTTCTAATACAAAATGTGTTGGAAGTTATAAGTATATTCTATATTTTTTTTCATTAATAATTGTGTGAAAACTGATACATGAATAGTAAATCACTTAGGACCTGTATTTGTACATTCATCTTTATTTATTATCGTCCAAAATAATAACTTTAACAGCCGAATTATTTGAAATCATGTACTTATAATGAGTAACTTCTAATAGTTTAAATATTAAATAGGCGGCATGCGATACGCTAAAGATTATGCAAATTACAGATTTCAAATAACTCGGTTAATATAATAATATAATTAAAAATTACATTGATTTCAAATGAAATAAATAAAAAATAGTAAAAATTAACTATAAAAAATAAGTTGTTAATATCATATTTGAGAGGAGTAGAAAAAAAAAAGTTCATTAAAGACTCATTGTTGTTCCACCTTGAACACCGCCCCATCACTATAATGAGCTCATCAAGATGGTTCTAATGTCACTGCGCAAAGCGGTATGACGACATCAAAAAAGGTTGCACAGACTATTAGAGTAATGACTCGGAAGTAAACCAAATAAAATATCATGAAGTGAATATCTCATGATTATATTTAATCAATTAATTTAATTTAATTCAAAAACAATTTTTTTAAAAAAAAAATATTAAGTTTAACAAAGAACAACAAATTAAAAGATTCGAGATAACCTATATCATTTTCAGAATTAGTGAAAAACCCTATAAAAAGTAAATAAAAAACAACGAAGCCCAATATCTAATTAAATAAGTGTTAAAGGATGAAACTGATGAAACATAAGTTTAAATAAAGGGAAAAAAAACCAAGCAAACTCAGACGAATCTCTAAAATCTAGGTTAATCTCCCAAACTTGCAAACCATGAAATCCGAGACTCGGAATCAATTAAGAAACTCAATTCCCAACCAATTTAATGTTGAAGAATGAAATCGGAAAAAAAAATTCAATGTAAAAAGTTTGAAAAAGTAGAAAAAAATAATCAAAAGAATGTGGATTAATTGTAATAGAAAAAAATAGGAGGAAGAAATCGTATAAAAAGAAAATTTAAAAACTAAATTAAAAAAATAGCAATCAAAGCAACGGGGACCGAATACGCAGATGAAAAAAATGTAGGATGAAATTGGAAAAAAATCTAATTTTATAAATTATTTCAAATAAAATAAATAATAATTAAAAGAATATGAAACAGACATGAAGAAAAAATAAATTGAAGGGGTTTGGTACAAAAATTGAGAAGAAAAAAGAAAAAAAAAATTAAAACGGTTATAATCAAGGATGAGAGGTTATCGAGACGATTTAAACACCATCAAAAAAGCCATTTTTTGATCGTTAAATGCCCCCTTTAATGCACTGTCTAAATAGTGTAGGCATGTTTTACATACTAACACATGTAATGAACGTGTCAACTAATATTTTTAAATAATATCTTATATATATTAAAATAATAAATTGTTTTTCATTTAACTTTATAATAATAAAAAAAGGAGCTTAAAACATAATTAATAAGAGTTAAATATTATAGTGAATCTGTCATCAATTATTAATTATTGAACTGTTAGCTAAGAAAGACAGGCACTATTGTGGATGAGAACATAATTAATGGGAGTTATATTCTTGTAATAACAAATAGTATTAGCAATAAACAAGTAGCAACCCCATGGAGAATGCAGTAGTCGTAACATGCACAGAAGGAGCAGGTAGCGTCTAAATGATGACCATTATTTGGCAACGAATAGAAATATATTGGATAATTAAAAAATAGAGGAAGCAAGGCAGAGGGACGGGACGCATCAATGGAACCGTACGGCGTGTGTTTCTGGCAGGCCGGACGGCAACTATTATGACAAGTTGATGACAGCAGACAGAGAGAGATGGTAAGTTTCTTGAGCTTGCTTGTTTTCAATGCAAACCTTTTATATATATATATATATATATATATATATAAAAACACATACTTTTTTTCACCTTTTCAGTACAAAACAAATACTGCTATGAAAATAAACATGGCTGTTTTTTCTCTCTCTTATGAGTGATGAGTTGTTACTTTTACATGTATTTATTTTTGTGTTTAAAAATTTTATATAAAAAAATATTTATTTTATAATTTTAGATAGTTTTGATACGATAATATTAAAATTAAATATAAAAAAATATTATTTTAATATATTTTTAAATAAAAAATATTTTAAAAAATAACTGTTATTAGCTTATCTTTATATTGATGGAATGTCGGCAATAACATGTTTCTTATGAATTACAAGTTACTCTTTCCCTCCATTTTCCTTTCTTATCCCATCCCCTTTTGCTATAAATAATAATAACCCTACAATACTATTATTAGTTTAATCTTTTAGATTTATTAAAAAATAAAATAAAAGCTATGGATTTTTTACTATAAATGCAGACACATGGCAACTATGAATACATGCAATGTCAAAAAGTTTTTTTTATTTTTTTTCTTTTAGAGACATGGTTGCTTGTCTTTTATGATTTTTTTCCTTTTATTTTTTTTCTCTATTTCTAACAATCACCATACCATATTTTTCATTTTTTTATTTTCTCTCTTCTTCTCTCCTATTTTTCCTTTCCGTTGTAGTGGCATGACCTCTCTCTCTTGTTGACAGTATGCATCGTCGATCATCAACATAGACGTCTCTCTCATCTCTCTCTCTCTTTCTCTCTCTTCCTTCCATACATACATCCAAGGTTGTCAAAAACGCATTTTTGACACAGCATAAAAAATACAAAATAAACTCGGATTGTAAAAACGGATCATAAAATCGCAAGGAATTTTTTTTCATATAGAGTTCAAGCACCTTAAAATACACGGTTCAAATAAAAATTCATGCATAGTTCAAATACCTTAAAATACATGGTTCAAATATAAATTCATACATAATTTAACTTTTAATTAACTAATAATTAACAAAATTAAAACAAATAATCTACTAGGGTTGAAGCAATTCAAAAACCAATAAAATCATGAAACCATGTAATTTTTTAATTATTACAGGATCATTTCTGTTAGAGCTTAGATGATTCATTTATATATTTAATTATTTGCCGAAACCATTAAATATTTACAAAGGATTTTGAACAATTAAAATCATGAAAACCAGAAGCTGTATCCTATATTATGTCTATTCTCCACGTAATGTTTTCTACTAATTAATGAAAAATTTTATGATTTCTATGGGAAAATTTTGTTTTGAGCTAGACATTTACTCTTAAAAAATGAGATACCATACATGCCTGATTATTTCAACACCAACCAAACATGCCCTATGTGTTCTTGTTCCAACAAGGCAACAACCACACGGTGTGGTCCACACCTATTCAAAGAGAAAAAAAATAAAAGAACTAGAAAAATCAAGACCACCTTTCCCCACCAACCATGACTTAGGTTGTTGCTGCTATTGAATGCGTTGTTATTGGCTCAGCTGTTAGGACAAAGGCGGGACAAGGTTGCATCGAATGCCATAGTTCTTCTTCTTGAATCAGCAGCTATTGAAGATGGTGTTCAGGACTTTCCTGTTAGCCCTGATATAAGCATTTCTTTAGCTTTCTTCTTTGTGAACTGTGCATTACTATTCTACATCCGGTTCAAGTTTTTTTTGACAATCTCAGTTATCACGAAGGAAAAAAAACCCTCAAAAATTAAATCCATCGGCATCACCAAATCCCACATCATAAGATGCAGCATCAGACACCATGTCTACAATAATAAAAAAAAAAAACCACCAAAAGCTTCTCCTAGCAACCCAGCCCCTCAGCCCATCCCAAATCTATTATTCTCTGGTGACTGCTACACTTCACTCGTGGTGGGTGGGTGCCCATGAACATGGGTGTTTTGTATACTAGAGACTAGAGATAGTGAGACAAATGAGATGGAGAGGAGAGGACTGAGAAGAGTCGGTAAATTTTGTTAATTTTGTCAAACTCGGTAAAATCGATCCAAGTTTATCGAGTTTGACCGATTTTAACCGAGTTTGCTGGTTTTCAAGTTTTTTTACCCGATTTAGCATGTTATATCTGTGTTGACTCCTAAAATTGTATAATTTTACGAGTCAACTCGCGAGTTTGACAACCTTGCATATATCTATTAAATAAATCAAGCAAAACCTTCCTTCCTAACTAGCTATAATAAACAGAAGATCCTAGAAAGTGAAAGAACACCTTTGATCTTTCACCTCCAATCATTGACTTGATTTTATAGATTTGTTATATAGTTGTCATAAGGAAAAGAAGAAGAGGATTTGAATGTGAGCATTTAAAATTAAAAGCTAAATGACCTTTATTTGCTACGCAGTGTATCACTTAAGTTCTCTACACACCGTTTTGAATGGCTCTAGAAGAAAAATAAAAGGACAAAGTTAGTTACTACAGAGATGTACTTGTAGCTATATATTTTGCTTTTTGCAATAGAATTTGTTATGAAAAAACATGATGAGAAAATAAAGAAACTTGGGTTTGGGTGAATCCATTCTTTTCTATTCCTTCTACCTTTCAATCCACCATTACTGATGTTAGCTTAAGTTTCCTTCTTTCTTTCATCCAATCTATATTAAACCTTATAATCACTAGATACTGTAAATAATTGTAACTCTTGAAACCAACGTAACAAATGGTATTAATACAGACTATCTACGAACCCTAACCATGACACCAAACACAAGGGCAGTTGATTTCAAACGTCTTGAGGATTTCATTGAAGCAGTCAAGCAAGAAACTAGTTATAAGTATGAGCAACTGGAGGACCTACTAAAGAGACAAAATCTAAAACTAGATCCTACTATTGAAAACCAAGAGGCTCAGATTAGTGATATCAGGAGCATGATGAGTACCATGGGACAACAAATAGAATTTATCTCGCAAAGGCTCTCTTAAGTTTTAAATGGTTTTGTCCAAAGTCATAAACAAACCTATAACCTGGAGGAATTAGATTCTAGAAATAAACTGCTAAAGGAAGAAATAATCCCAACTTATAAGGCACAAGAAATAGAATTCACCTCGCAAAGGCTCTTTTAAGTTCTAAGTGGTTCTGTCTAAGGCCATAAACAAACCTATAACCTGGAGGAATCAGATTCTAGAAATAAACTGCTAAAGGAAGAAATAATCCTAACTTATAAGGCACACAAACTCAAACACTTATTTCCAATATTTGATGGTGAAGATGTGCATAAATAGTTGTACAAATGTACACAACATTTTGAGATTGAAGGTATTATTGACTTTGAAAAACTAAAAATAACATCTTATTATCTAGATGGTGTTACTCTTTACTAGTATCAACATTTTCTAAGGAGTTTAGGGAACCAGAGGGTTACTTGGGAAAAGTATATGGAAGCTATTTGTTATAGGTTTGAAGGGCAGCAAAATCCTTTAGAGGAGTTGATGGAATTGAAGCAACTTGAAGACCTAAAAGGGTATATACAAGACTTCGATATACTATGGAATAAGGCTAAAATCAGTAAAAAAACAAGCTTTAGCTATCTTTTTGGGAGGTCTAGAGAAAGAAATAAAAAACACAGTAAAAATATTTGAGTCTAAGACCCTTAAACATGCTTATACTCTGGCCAGATTACAAGACAATACTTTAACTTATAAGAATTCTCCAAGCTTCACTAGAAGATCTTCTATATATCGCTTATCAATCATCCTAACCAAATCAAATCTTCCCCTTCAATAAACCTCAAGAAGAACCTTACAACCCCTCTTACCACCCTACTAAAATCAAATTATGCCCACTAGACCAATACTTCTTTCAACATCACTAATAAAACCCCTATTAAGCCCATGAAATCTATCAAAAAATAAGAGTTTGGGGAGATAAGGCTAAAAAAGTTATGTTTCTAGTGTGATGAGAAGTCGAAATAAAAAGCTATATTCACTAAGTGTGGTCGAGGAAAAGGAAGGAATAATAGAGGAAGAGGTTTAAGAAGAAAGAATCATAAAAAAAAAAAAAAATGAATGCCCTTCAATTTCTATTGTTGCATCTTTTTTTATTCAATTTATTTTGTATTTATTTATTACATGCTACTCTCAGCACATAACTTGTGCAGAGTAGTACGATGTCTAGGTAATTAATTTTGACCATGAGAGCTAATGAGCTTGTTTCTAGCTCGGACGACATGAAGTAGGGATTAAAATTATGCATATAATTTCAGTATAACAAAAGTAACATATCACGGGGATTTAAAATGCCTTTTTATTTATTTATTTATTAGAAGGTAAAAATATTATTGTGATAGGTTCATGCATCAATCTAAATTAAATATCTTTTGAAACATCGATCTAATCTATTTAAGAAAATAAATCTTTTTAATATATTAATCTTAAAATTCAAGTAAAAAAAAAGTTGAAAGTAAAATAATAATACTATTACAAATCTGAACGAAAAGGGAACGGTGGGAGATCTGATAGAAAGACAATTACATTCTTTTGTTGGCCGACGTGTCAGCAATCAGAAGAAAGAATATGACAACACCATTGGTCACTGTATAACCAGTGCTAGCCAGCTCCTACGCCTCCACGAATTTTATTACCAAAAACACCGTTTAGCGCATGCATATGTCTACCGTTACAAATCCTGACACTCTCCGTTCAGATACCGTCAACGCTTTTACCTGTTTCCAGAACCAAACTTGCATCAGCACGTGTCAAGCACATCCAATATCCGATACGAACATGTCCGAAACATATCATTCACTGCAGACAGAACCTTTTCCTTAGATACTACTAGATAGGTAGGTGTTCAGTTTTTTTGCAAAGTAAAAAACGATGTTTAAACACTGTAAGCATGTTTTAAAAAGGAAAAAAAAAATCAAAGTTTGATTAAAAAAAACGACTGTAAATAAATTGAATTTAAAAGAAAAGGTAATAATGATAAACAGATAAAAAAATCAAAAGAAAAAAAAATGAATTTCAATATAACATAATGTTAAAGGAAAAAATTATAAAAAAAATTAAAAAATAAAACATCTCAAGTCAACTCGAGCTAACTTGTCAAACTCGCAATCCGAATCTTGAGGTTAAACCAATCTTATATAAAATAATTTTTTTAAAAAAATATTAATGGTCAGTCTCCAACAATCTAAATAAAAAGGGCTGATTTTTTTTTTAAAAGTAAAAAAAAAAAGCCTAAAAATATAAAACATCTGCAAACCCAGGTGTGGCCACCAGAAGGCAAAATGAGAAAAATAATGAAGTTTAATTTTTTAAAAAATACCAATTTTGAAGGACAAAATAGAAAAAAATATGTGTAAAAAAAATAACCCTAAAAAATGCTTAAGTTAATCGGTCAAACCTCCTGCTCAGATCATGAGATTGAGATAACTTAATTGAAAGAAAACTAAAGAAAATTATGAAGCTCAATTTTTAAAATAAACAACGTTGAAGGATAAAATTGAAACAAAAAATAAGTGCAAAAGAAAAGAAATGATGTCAACTCGTGTTAACTTTTCAAACTCGTGACCCGTGTTAACTTTTTAACCAAAAGCATCCTATCTGAAACAACCACAAAGCTCAATTCCCAACAAATCAAATATTCGATACGAACATGTTCGAAACATATCATTAACTGCAGACATAACCTTTTACTTCTTAGATACTACTAGCCCTGTTTATTTAATATAAAGTAGTTTTATTTTGGAAAGTGAATTTCGGGAAAGTGAATTTCAAAAAAGTAAATTATTTTCCGATGCTTGGTAGTGTAATAAGTTGAAAAACACTTTCCAGTGTTTTGTTATGTCATAGAAAATGAGTTGGAAAATAACTTATTAATGTTTTATTTTTTTCAAGTTTATTAAAATAATAAGGAACAAATCTTAAAAATTAAAAGGTTGAATGAGAATGAAATTAAAATAATAATAATAATTTCATAAATGATCTCAAATAAAATAAATAATAATAAAAATAATAGAGATCAAATCTAAAAAATAAAAAAAAATAAAAGATGAAGAAATTAAAATAATAATAATTAACATTTCATAAATTATTTCAAATAAAATAACAATCAAAATAATGAGGACCAAATTTGATAGTTAAAAAATTTCAATTAAAAAATGATAAGGGAAAAGCAAATAATAATTATAAAAATAGGGACCAAAATTAATATAAAAATTAAATTCTAAGGGATGAAATTGAAAAATAAATATTCAAAACAAAATATATACAACAATCAAAAGTTTAAGGACCAAATTTGATATAATTAGCAAATAATATGACATTTCTAAATTTTTCACAACTTCCGGGTAGTGTTTTCCACCCAAAATAAAAGAAAAACACTTTCCTGGAAACCAAGCCAATTTTTTCTTTGACTGGAAAGTATTTTTCGTTGACCAACTTTTTTAATGGCAAACAAACACATGAAAGTTTGTAAAGTGTTTTCCCGGAAACCAGTTTCCTAGAAACAAACGCGGCCTATATAGGTGTTCAGTTTTTTTTGCAAAATAAAAAACAATGTTTAAACACTGTAAGCATGTTTTATAAAGTAAAAAAAAAAATCAATGTTTGATTAAAAAAATCAACAGTAAATAAATTGAATTTGAAAGAAAAGGTAATAATGATAACCAGAAAAAAAAGTCAAAAGAAAAAAAATCAAAGTTGAATTCCAATATAACATAATAAGATGACATGCCCACACGCTGCCGCGAGCATATAAAACAAATGTACTTGATAGTGTTATAATTATGAATCAACGCTAGATAAATAATAGAAATTAAAGGTATGATGAAACAAATATTTCATGATAAAAAAATAAGTTGTGGTGGTGATCAAAAACTTAGAGACTGAACAAAATTATTTGTAGCAATCTACAGTGTTTTGTGAGGAAAGAGACAGTGCTTTCGCCACATGATTTAGCTTTTCAGTTAATAAAAAGAAAAAAAATTACAAAGCTAAATTATCTACCAACTTAATATTAAAAAAAAACCAACAAAGATAATTTTGGAAGGAAAAAACCCCATGAGAAAAAACGTTGTAGCAATTGACAATGTTTTATGAGGAAAACTATAGCGCTTTTCCCAATAAAATAAAATAAAAAACCATTTAGAGAAATATTGTAGTAATCCACAATGTTTTGTGAGAAAAATTACAATGCTTTCATCATATGATTTAGCTTTATTGTAATTATAATTCTTAACCAACTCAATATTCAAAAACAAATCGACAAAGATAATTTTGGAAAAATCATAAAAAAATCACATGGAAAAACACTGCAACAATTCACAGTGTTTTAAAGAAAAAAATTACAAAGCTAAATTCTTAATCAGCTCAATATTAAAAAAAAATCGATAGAGACAATTTAAGAAAAAAAATAACAAAACAAACACCAAAAAAAGAAAAACAAAATCATGTTGGAAACAGTGTAGTAATTCACAGTGTTTTATGATGAAAGCTACAGTGCTTTCCCACATGATTTAGCATTATTTGTAATGACTTGTAATTGTAATTCACAAACAACTCGATATTAAAAAAATAAAATTGAAAAGATAATTTGAAAAAAATTATAACCAAAAAAAAAATTCATGCGGAGAGACATTGTAGCAATTCACAATGTTTTATGAGCAAAGCTACAATGCTTTCCCCATATAATTAAGCTTTATTACGAAGTTAAATTCTAACAAACTCAATATTAAAAAAAATAAAATCGATGAAGATAATTTTGGAAAAAAATATTACAAAAAAAGAAAACACAAAAGAAACTGGAAAAAAACCATGTGAGGAAAAACTGTATCAATTCATAGTGTTTTGTGAGGAAAAAATTGTATTTACTTGTAATTGTAATTTTTAATCAGCTTAATATTTAAAATATAAAATTGACAAAGATAATTTTAGGGAAAAACATAACAAAAACAGAAAAAAACCATGTGGGAGAAAACACTATAGCAATCAACAGTAATTTTCGAGGAAAGTTACAATGCTTTCCTCACATATTACAACTGTAATTTTTAAGCAGCTCAATATTAAAAAATAAAATAAAAAAAGATAATTTCAGAGAAAATCCTAAAAAAAACCATGCGGAGAAACACTATAGCAATCAACAATGTTTTAAAGAAAAAAAATTACAAAACTAAATTCCCAATCAGTTCAATATTAAAAAAAAAATGGACAAATATAATTTTGAAAAATAAAAAAATAAAATAAAAAAACTATGTGGAAAAACATCGCAACAATCCACAGTATTTTAAAGAAAAAAATTACAAAGCAAAAATTTTAACCAGGTCAATATTTAAAAAGTAAAATTAACAAAAATAATTTTAGAAAAAAAAGAAAAAATAAATGAAAAAAAAGAAAAAAATAGGAAAGTTGAAAAAAAAGTAATTTTGAAAAAAAAAGAAAAAAAAAGGGAAAAGTTAGGAAAAAAAATGAAAAGGAATGCACTGGGGATTACTGTTGTAATCCACAATGTTTTGTGTGTGGGGGAACAGTGATTCCCCCGCACCATTTAGATAGTGTTATAATGTTAAAGGAAAAAATTGTGAAAAAATTAAAAAATAAAGTATCTCAAGTCAACTCGAGCTAGCATGTCAAACTCGCAATTCAGATCTTGAGGCTAAACCAACGTTATACAAAACAAAGTTTTTTAAAAAATATTAATGGTCAGTCTCCAACAATCTAAATGAAAAGGGCTGAATTTTTTTTTATAAAAAAAGTCAACAAAAAGAAGCCTAAAAATATAAAACATCTACAAACCCAGGTGTGGCCACCAAACCTCGTAAGCCAGATCATGCGAACAAAATAAACTAACAGAAGGCAAAATGAGAAAAATAATGAAGTTTAATTTTTTAAAAAAAAAACCCAATTTTGAAGGACAAAATAGAAAATAAATATATAAAAAATAACCCTAAAAAAATGCTTAAGTTAATCAGTCAAACCTCCTGCTTAGATCATATGATTGAGATAACTTAATTGAAAGAAAACTAAAGAAAATTATGAAGCCCAATTTTTAAAATAAATAACGTTGAAGGATAAAATTGAAACAAAAAATAAGTGCAAAAGAAAAGAAATGATGTCAACCCGTGTTAACTTTTCAAACTCGTGACCCGTGTTAACTTTTTAACCAAAAGCACCCTATCTGAAACAACCACAAAGCTCAATTTCCAACAAATCAAATATCTAAGTATTAAATTGAAACAATTTATAAAAAATGATAAAAAAAAGCAATTAAAAGAATGAAGACTAAATGTGAAATAAAAAATAAATGAGATGACAATTTAGGATTTTGAATTGAATGGTGAAATGAAAACAACAATCAAATTCACAATAAAAAAATCAATTATAAAAAGGATAAAAAAATAATCAATTAAGAGAATAAGTACCAAGAATGAAATAAAAACATAAATGAGAGTACAACTTAGAGTTTTGAATTGAATGGTGAAATTGAAAAGAAAAATTAAATTCACAAGATAATCCAAAACAAAAAAATCAAAATCAAAAGAATGAGAACAAGCTTTAAAAAAATAACAAATCACAATTATGGATGCAAAGACCAAAAAAACAAAATAAAAAATGGCCAAGAATGCAAATTACAAATAAAAAAATAAGGACAAAAATTGAAATAGTTGTAAATGAAATGATAACTTTGAAATTTTGAACGGACATCATGAATTTTGAGAGGAAGATAGAGAAAAGAGGAGAAAAGAAAAGAACAGGTTGGCAACAACAAACTATCGCTATAGATATAAAACTCGGCTCGACTTGGCAGATTAACTCGAAAATCGGGTGACCTCGGGCCTTGACCATGTTTTAAATGGTCAAAACTCGGGCTTGCAATTGACTCGGTCAAACACGGTTGAACCGGCATAACCTGGGTGAGACCCGACTTTTTTTATGTATTTTTTTAATAAATCCAGAAAATATAAAATTAATTTGTGAATACTTGAACTCACATATTTGATTTATAACCTACGTCCCCATGAAATGTTTCTTAACTTTTTCATGTGGATAACTATATTTATAACATACATTCATATGTAATGTTTCTTAACTTTTACATGTGGGATAACTATATAAATAGCCTC
>Ga0325405_1003504_pt1 | contig 16128 bp, 7 predicted proteins | sample PopdelMetagenome_21_FD_205663 | JGI IMG/M metagenome (GOLD analysis project Ga0325405, IMG submission 205663) | Populus deltoides microbial communities from Bellville, Georgia, United States - Xylem-Control-R2 | ecosystem: Host-associated > Plants > Phyllosphere > Stem > Wood/Secondary xylem...
TTGATTATTTTTAAAAATGGGATAATATCAAATCTTATAGTTATGGTTGATCAAATAGATAATCAATGACTATAATTACGAAGATACAAAATTCATAGCCGATGATGATTATAGTTATGCTTTATGTGGAGTGGAGTGGAGTGGGGGTGGATGCCCGGGAGAGTGGAAGGGCAATTGCGAGCGCCAGAAAGCACGATCAAACAAGTGGAATCTATTTCTTCAACATGAAAATTGGGTCTATAAACAGATTGATCCATCACCTACCTTTTAGATAGGATTGAAAATGGTTTTGAACCCTACAGAACTCGGAGTTGTTTTCAAGATGGTGTTCGAGAGCGTGATAAAAATTGATTTTTAAAGCGTTTTTAAAGGTAAAATTAGCATCCACAGACAGCTATATGTCCATCAGTATATGAAGAATGGCCTCCACAGTTCGTATTCATTTCGTATCCAGAACTTCAATGAATTTCAAAAATGGACCCACAGGACTTAAATAAATTTAGCAACAATACCTACCTTCGTGCCAACATTTCTACTCTGCATTGTGTCCATGGAATTATAATGCTCTTTGTAGTGCCTCAGCGTAGCTTGTGAAAGCTGCCATTGTGGGGTTGCTTTGCTGCTACAATTGTCTCTCTCTATCCTGTTATTTGTTTTTGTCTTTCCTTTCCGTCCTTGCATTTTTATGTTTTTTAACAATCATTGCTGCTTTTTTCCCCCTTTGCTAGCTTCGCACATGATATACACATGCCTATGTATGTGTTCTTGAGTGAGAATTGTTCATCTATGCAAATAATTTTATTATAACCGTACTCTATTCATCGGATGCAATAAATCTATTCTCTCTCCAGAAAGAAAATCAATAAATCCAAGGCCCACAAAAATAATACTAGTAAATTATTAGTGTTTATGTCCTGTAACTACAGTTGATTCATATAAATATATTTTATTTTTAATAAAAATTTTATTTGTATTTTATATTCATCAAATATTTGATTAATAAATCTACAATGAAAATAAAGTTCTTGGAACGAAAATACTTTGCAAAGAAAATTATAAAACTGTTATAATTATGATATTTGTATCACATCAAAACATTATTCCTAGTGAGTGTTCTATTAAGACCAGACATTAATTAAAAGAAGTTGAGAGTGATACATGTTGTGTTCTTTCCTTTATTAAAGGAAACAATTATTCTTATAAGCTGAGGTACGAGAGATACCTAAAACTAATATGTAAGTTCTTGTCAAATAACATGTATATTAAATCAACCTGCATAAGAATTTCATATGTAAAGCACATGTTTCTGTGAAAAGGTTCACGTGATGGTTGTATAAGTGATCTTTAGACTTGAAATCACTAAATTATCTTATATAAGAAATGATATGCTTTAATCATGCTAAATGTTATCTTAATCAAGGGTAACAAACAGACAGATATTAGGTATAACATGAATTATATGAAGATATTTGAGAAATCAAGAGATGATTCATCACCCTGGTGAATTAGGGAAAATGTTTCATATGTTCTCAAATAGTATTGATTGTAAGTCCTTGCACAAGGTGGAATATTTAAAAAAAAATTCAAATTTTATTTAAAAAATCAATAATTATAATGTTGAGAACAGATATGATTTAATAGAGTAGACACACTCCATACTATTATACCCTATATTAAAAGAGATCAGCATTTCAATGTGGATTCATATAGTGAAATGCTGATTTTACCCTTTTGTGGGCAAACTAACAAGGCTTGGGTTTAGGAGTAAGAGTTTTTTCTATAGGACACATTGGTAATTACTAGAAAGAGAGGGGTTATACGGTATGTTTATATTTTCTTTGCACAATGTGATTACTTAATTGCCTTTAAAAGACAAAAAATAACTTGGGTCAATGAGCTTTTTATTCTTTGACTTAATTTTTAAACAAGCTACTTCATTGCCTTTGGAAATTTAAAAAAAAAAAAAACTATCTTTGATTTAGGGGTTCTTTTATCATTTAGATGTGGTGATTTGGTAGTTATTGATTGCTATTTGGGGCGCTAAGATAATTTGATAAATAAAAAAATTAAATAAAAAGAAACGTGTGAACAATGTCTGTTGTTTTGGACGACATGTGCGGCGCCATCTATGCCGCTTTTAGACAACATGTATGACGTCGTTCAGCGACCACACCTGTGATTCCAAGGCAGTGGCTGAAAGAGTCTTGGCATCCCCTCCATGAATAAGTAGTGCATATAGCCTGATGATGGTTTGGTGGCGTGTGAGGCCTTTTGTTTTTTCTTTTTCTTTTTCCCTCTCTCTTACTTGATTTTCATATTGGCCTTAAAAAAATTAAATCAACCAATAAGGTTTGTTGTACTTAAGATTTCATCCCTATTCTCTTTATTACAATTTTTTAAAATTTAGAATAATTTATGACATCAAGGGTTTTTTTTTTCAATTTTGTCCCTGATATCTTTGTTGTAATTTTTTTATTTAGAATAATTTATTAAATTAACATTTTTTTTTTCAAATTTCATCCCCAACAAATATTTTCATCTATTGTTTTGGATGGTTTTTTCAATTGTTTTTTTTTTTGCAATTTCATCATTCTTTGGTTTTTTTTATTGTAAAATCTAATCCTTTTTTAGATTGTATTTATTATTATTATTATTATTTCATCCTCCAACATTTAATTAGCTGGGTGTTTAGATTTTTAGTTTATTTCAGGTCTAGAATTTAACGGTTTACAGGTTTAAGAGATTAACGCCGATTTACAAAGTTGACACAGGTTTCTTTATTTTTTTAAGCTTTTGTTTTCCATCCTCTAGCATTTTGTTATTTTTTAATTCACTTTCTATGGTATTTTTCAGTCATTTTGAAAATAGCACGGGTTGCCTTTGTTTTTGTTTTGTGTTTGTCTTTGTTATTTAGCTTTTTTGAAGGAATTTTGTTTTTAAATTGAATTAAATTAATTGATTTCATCCTCTAACATTTAATTGTTTTAGTTGTTGAGCCCGAGTCAAGAATTAAACGGATTGCAAGTTTGAGAGTTTAAGCCAAGGTTTACAAGGTTCACCCAGGCTTGCCTGTTTTTTTAAGCTCTGTTTATTTTTTTTTCCAGATTTCATCCTCTAACATTCTTTTTTATTCTTTCTCTATGAGATTTATCTTTCTATTTAAAATAACAAGGGTTGCCTCGGCTTTTTTTTCTTCCAGTTTTTGTTAAATTTATCTTCTTTAAAATGAATTTTGTTTTTAATTAAATTAAATTTATTGATTTCATCATTTGACATTTAACTTGGCATGTGTTGAGCTATTTAGTTTAGCTTAGGTTTATAATTTAACAAATTATGAGTTTGAGAGAATAACCCGAGTTTACAAAGTTCACTTGGGCATACTTGGTTTTTCTCTTTTTTTAAAGCAACAAGGGTTAGCTCAGATTTTGTTTTCTACCATTGTTGAAACTAGCTGCTTTAAAAGGAATTTTATTTTTTAATTAAATTAAATTAATTGTGTGAAAATAATCATGAGATGCTCAATTCATGGTATTTTGTTTTTGTTTGCTTTCTGGATTACTACTCTAACAGCATGTGTGATCTCTATTAGTTACTAAATTATTAGATTTTTTTTATTCCTTTTATACCGTTGATATCACGTGAATATCCATTTTTACATTTGTAAAAAATTAACCTAACCCATAACATAACACAAACCATTTATCTAGTAATGTCAAAATTGTAACATTGTTGATGAAGAGATAATAATTACACTGAAAAAATGATCACTAAAAGGCTAAGGCAAAACAATTATGGTTTTTTTTTTAATATTTGGGAGATTATGATACATTGTTAGACATTGTAATTGATCTTAAAATATTGATCAATCAATTGTTGAATTAATAAGAAAGTAATTTATTTAATCTTATTTTATTTAGGATTGTGAAAGTAATTGATCAACTTATTAGGGAACCTAATGAGTCACACACATAAGAACCATTAGTCAGAAATTAAATTGAGATAATTAATCAAGTGTGACTTGATTGTAAATAAGTTTTAGAAACTATGGACTAAAATATAATTAATACAAGGAATTACAAGTCTAGACTTAGGAAAAAACCTAGTAGGGACTCCCCCCTATATAAGGCTTTAAAGATCTTTCACTAGTGGTTTCTGTGGATTACCGTTAGAGACTAGACATTTGAACAACTTGTGATTTATAATAACTTGGCCTTAAATCAATTAATCAAAGCAAAAAAAAAAAATCTAATCTTCAAGTAATTTTTGTATAAACCCTAAATAATTCTAAATTTGTCTAACGAAATCATTAGAACTCTTGAAAAATATTAAATCTATCATTTTTATTATGCATGTGTGTGTGCATATTTTAGGAAACCAAAAAAACTTCACTTGACATGTTGCATCTATGAGTATGTAAAGCAAGTGCAGGCGCACGTCTCCAATCAAATCAAATCAAATCAAGTTCACATTCCACAACAACGAAACTTAGGCGGACCTTGATTTTCCATTTAACTTAATTGGCATACAATCGATGGGAATAATAAATTAAACACACATAGGTTGGAAATAAGCTAGAGAAGATGGACTTGTGGATGGTTTTTTGTTTTTATGCAAGTTCAAAGTCAAAAAACACTTCATGCGAGGTTGGTATGTGAGAAATACTATTCATTTAGGTAGCGTTTGGTTATTATTGTAAGATAGAAGAGAGAGAGATACAAAATACTAAGACATAATTATGTTTGTTAGTGATGTATATAAAGTGATTGTATTTGTATCTTGTTTAGTTATGGTGGATAAGACAAAATAAAAATATAAAAAAGTTTATTTTACCCTTAAAGTGTATTGTTATCAAACTTAAATATTTTTTTAAAAATAATTTGATATTTTTTTTTACTTTAGTTTTATATTGAGTAGTGAAATTAATAATATTATAATAACTCTAAACTAGGACTAACTTGACAAGTTGATTCGGGGTCTGAACTGGTCCGAGTTTACGAAAATGTACATGAAGGATTGACTCAATTTAGCTTAGTAAAAAACCCATGTCAACTTGGGATAAAACATAAGTCAAAAACTTGTTGACTTTTTTGAGAAAAAAATAAAAATTTTGGATTAGCTGGGTTGACCTTCCTGACCCATGACCTGAACCTTGCCTTGGATTGACTCCCAAGTCGGGTTTTAAAACTATAATAATAATAAAATTATCAATACTTTGACTTGGATCAACTTGTGAATTGAGCATTGCCTCGGTTAACATTTGAGTCGGGTTTTAAAGCTACAATAATAATAATTTTTATCCTTATATTGACTCGAGTCAACCCAAGTTGACCTACCTGATCTGTGACCAAGGCTTTGCCTCGGTTTGACTGCCAAATGAAGTTTTAAAACTATGATAATAACCACTTTTATTTTATTTTGACTTAGGTCAACTTGATTTGATCCTCCTAACACGTGACTTGGGCTTTACCCCGGGTTGACTATCGAGTCGGGTTTTAAAACTATAATAGTAACCACGACCATCAAGTTGGATTTTAAAACTATGATAGTAACCACTTTTATTTTTATGTTGAATCGAGTCAATGATCAATCGCACTCGTGGCCCGGGCCTTGTCCCATATCAAACCTCGAATCGGGTTTTAAAACTATTATAATAACTATTTTTATTCTTACGTTCACTCGGGCCAACCCGATCCGTGACTCGGGCCAACCTGATCTGTGACTTGAGCTTCAACTAGTGACTCAGGCTTTGATCTAGATCGACCCTCGAGTTAAGTTTTAAAATTATGATAATAATCATTTTTATTCTTACATATCTTAGTTGGATAATTTAAAAATTGAGAGTTTTGTTATAAGGATATTTTAGGAATAAAAAATAATAAATATTGTCTCTGAAGACATGTTCCCTACGTACCTCCTGTTTTGAAAGTATAAAAATTCATTGCAAAACTATCCTAGAGACAGATTTATTTTTATGTTTATATCTCTGTCTCTTTATTAAAACACATTTATGTCTCTACTGTCTTTGTCTTTTCTATCTCAAGACAGTAATTAAGCACTAACTTAGAGTAATAAAAATCTTAGATTGAACCTAAGCCTACATTAATTTACTTGATTATCATCTAAAGTGGCAATTATCATTTATAAGTGAAATAATCAACTACAACTATAAGCCCATAACCATTGCGGTCCTCTACCTAATCTAATTTATTGGGTTGTATAAAAAGCATAGCTAGACGAAGTCAAAACATTTCAAGTTAGCATAGTTTATGTAATATTTCTAAATTTTAATTAAATACTTACATGGAAAGTTAATATTTTTTTCTAAACATAAAGACAATTGAGTATATCAATAATTAACCCTAAATTTTCTTTTTAATTTATGCTTTTTTATTTTTTTAATATTAGAGATTATTTGTTGTTGATGTGTCAATCCCACACACCTAGCCTTAAGGAAAAAAAACTCAAGGATGCCCCTTTTTGTTTTTTTACACGAAAGCAGATGACGCACCGTCCACTCTTGTATTTTATTTAAGGCTAGCGACATATTGTCTTGTTTTTTTTTCCTAGCCATCTCATGTGATAGGAAAATCGAGGTCCATGTTTTTGGACCCCCAAAAAAACTCAATAATTAATAGCCACCCCCCCTGCTTTGTACATTTTTTGAGAGGACAAACAGTCCTTTAAAAGCTAACTATTAATTATTGACTTGTCACCGAATAATCTTCATAGTTATTAAACCCGACCTAGAGGTTGACCTGGCCAAGGAGTTAAGTCTTGGGTTACTTGGATTGACACGAGTTAAACTAGAATATTTTTTTTAAAAATATTTGACATTTAAATATTTTATATAAAAAAATTTAAAAAACAATCCATATAGATATAAGCTATACATGTTGTAAATAATGAAGTTTAAAATATTATTTTAAAAGGTTTTTATATCCCACATTGAAAAGATACTATCTTATTCTTTTAAGTTAAAGTATTTAAACAAAAAATATTCTTTTATCCTACATTGAAAAAATATAACTCTTCTCTTGTGAACATAGAGTATTTATACTAAAGGGCTCCAAATTTCACATTGAAAAAATAAAACATTCTTCTAGTATTTATATAGTGAAATTTGAAATGGGTTAGTTGTCAAATGAAAAAAATATGAAAAAAGAAGGGTCTTTGGCAAGGAGAAAAAACACATTTAAAAAAAAAACAAGCCTTTATCGAGTTTTGCCCAGTCACCCGGGTTTCGATTGACCCGGCATGTCAACTGATTTTTTTCCAAGCTAATTACAGACTTGAGTTTTGAATGAAAAAAACTCAATCAAGATCTTGAAGCACCCTGGTTTCGAAAACCGATAACAATAGACGAGACTGATAACTATAGTAATTTTAGCTATGATTGTGGAAGGTAATTCTCAAAATACTTTCTTGTCTCCTTTTGCTACTAGTTTTTTTTTAAATAATAAAATAAAAAAGCTACACGGAGCAACCTAGATGAAATTAACAAATTTCGAGTCAATCGATAATATACGAGGAAAAAAAAAGTGGAATTTAGAGGAAATAAAGATGATTCTAAATTGACATCAAGGTTGTCAATTTCATTTCGGTAGGTGTTTCGTTTTTTCAATTGGAATAGAATGTTTCCATTTCGGGGTTGTACTGTTCATATATATATATATATATATTCAACAAACATAATTGCAAAATTTAAAATATTTCTAAATGGTCAATATTAAAAAGATATTTAACTTAAAGTAATTCAACTTAAACAAAATATCAAAATATTATGAAAGTAAAATATTTTAACACAAATATATTAAATATAAAGTTAGGTTAATGTTATCAAGACTAATAGAATCTAAAGCATCCCTTATTTTGCTCAAATTTCTAGAAAGTATAAACATGAAAAAAACAACATGAATATAAACCATATATATTAGTGATAAATCTAATTTTTAAAATTAATATCATTGTTAATGAAAATAGTAATAATAATTTTCATTATTATTATTATTAATATCATTGTTATTGAAAATAGTAATGAAAAAGATCTTTTTATACTTGAGTGGTTTAATTAATTAAATTGAATAAGGTTCAATTTGATTCAATGGCTTTTTAAGAGCGGAATGGAACATGTGGAATGAAATCGGAACATTCTGGCTGAAATTTAGCCAAAAAATTCGGAACGGGCCGAGATTTAAAATGAGATGAAAATTGTTCCGTTTTGTTTTGTTTTTTGAATTGGTATGGAATGTTTCGGCCATTCTGAGCGAAACGGAACAGAATTGACAATCTTGATTGACATAGATGGGTAATAAATATAAGAACCCTACCAAATTGCCGGGAGGCGGGGACTTGTTGCTTTGCCGCGGATGGGAGAAACTGCTTCGGAGAAGAGTGCGTTTATCGGTCAAAAAGGACTGTGCACGCGTTATAGTCCTGAATAACAAAAAAAAAAACATTTGAATCATATATATATATATATATATATATATAAGCAAAAACATTTATCCAAGAGCAAAAGGATGAGTCATTTACGTGATTGTGTCTAAAGAGTTTGTTTATTAAAATCAATTTGTAATAAAAATCGATATACACATAAAATTTATTAAAAAATAAAAGGAAAAAAATCATGCAAGGTTGTACATATTAAAAATATCATCAAAAAATAAATATTTAATCCATATAACATATAAATTTTTTTTTAAAGATGAATCATATTAACCTCTTAAAAAAAATCAAACACACCCAATATAATTAAAAACTAATTTCTGTTTAAAAAAACTAAAAAAGAAAAAAATAACAGAAAAAAAGATATTAATTAAAACATAAATTTAAAAAAGACATATAAAAATAGTATTAATAAAAAATGATTTTTTTAAAAAAAAGTAAAGTAGGGCGTTGTGCCTATAAACCAGGCCAAACGCATTACCCACCAAAAAAGGGCCAGTACGTGGGCTTTTATTTAATTTTTTTTAAGTTAACGGGGCGGATGACATATAGTCCATCTCATTCTTTGACAAAAAAATAGATAACACATCATCTATAATTCTCTAGATGAGGTTCTTGTTTTTCACTCAAAAATTCATTTTTAATCATTTTTTTTACCCAAAACATCTAAGAAACACCCTCGGAACCTTGTTAAACCAATCTATGTCCTCTAAACACACAAAAAAAAAATTGCATCAAAACTCATAATCAGCCTAAAATACAAATATCTTTCCGAGCTCATATTTGTTTTTTAAGGCACATTCAAGATTAAAAAATACACTTAATTTTAACTTTCCTCAACATATGAAACAATTTAATAAAAAAATCAACCGTTTTAGTGGCCAAAATCATTTGTAAAGAAAGCATTTTCTATACTGGAATCTGGTGTAGAGAATTTTTGGTACTAAAAAGTTTGGTACTAAAATTGAATTTTTAAAAAATAGATGAACTAATTACCTAATAGCTAAAAAAGACAAGGGGGCTAAAATGAACTTTTCAAACAAATTTCAAAGTCACCACCTATTTTACCCACTGTTTTCACTTAAGTTCTCTATCTTTCAATTCAAATATCTCTCTCAAAGAAATATACAATTGAGTGCTAATTTGAGCTCAAAATAGCCCAATTGTTCAAAATGAACGTTTGAGGATCAAATTGAGTTTTTTTAAATTCACAATTAAAGTTCATAGTGATACGTGAGAGGATGAACAATAAAATAGCTACAGTAAAACCTTTATTATTTAGTTTATACTATAATTTTAATTTTTTTGTTTGATTATTAGAGATAGTATTTAGATTTTTTTTGATACATTAAAATGATACAAGAGATGTGTTTTTAGAAATTATTTACTTTCATTTAACTTGTAAACTGATTCAAAAATATTATTTATAATTAAAAAAGTGTGTGTGATTATATATATATATTGCTCATTAGAGTTTGCTATTTGTCAATCTCATGACCCTTTCCTATTAAGGTAGTGTTTGAAATTATGGTAGTGATTGTTTTTTAAAATACATTTTGCTTAAAAAAAACATCAAAATCTGTTTTTTAAAGTTATTTTTTACATTAGCATATAAAAATGATTCAAAAACACAAAAAAAAATAAAGAAAAAAAGTTTAGTATTTTTAAAAAGTGTGGTGCGGCTGCGTAAAGAAACAGGGTCTAAAAAAATTAATTTGCCTTGGGAAAACATTGTAACTCCAAACTTGTTTGTACTGTTTACTGGAATAGTGCAATGACAATTTTGCCTCTCCACCTAAAATACTTAACAGTAGCTATCAAGGGCATTAAAGTCTTTTCACATAACATATTATTCATTACCAAATTGACCTAGGACAAATAAGTCTTTGTCTATCTCAATTGCATAGTGAAATGACCAGAATACCATTGAAAGCAAAAAAATTAAAACTGGTGTCAAGGAGCTTTTTTGAGATGCGTGTATGGCAATAAGAGGCGTGTGCAGCGCCTCCTGCGTCTAAAAACTGCCCTTTTACTGTGTTGTTGGAAACACCGTCGTGTTCTCTTCCTTGTGAAGCAAGCCATGTTAGCATTGATGGTTCGATTTGATACCAAGAGGCATGTGTAGCGTCTTCTGGCATCAAAAAAATATCCTTCTACAATGTTTTTAAATGCTTTGTCGTGTTCTCTTCTTTGCGAAGCAACGTGTGTTAGCGTTGGTGGTCCGATTTTTCATTGGTGGCCTTTTTCCCCTTTTTTTTCTCTTTTCTCTCTTGAAAATTATAGGTTGATCCTCTTTATTGTTGGCATTTTAACTTCGGTCCTTATTCTTTTGATTTCTAATTTTTGTTCTTGGCTACTTTTTAAAAGATTTATTTGTTTTCAATTTCATCTTGCAATCCCAATTAACCAAATATTATATTTTTCAATTTGATCCTTATTCTTATGCTTTTTAATTTTGCTCTTTGGTCCTTGTGTAAAAGATTTATTAATTATTAATTTTATCATTCAATCCAAATTGATGGTATTATATTTTTCAATTTGGTCCTCATTGTTTTGATTTCTAATTTTTTTCTTGTCCCTTTTGTAAAAGTTAATAATCTTTTCAATTTCACCTTTCAATCAAAAACTTATTTTTATTTTTATGTCAATATTGATCCTCATTCTTTTGATATTTTAGATCCTTTTGCTAAATTGATTTATCTTTTAAATTTCACCATTGTATCAAATATAAAATTTATTTTATATTTCAATTTTGACTCTCATTCTTTTAATTGCTATTTTCATAACCCTTATGTATAATTGAAATTTTTTTTCAATTTTATCTTTCAATATTTAATTGATTGAGAATTGAAATTCATGGTTTTTCTAGATAGAATATTTAATTTGAAAGTTAACATTTTCTTTTAAAAGGGCTTTATAATTCCCTTTATTTTTTTATTGAGTTATTCCAGTCTCATGATCTAGACTGCAATTTTGGCGGACTATCTCGAGTTGTTTTGATCAAATAACCTGGGTTACGGGTTTGTCATGCTAACTGGGTTGACTAACAGACTAAAACTAATTTTTTAATGTCATTTTTTACCCATATTCTACATTTAATGAGATGTTAACTGAGATACATTGTTTGTCTATTTTTGAAAGAAAAATTATTTTTCTTGAGGTTAACCTAATAATTTTTCTTATTGAATTTGATCCTATTGTTGCTTTTGATCCTATTGTTGCTTTTTATTATTATTTTTTTGTCTAATCAGGTCTATAACTAAAATCATATATTTTTCTTAATATTTTAAAATACGCTTGCGACAACTAAATATTATTTCTTGCAAAAAATACAGAAAAAACAATCCAACCTCGCAACAAATCACTGGCATCCGGGCTAGTCTCCACGTAATACCACTTGTTTGCTTATAGAACCAATTGGGTTATCTTGTGGCATTAGTAATAATAATAATAATAATTGATTACTTATTTAACATTATAATTACACTTATTCATATTTAATCATTTTATAATATAGTTAAAAAATTAAACTAAAATCTTGATGTATAGGCATTCCATTCCTCTGCAGTAGAGGATATAATATATCTTCAATAATATAGTTAATAGATCCCACTTCTTGAAGATCTTTACATTATTTCCATGCTTGAATGTTACATATTCTTGCATTCTAGAAATAATTGAATATACCTTGACAATCGCTAAAAAAAAGAAGAAAACCTGAACATAAAGAGGAATCACAAGTTCACTAAGCTAAGAATAGATTGACTTAGCGAAAAATCTTTTCAACAAAGTGAGTTTGTAATTCAACTAACATTGCAAAAAGTCTCAAATTTAACCCTTTGTGTTTAAATGAAAGATCTCAACGATTTGATGTTTGTTTCACTTTCATTTGGCTCTACCTCTTGGAAAATACATCGTTTTCATTTGAAATGCGCCTGCAAACAGGAAAACACAGAAATGAAAAGATCATGGAGTAGTTACTAATTGAAAATCTAGGATTCCAGCCCACCAAGATGAATGGATCATCCAGTGAAAAGCAATGGAGGGAGTATCAGTTGTCTTCGAATAGACCCGGCACTAGAAAAAAACTCAGATTGTCAACCTCCGAAGGCTATCAATGGCACTTTCAGTTCTATTTGATGGCCCAGCAGCACCCCATGATTGGACGGTAAAGGTATCCATCCAGCATTAAATTTGGGCAAAAAAACCAACTGGCCATTGTTATTGCCGATGGCCAAGAAGATGATGTTTTTGACAAGAATTAATGCATCATCAAATCGAGTATGATCACAGCATCAACGTTCTAAAGAGGAAACCGTGTTGGCATGTTGCCATTTGCCTCGTTTCCACGCCACACAGCGCTGATAATAATTGCACAAATTGAAGCCACAGCAGATCAACCTCATCAAGCCAAGGCCCACCCACGCAGCGACCAAGAGCCTCATGATCCAACAATACATGTGACGTGCTTAAGTGTGGGCACCTGTGTACACTATCCTGGCAACCTTGCAGAAAGCAGAGTTCCATGCTTCTCCGATCACTTCCTTGGAGTACAAATCATGTGCTATTTGAGCATGTGACTTTCCTGCATCTCCTGGTTATCAAAATGACCTTGCGGCAAACCAAATTAGATATTAGTAGTCGTTTATATCCAATCTTGTAAAAAAAATATTAATAAAATTTTTAGCATGCATGCTAAATTTATAACATATTAAACTTAAACTAAAAATATATAAATTATTTGTTAAAATTCTTAGAATTTGATTAAACTGAAATTTTATTACTGTAAATTATAAATTTTTTATTTCTAAAGTTTTATTGCTTTTTATTAAGTGCAAAAAGATTGATGATAATAAGTTTTTTAGTATTTTAACAACATCTTGTTTAGACTAACTTCTAAACGAGGGCCACAAACCAAAAAAAAATTACATCAAGAATCTCTATATAAGGACTAAATGTTAGCTCTGGAATGGAATAAAAAATAAAAAAGAAAATAGAGTAGCTAAGCTGAAAAATCTAGATGAATGAGGGTGTCCAGAAATTGTATAGAAAAGTCAATAAGAAAAACTCTAAGCCCATTTTTAGAGAGGATTTTGGATTTAAAATTGATATAAAATTAATTCTAGTAATTATTAGAATTAATTTCCGTCATTATTATTTTGATTACCTGCAATTAAACAAAAATTAAATTTGATAGTTCTGGTTTAAAATGTTTATCCAAGTTTGAAGAAACCTAGCTAGAATTAATTCCTGTTACATACCATTAAATCAAAATTAAACTTGATAGTTGTAGTTTTAAATCTAAAGTTTTTGAGTTGAAAAAACCATCCGGTTTAAAGAAACTGTTCTCGAAAAAATTAATTAGATTGTTAGAAAATAATATAAATCATATCCTGGGATCTCACTTAAAAACTTAAGTTATTGGGTTGAGATGATTTTTTAATATGGTATCAGAGCTTTGATGATCAAGTGGTCATGAGTTCGAATCTCATCATTTCCATTTATTTGATAAAAATTAAGTACAATGTAATGTGGGCCTATACAAGTTTCAAACCCAAAAAGTTTTCATTTGAGGGGGTCTGTTAGAGAATAATATAAATCATATTTTGGACCTCACCTAAAAGTTTAAACTATTGGGTTGAGATGGTTTTTTAACAGATTTTGAATCCAAAACTGATATAAAATTAATTCTAGCTTTGACTAAATTCACTCACTCCATTATTAGCTTTGATTACCCATCCTTGAGAAAGAATTAAATTTGAAAATTTTGTTTATAAATTTATCATTTTTAAGTTGAAAAAAATATTAGGTTGGAAGAAACTATTCTAGAAGAAATTGATTAATTTCTTATATTCACGACGAGGACAGAACAATGACCAACAACAAATAATATTTTGTAGCCCATAAGTGAAGAAGAGCATCTAAAAACAATGTAGAAAAACTAACTAGAAATACTCTTCTCTGGCCTTTTTTTTAGAGACGATTTTAGATCCAAAACTAAAATAAAATTAATTCTAGTAATTATTAAAATTAATTTAAGCATAAGAATTAAACCTAACAATTTTGGTTTTAAATTTGATATTTTTTAGTTGAAATATTGTTATGGAAGAAATTGATCACAATTTTATATTTATGGGTTGGATAAATTAATGTATTGACAAAAAAAAAAATCTTTTATAAAGTAAATACAAGTCCAAGCTAAGCCTAAAGCCTGAATACACTTGTGTGACATGAGATTTAAAACCCACTTTGCTTAAATCTTCTTCAAAAAGTTGAGTATTTTTTATTCCAATTTAATTATTCACTATATAAATAATAAGAAAATCTTTTTTTTTTATATGGAATAAATTTTTGAAGGGTTTTTAGATTTCTCAAAACATATAAACCAAAAATTTTTTGAGATTAATTTTTTTTTAATTTATAATTTGTTTTAATCATATTACTATTTCATGTTAAAGAATAAATTCCAATAAAATTTTAACCTAAAAAATAAATAAATGAATCTCAATTTTAATTATGCCTATTAATCTTGTTTTAAACAAATTTTTCCAATACACCCACATGACGTAAAATGAGTCATCATCATTTTCTAGTATGCACCCAGTATTCTTCTAAAAGTCAGCAACTTTCAGTCCCACCCCGAGCATCAAATTAATGGCACAAACAGCAAACCAAAGTAAATGAACTTTCAACGAATCAGTAATGGTCTAGGCAAAATATAAACTAAGACAGGAAAAATCCCAACCATGTATTAATCAATAGGATTGACAACCAACTCCATTCAAGCAAGCCACCCAACCTTGTATATGCTTTTGGCTCATCGACGACATGATTAGCGCCGGTCTATTTCAGTCAGGTCCCCCCACATCACCTTGCAAATATTTCACCAACTTGAATAGTCCTCATCTCAGATAAATGCTTCATTACACCAGAATCTGTTTAGTCATCTATGGCCTGTGGAGATTTTGAAAAGAATCGGGGTGGAAATTAAAGAGGCAAGGACCACTTGCTTGTGGCCTGAATCGGTGATAACCTTTAATGAATATGCATCTCCCGGGAAATGGCGGGTCCTAGTATTGGCTATATACAGCACCTGGACCTGTAAGGATTAATAGTCGAGTATCAGAGAGAGATGGAAAAATAGAGGAACACAGAAATGCTTCTGCATACAAGAATTACTATTTTCACTTGCTTTTATTCCAGGATATGTTACTCCCTTGTAATTTCGTTCACAACCAGAACCTTTACAAATCAGTTAATTGATTGCCATCTAATAATAAATATTATCTGTGTCAAAATCACACAGAGCAGGAATCTCTTAGAAGCAATAACTTTATTCTAAATTATCTAAAAATTGATGGAAACGCAAGCTTATGCACCAACCACTACCACTAATGTGTTGAAAACGTTGTTTTGGCTTTGCCCATCAAGACCTCGCGAATCTAGACCACCGCTCGGGTCTACACATGTCTCCCATTTTGTCATCGATCTCAGACTTGGATGAGCCTTCATTCACAATATCGACAAATGATAAAGGGTCTTTCAGAATATAACATACACACATGTCTATGGAAAACAAATTATTAATCCGAAGTTTTCCTTCTACTTAAGTTAAAAGAGGATCACAAGCACAAGAGTTCAGGCCTCTTGTATAATTAGACAAATCAACACAAAAAAAAAAAA
>Ga0325405_1003512_pt1 | contig 16110 bp, 7 predicted proteins | sample PopdelMetagenome_21_FD_205663 | JGI IMG/M metagenome (GOLD analysis project Ga0325405, IMG submission 205663) | Populus deltoides microbial communities from Bellville, Georgia, United States - Xylem-Control-R2 | ecosystem: Host-associated > Plants > Phyllosphere > Stem > Wood/Secondary xylem...
ATAAAAAATTAAAAAAAAAATTATGTGTAAAGTTAGATTAACAAGTGAAATACGAACATAAAATAAATTTAAGATTATGTGTTTAATATAAATTAACAGATATATAAAATTTATTGAATAAAAAAATATTATGTAAAGTTGCATATATTAAAAATATCATAAAAAATAAATATTTTTAATTTATAAAAATAAATTTAATTATATGAAATATATAAAACAAATTATAGATAAATCATACTAATCTCGTGAAAAATTAAAGACACCCAATATAATTAAAAAATAATTATTGTTTAAAAAAAGATTAAATAAGCCAAAAAATAAAATAAAAACGGTATTAATTAAAAAAAAAAAGCTTAAGCCTGCATGCCAGGGCATGCTATTTTTGTTCTTTTTTAAAATGGTAACCTATTTTTGTAGGAAAACAAATAAGTAGACAACATGTCACCTGTTATGGTAGATAACGCGTTGTTTACTAGCCCAAATTCTAGCTACTACTATAGTGACCGAAAAATCAGGCCTACAGTTTTTTACACAAAAAACTCATTTTCAAACGCCCTATAAATACTCTTAGAACACCAAGAAAGTAACATATCAACTCATTAAACTCAAAAACAGTCCAAACCACTAAATTAAACTGGAAAAAAATAATGCATCCTTAACCTAGATTTGGTTTTTAGGTTACATTGAGGCTTAAAACAACCACCATAAGCCTTCATTCATCTAATGAAACTTGTAGAAACTAATTTAACATGTTTGGTGGTCGGAATCGTCACCAACGAAGAGTTTTTCTCTCTTCACTAGAATCTGGCAACTCTTCTCTCTCCTTCCATGAAAAAAGGACTAAAAAAATAAGAAGAATGAAGTTTGGTATCAAAATGTATTTTTTAAAAATTAAAAGGACCGGTCACTTTATATAAAAAAAGTTAGGGGGCTAAAATGTACTTCACAAACAAATTTAAAAGCGTCACTTATATTACCTGTGTATTTTATTTCAGTCCCTTGCCTTTCAATTCAATCCTCCCTCCCAAGAAAAAATGCAATTGGGTGATAATTTTAGCTTAAAAAGTCTCAATTGCGCAAAGAAAAATCTTGAGGATTAAATTGAAATTTTTTTAAAAAAATCACTGCTGTAATCCACAGTGATTTATAAAAAATTGAACAATGATTTTATATACAGTGAAAACACCATAAGCTTTAGTTTTTGTTAATAGTAACAAAAGAGATCATTGTTAAAAATAAAAACTTTATTGATAATACATGTAATTACAGTCATATTCGTAATAATATAATAAAATGATTATAAAAATAAATTTTAATTATTTTAATTCTTTATTTTATTTTATCATTTGACAATACTTGATTTTTAATCAGTAATTGTATTACAATATAAAATATAAAATATAAAATCTTGATTTGTTTTTTCAATGTACCCCTCAAATTTCTAGAGATTTTAAACAAAATTTTTTATGAGTTTGATATTTATATTTAAAGATAATATTGAAATTTTGATGATCATTTTGAAAAATAACCTCAATAGGCCAAGGCTATTCAAGCCAATAACAACCAAAGAAAAAATAATTTATGAGTATATATTTAACTCTTTGTAGATCATAAAAAAATCCAAATCAAATTTTACTAGAGATTGTATCTTGAAAAATATAACATGAAATTAGTAATTTATAAACAAGAAAAATGTCATAAAAGTCATAATAAAAAAGGGTCTCCAAATTGTGATTATAAAGACAATAAAAAACAATGATAGTAAATTATAGGATTAGCTTTTAAATCACTTAATCAAATATAGGTTAATAGTAATATAAATTTCTTGTAAGAGATGTGTGATGATGAAAGAAAAAAAATGATAAAAATAAAAATGGTTAACAAAATAAAGTAAATCAAGATTAAAAGAAAAGAATGTTCCGTCAACGGATGGCGATAGACAACAATATTGTTTGTTGATAAATACAAAAAATATTTAAAAAACTCAATACATGATGATTGCTTGTTCTTATACAATGTTAAAAATAAAATAAAATAAAAACTTTATTGATAGGATGTATGTATATTGTCTCATGTTTCACTATGGATTTTAATAGTGTTATTTTTTTTCCATTTTAGTCATAAAAAAAATTATTGCATTTTTTGTGAGCTATTTTGGACATTTTGTGAGTTGATTGTTCCTTACATTCATGTGTTATGTTGACTTAAAGGGATATTTTTTCATATTTTTAAATTTTATTGGAGTCCAATTTAATAAATTATAATTTTCATTTGTAGTGGAAAGAAATTGTTAAAAAAAGGATCAAACTATAAAACAAGACAGCCACCTAGCCAATCTTATATTCACATGAAACAAACCTTTTTAGTCTATAAATTTTCCTTTTTATTCTTTTACAGTCACTTTAGTTATTAGAGTTTTACTTTTGATTCAAAAATTCATTTTTTTCATTTTTCAGTTTCTTAGTTTGGGTGAGAAGGGAGAAAGTGCTGAAAAATAATAAAAGAGAGAAAGTTATCTGGTGGCCACATTCTAATAACAAATAGATTAATTTTTGTGTTAATGAGTTCTATTCAACAAGAGAATTTTCATATAGGTATTTTAGAACCGTCATTTTGTTCAAAGAAAGTAGATTGAGATTCAAAAATTATTTTGAATTTAGGTTATTTGTTTTGTTTTTTAACTTGATTGAATGTTGATTTTAGAATCAAAATGGACTTGTTGAGGTCTCTAAATTGTTTCTTTGGTGTTTTCAATTGGAAAAAAGGTTAAAAATGATATTTTTTGGCACCTGAGATTTAGTCTTGACGTTCTGACCATTTAAGGTAGCTAGAATGTCAACTGTTAGATGATGCGTTGTTTATCCAATTTAATAAAAAAAATATAAAGAGGGCCACACATGCAAGCCAGACGAGTTGGTTCGGGTAATGGATTTGACAAGTTAGTCTGATTTGACTTGGATCAATCTTGAATATCATCGATTCAATATTTTTTTAAAATGCTAAACCAAAACCATCTATATTTTTTTAGGGTCAAATCATTTTTTAAATGGGCCGACCTAGTCACGTTTAGTCCTACTCGGTCAATTGAGTCACATAAAGTCAACTTAGACCATGTTTAATTTAAAGTCTAGGTTAGGAGATGAGCTAGGATAAAGGGTCCTTAGGTTGACCATGCAGTCAAGATTAGGTTAAATAATACCGTCAAAACGTTTTCCAAGACAATGCATGAGAAGTGTATTGTTTTTATATTTTTTTAATATATTCGCATCAAAATTATCTAAGCATTATGATTTTTATATAATTTAAATTTACTTTTATTTTATAATTATGATAAGATGTTTTCTGAGAAAGCATTATGCTTAAAAAAAATCCAAATAAAAAAGAATATCTTATTTTGATTTTACATCATCCAAATATTTTTTATATTTTCTTGGTTGTTTTTTTATATTTTTATTAAATAAAGGATATAGAACAAAAAATTTATATTTTTTCACTGGAAAAAAAACTTAATAAGAAAACAAGGAATTATGCTAGCATATTATTTTATTTCAATAAACTATTACTTTTGTTAAGAAAAAATATTAACATATAATTGAATAAGAAAAATTGAACAACTTTTTTGTGAAACAAGATTATATATTCTAATGTGAATTTACCTCAGAACTTCTAGATTATTTTTTTTTTGTATTATTGTTAACAACTCTTTTTAATATTTATTGATATAAATTATTATTAATTTACTTTATTAAATATACACATTGGTTTTTTTTATTTTTTTATAATTAAGTATTTAATGATGTTTAAAAAAAATAACACCGCTTGTATAATTTTCTCATTACAAATTAACTTTTAATCTTACTAAGTGGATAAGTCTACTTAGAGTTGAATGTTATTTATTTATATTTATCTTAGTAATAAGGTACATTAAGGTATTCAGAAGTGAATATTTATATTAATTTATTTTTTATAGGGTTATAGTGATTAGAAAAATATCTCAAACGTCTATTTGTTTATCATATAATTAAATAAAAATAGTGTAAAAAGCAAATTTATTAAAGTTAATGGAGTTCATATTGCAGGTTGCAGGTTTGATTAGTTAATCTAAGCTAACACCGACTAATCCAATGTATCACCGTCTTAATATTTTTTTTAAGAAAATATGTAATCTTGAAAATATTTTTAAAATCAAACTATGTTTTTACTAATTGTCCGAGTTTTTTTTAACTTATCAAGACAATCAGATCATGTTGTAACAATTCTTATTATTTTCAAAAAGAAAAAAGAAGTTCTTATTATTTTTGGTTGGCATGAAAGTATTTCTCTCTCTTATATTTATGTTTCTCTCCTATAATATAAATATTAATAGTTATAACTTCAATATTATAGAATTTTTTTTTTAAAGATAGGCAGCTACTCGAAAAATCGGTGCATTAATAAACACAAAATATATTAAAAATAAACAATTAAGAGTATAATTAAGGAATTGAACCGTTACCTCCCCGATAGAAATTATGCTCCTCCACAATCTTTATTATGCTTAGATGACTTACTTAATCTCATTCTCCCCTCGAGTTCATGAGTTTTAAATACAACTATTAAAATTCTAAATCTTTTGATACAATTATTAATATTTTATTTTCTTCTCTTTTATTTAACTATAATTTAAAGCATTTTTTCTAAGAAGTCAAGTTTAACACCAATAGTTGCCAAATTAAATTTCAATTATCGATTATAGCTTGAAGGCTAATGTTAATTTATAAAGTTTAATTAAAATAGTTTTATGTTAATTTAAAAAAGAAGTAATTTAATTTTGGGTTTTCATTTGTATTTTGCAGTATTTTTATTTCAATGATGTTGCCATTTATTATTTATCTCAAAAGAAAAATAAATAAATAAACGAAATGAGAAGTCCATACGTACAATATTATAATTAGTTTACTAAATATTATGTATATTTCTTGAAAATAATTTCCTCACCAGCCGTTTAAATATCAATGAGATACAATATTATTTATTGTGTGAATGAAGGCTTTAATGAAAAAAAAATAAATCATTCCAACTTGCATATATTAAAGTTCTCAAAATATTAAAATTATATTTTTTTATATTTGGTATCATGATATATGATGTTTTTTAAAGTGTTTTTTTCTTAAAAATTCATTAAAATTATTTATTTTTAAAATTATTTTTTTATTTATTTTTAACAATAACACATTAAAAAAGCAATAAAAAAATAATCTAGAAAGACATGTATAAGATCTAATTAAATAGGAAGAGACTTGATCATATGTAAAAGCTATTCCGAAAATACCTTAATTTAATAAAAAATAATTTAAGAACTTTTAATGTCTAAGTTCTAAAACTATTTTTTTTTCACTCACGTTAATAAACTGTAGAGTGATGTGTTTTTACTTGATTTGTGCATAAGATTGAAAATAGTTTTTACAAATCACTTTGGGTAAAAAACAGATTTATTTCATGTTTCTCAACCTAATAAAAGTATTTTGAAAAATAAAATAAAAATATGATTGCAATACCAAATCATACTCTTAAGCCAAGTTTTAAAGAGGGAGTCGGTGAGCCCTGCTTAACACTAAATTGTTTTTTATTCAAATAAAAATTATATATTTCCTAGTCACTTTTTTAGTCATGATAACTATTTTGCTTACAATATAAAACTTATATATTATTTTTATTTTATTTTTTAAGATAATTTTAATATTTGAAATTTCTCTTCAATACATGAAAGTTAATAAATTAACAAAAAATTAAAAAAACTTGGGAGGTGGCTTTTGTTCACATTAACAGTGAACCTCCTGCCCTTTTTTAATTGTATTTTTTTATGGTCTAATTAAAATTAAGTTTTGAATTACAGTAAAAATATAAAATTAAAAAATAATGGTCAAAATTTTTTTTTCTTTATTTAACTGCATCGTTTTACCATCTAATTATTTAAAGTTAGATTCTAAATTATAGTTGAATTACAAAGCTAAAAGGAAAAGAACTGAAATGTGAAACACCAAAAAAATACACGGTTCACCCTAAATTCATTAAAATTTTTATTTTGATTTAAAAGTTTATTTTATTTATTTTTAAGTCCTTGTGTTAAATAAAGAAGAGAGGAAGTTGTTGGAAATAACAAAAGAGAGAAAATAATTGGTTATTGCAATTCCAACAACAAAAATTGCCAAGTTTGTTGTCAACGGTTCCATCCAACAATGAGAGTTCGATGGTAATGAGTTTTCCCTGCAAACATACATGAAAAAAAAGATCGAGTTTCTTTTTATCTTCAAGGTTCGATTGATTTTGATTTTTTGGATGATTTTGGGTATTTTGAGTTTAGTAAAAGGTTTAGGAAGGCTTTTATGGTAATGTTAGGAGTTTTCAGCTGAGGATAAGTTGAAAATTTGATTTTCAACTTAAAAAACTCTACTTCATAATTTTCCAACCATCATAATAAAAGCTACATTCTGAGCTGGGCAACTTCAGGTTACATCACCTATTTTTTTTTTCTTAAAACAAAGTGAGGGTAGTTAGCATATTAATTTTTTTAAGAAAGAAAGAAAAATATGGCCAAGGAGGGTGGGCTTGACCTAGGCCCATAAACTTGGTCTTTTTTAAGGTCTTTACACGTTGGGCCACTTAGGTCCGCATGTCTAATCTGACCCTTTTTTTTTCTATTTTACATTAAACTTTGGGTTTGTGATGATTTTTTAAAAAAAATTTATTCAATCTCATGTTTTAATATCGAGTTAATTTTGAATTAGTCTTTTATTTTTTATTAATTAAAATAAAAATATATTATAGCACTCATAAAAGTTCATTAAATAGATAATAGGTTTGACGAGTTGACCAGAATTGATCCAATACTCCATCGCCTCATTGTTAAAAAATAAAAATATTAGCTTCAATTTTTTTCTATTTAAGTAAAACTATTTTTTATTGATCGTCTATATGGCCTTTAAACCAACGAGTTTTGTCTTTGTTTTTTTTATATTATTTTTTTTTTATTTTTGATTTTTTTTTGTATTTGAACTTAACAAGTTGATTATGTTGCATCCCGCATAATTTAATTTAAAACTTACACTAGGCATGAAGTCAAAGTTAGAATTTTTCAAATTTAACTTAGAGGATCAAATTTAATAATAATGATAAAAAAATTTCCATAACTTAGATATTATTTTTTACATTAAAATAAAAATTAATCTAGCCTGCATAGTGAAGTAAACTAGTGACTTAACGAAATAATTTTTATGAATAATGGAGGGTGATTTTGTAAAAACAAAACTTGAAGGTTATCACATTCCGTCCATAAGCTTCGAACCTTCTCTAGAAGAACATTTAGTTATGATTACATTGTAAAATATGTTATATATATATATATATATATTAATATTAGCACGGAGGACTCCATGGCCCAATGGATAAGGCGCTGGTCTACGGAACCAGAGATTCTGGGTTCGATCCCCAGTGGAGTCGTTTCTTGTGGCTGTGGGTCTATACCCGAAGCCCGCGCATGGTTTTTTATTTTTTTGCAGAACGGTGAAACCTGCAGAAGTCGTCGCACATATTTATATTTTTATGTTGTAAAAAGGTATTTAAGAGTGCAATAATGATGATTTTTTAAAATATTTTTTTATAAAATGTATGAAAATAATTTTTTATTTTTAAAAAAATATTTTTCAGCATAATAAAATAATCAGAAAATACTAAAAAGAATTAATTTAAAGCAAAATAAAAATAAAAATTAATATTTTTTAAAAATCATTTTTATAACGTAAAAACACAACTCTATAACCATAAGTAAGGTCTAATGTCGCATTCCTAATTTCCAACCTCACGAGCTTGATTTCTATTTCCTCGCTTCCTTTTTCTATATCCATTGCTTCGAATGTTATCATGAGAAGTGAATAAATGGATTTAACATAAAGAGGAGTCTGAATCTGATACAGTGAATAAATGCTCCCTTCATTCTGTAAATGGCGACCCTGTCACTCTTTTTTTCACGGAACGAACGTCTTTTTTACATCCAAGCAGTGGAGCAACTACAAGCATGAAATGGTATTGCGAAATATTTACTGTGGTAGAGTCATTCATAGGCACAAAAAGAATCAAAACAGGTGAAAATGAAGCAATCCCTCAAGCACTGTAAAATAATAATAATAATAATAATTCTGTGCAGTTGAGAGGAAGAGAATAAAAGAACCAATTGAGAGCATAGCAGTTAGCACAAAGCAGCTTCCTCGGCTCAGGCACAACAGGACCATTTAACTGTATAGCAGCTTGGAACTGTCCAAGAAGGGGAAAAAGGAGGAAAAACTACAGGTCCCATAGTGTTCAAATAAATTGAGTCCTACAAATGACACAGCCTCCTTGCCACAAAAGGGACAGAAAAGGGGAGGAAATTCAACTTTACATAGTCTCAAGATGTAACAACAGATTAACCCAAGGGTTCCCAATGCTTGAAACTCCATATTCCTTGCTCTATTCCCAGAGCACATGAACAAGGGGAACATGTAAATTAAAAAAGAAAAAAAAAAAAAAAGGAAAAATGAAAAGCAAGGAATAAGAGAGGAAAAGGAGAGACAAAATATTATTTGGTTTCAGTTGTCAAAAGATGAAGAGAACTCAATGAATCAACACCGCCAGCTTCTCACCACTTATCCGTCCTTTGCCTGCCAAACAAAACCTTGTTAGCATTGGGGATTTCATTTCCCCTGTCCAGAAACAAGGGGAATGCACATGCAATGCAGGCAAATAACACGATCATGGCAAAAACACCATGGTATGAGACTTTTATTTTACCAAAACAAGCCTGGGAAAAAACCCATCCATGCAGAAAAGGTTTGGTTTTAACGAGAGCTGATTGCTCTTTAAGCATCGATGGTTCCTAGGAAGATCAACAACAAACCTAATACAACAAACATCTCACCACCATAGCCACTCTGCTAGGTGACTGCAAGGCACTTGCAAACCAGATGGATCGATTTAGCCTTTGCACTTGTAACGGAAGAGCAATCACGGCAATCTATTGTCTAGATACAGGTTTCAAAAACATTCTTTTGCCTTAAACTGCCCGTGATTGTTAGTTCTCAGCTAGAAGATGCTTGTGGCACTCTTTACCCAGACTCTTTCATATTAATTAGCTGGGTAAACTAGGGCTACTTAATTCTTTACTAAGACTTTGTTACTAAATGATGTGGCAGCTTGTGATTGGTTATTTATTAGCTAATATTATAATAATAAAAAAAATCACTTCATATGATTTGGAAAACTTTCCATACAATGAAACGCCACATCACTTGGTAAGAAATATTTTGCAAAGTATTTAAGAACCCCTTGCCATTACTCTTGCTAGATGTCCAGGCTTTTTGAAGTAGCATGCTCAATTGACTGGCAGGTTAAAAAATTAAAACAAAAAGGTTCAGAGATAAAAGGATTGTATCTAATTTATTGAACAAAACCACCACAGAATTCCCAATTTAAGTATACAGGCAGCTTTCATAGTTTCATGAGCTGCTCCAACAAAAAGTTTGTTAATAAACCATTTTTTCCTGGCCTTACGATAAATTAATTAACTTCCCAAATGAAATTGGCAACTCAAAACTAATCACTGAACCTTTTGCCTATATTAATAGATTAAACCATGGCTGACAATCCTTCAAATAACATAAGATCTAAAAAATAACATTATGAAAGAGGGCAAAAGGGGCTACTTCACAGCTAATGCTAAAGGGAAGATCAGAGATACATGAAAGAAGTTATTACTATATCTTTACCTGTCAAAATCTCTGCTACCCAGAAAACCTCTTTCCCTGCCACCTTGAAATGATCTTTGCTCGTCAGCAGGCCTTGTCCAAATATCTGGCTTGCCACGAGATCGAGGCCTATCCATGAACTCCATACTTCTCGACTCGTCAAATGACCCAGGTCGCGAAGGAGGTCTCTCTGAAAACCCAGGAGACCTGCCTGCCCCAGAACCTGGCCTTTCAATGGCTTTTGGTCCAAATCGAACTTTGTCATCCAAATCAAGGACCAATATTTCTAATTCCCTTTCTTTCTCATTTATCATCTCCCTTAAACTGGGCAGGTCATCAACAGAAACTTGTTGAGGTTCCTGATTCACTTTTGTCGCTTTCTCAAGCTTCGTCTTCAAATGCTCTATTTGTTTTTTCAATAACTTTTCCTCTTCAGTTTCAGGCCTAAAATAATTTTTACAGTTAGTATCAAGAATACAAGTTCATCAGTCACCGTGAGAACCACACAAAGCTGACACAGTGCTGAAAATGAGCACAGACATAGAAAAATACATTATTATAAAGCATTCACATACAACCAGAGAATCCTAGGTCACAGTACAGACTTTAAAATAAAGTAGGCAGTCGCAGAACTCCAGTAAAAGTTTCAGCAATTAAAGGATGGTGCAAGCAGGTAGAAGTGGAAAAATGTAGTGAGCAACAGTAGAAAGGTGGTGTTTACGCTATGAAAACTGAGAAATGCAGAGTGAAGATCAAGCAGGGTACTAAATCATGGTGTAAAATACATTCAGCAAAATGAAGATGGGGCCATATGATATCCCGCAAACCATTACAAAAGTATAAACAAGATAAGACACATAAATGCCTTGATGCTGCAGATATACGTGGAGCTTTCAGGAAAAATTAATCATAGATCACATGAACAAGCAAATTTGGGATTTAAAAAAATATGCAACATAACATCACTCAACAGCAGTTCTGTACAGTTATGACCATTAAGTTAATTAAAATGCAGAGGGGATGAGAGGAGAACGAAAACAAGGGGTAAGAAGGGAAAAAAAAAAAACCAACCCCTGGATTGAAGATTAACCAGTTCAGTTAACTGACAACAGTTTCAATGTTGTTAAGTCTGCCTCATCCAAATAAGGCACATACATTCTTGCATCAAACAGCAATAACAACATGGAAAAGAAGTGCCACATGTAGCAGTAGCATCATCTATATAGAATTAAGACAAGTGCACATGTTAAATTGTCATGTCCATACAGATAACCAAGAAAACAGCCACACAAAAAAAAAAGAAATTGCATTCTTTTATGTTCATCCAACAAGAAACAGCAAACCAAATTCAGTAATTAGCATGATGAATACAGGCAGCCTCAAAAGTAAGTCAATGCACAACCACCAAAAACTTTACCAGCAAATCAGTAACACCAAAGTACATTTTCAATATTACTGCGAAACATTAATTGGTGTACACTTAATAAGAATACCACTGGACTAGTGTGCATTTTTAACAGCAAAAACAAAACATGCTTAAAACAGTAATCCACATAATAATTACAAAAAAGTTCTATTCACTCTGTTCCACAGAGAGTTCCTTATTGACAAAGTAAATATATTAAGAACAACTATTAAATGTTGTCCCACCTCACATATCTTTTTTATTGACGTTCCAACATTGTCCTTTCAAATTAAATGTTGTTGAAGTGCTGGATTTAGTTTTTGATAAAGGGGAAAAATATGAACATAAGAGAATGAATACTTCAGCTTTTTTATAATGGACATATTTTGGAACAGAACTAAAAGGATACGAGTACAGTCTTTGTGGGGCTGAAGCATATTTATTTTTTGCAATTGGAAAAATATTCTTTGTAAATATACCAACCTTAAACTCAGCTAATTAACTTTTGGAATTGTGTCCATAAAATGAAAATGGGAGCACGAAGTATCAGCATCCCTCCTAACAGAAATTATAAGATCTGTGGTGTCCATAAAACGGACAAGAGAGAGAAGCATCAGCTAACCCCATGCAATGAAGGAAGCATATCAAATGAGCCGAATTGAAAAGGAGACAGTAGAGACAGATATGTTGAAACAAAAAAATTACATGAGAAATGAGCTGACAGAAAATCATCTAAATATGTTTTGGTTATGTGCGATGTGGATTTATGCATGCTTCACCATGAAACAATGATTGGATTCAAGTTGTAGACATGAACAAAATGATGTTGGGAAAAAGACAAAAAAAAAAAAAACAGAAACCCTCTCTATGTATAACATTCGTGTGTGTCTGTGGATTTTGCTAACCTGACCATTGTGCCCACTTTTCTTTGGACAAAAATTAACCTTAAATTTAATATTTTATAAGGGCACATGTATCCATTAACTACAAAGGTTTCTCTCACACACCTCTCTTAGTCTTTCTCTGTTTCTCACTGACTGCAAAATTCTTTTTTTTTTCCATGAAGATCATAAGCATTCGAAATCAAATGGATAACATTATTCTCTAATCAACAAGACTAAGCAAGCATTTTGGCCCCCTTCATAGAACATTGAAGTTTATAAACATTATAGACAAAAAGGAGAATGATTGCACAATGCCCATCTCTGTTTTCCCCCTTCATTTGCAAGCATTCTATTAGTGGCATATCACCAGTTGAATTCAATCCAACAATCAAATGTCCTGAGATCACCAGTAATACAAAGGCCTAGCTACATATGACATGGACTATTCATTCAATAATCCAAACTAGTAATTCAATTTTAAGAAGACATTAAAACTTTCTGAGTCGATTTAAAATCAGAAACATGAACGAATTATAATCATGAGTAGATCAGCAAATTCCCAATTTGGAGGTGTATTTTCATATGCATGATGATGACAAAGATACCATTATGGCATTCAACCAGTGGTTGAAGGCAGTAAAGGAGAAGATGAATAAGGGATAAATAAGATAGAAAAAATGCCCTAGATGAAAAACCCTCTTCTTCTTTTTTTACATTTCTTCTTTTTTTTTTAAAAAAAAAGAGAAGGTATTTGTGTCAAGTAAAAGCAGACACAATAAGAACCCACCCAAATAGCTGGTAGGTTATCGTATTTACAGCTAAAAGTATAAAATCTAAACACAGAACCCATCTCTTTTTTCGTAAAACTCACACTGTTGCACTCAGGCCTATGCCCTGATAAACTAAAAAAAGATACCACATTTTGACATGAAAACCTGACAACATCATCCATCCAACTATGGTGATCTAGCAAAGAAAATTGGCAAGGCAAGACTTCTCCGGCTTATGCTTGTATCAATTGTAACAAAAAATCTCTTCATAAAGCATGATAATTCACTTGTTGAAATAAGAAAGCTAAAAAAGTAAAATATATAAACCTGTTTGCACAAAAGGAATTCTCAAGAAGTACAGAGAATGGAATACTTGCCAATAAAGCTCAATTGTAAATCAAACCAACTCAACACCAACTACATGATATGGAAAAAATAAAAACAATAACTCAACTAACTTAAGCATGCCAATGGTAGATGCAAATGTTTCAATATAATCCTCTCAGTTCAGCCACTTGGACCAAGAAAAAAAAATACTTTAATGGAAAAACTCACTGTAATATAATATTTTTTTTTCCCAGTAAGTGATAATAAAGGATGAGCCTAGAAACACAACAAAGATTGTGACCAAGGAAATTTTAGCTGATGACAGGGTAGAACCAGCTTTTTTCCTATTTTGAGCTCAGCTTATTCAAATTTGAGTCTAGTCAACACCCTTATGCTTTTCAGAAATACCCAACTATATTTTTTTACATCACAAATCAATATTCAATTCCTATTCAACAGAAAATCATTTCAAAACTTCTGCCGTGTAGTTGTATGAGACAAGCTATAAACATATTCATGGATTTGGAGAGAGACTATACAAGAAGAATTGTTAGTCATCATCAAGCATCAAAATTCTAGTGCAATAAGCAAGGCTGTCAGTTGATATGTTTTGCATCACAACAAGGCACAGCTAACATTAGAACAGCGTCAGATCATACGTGAACTTCCGAATTATCCAAATGCTTCTCAACGTCCTATTATCATTGTAAGATCAGCTAATGGCTAGCATATTGTATATCCCACAACAAATGAAACCTAGCAGAAATATCCACAACAAAAAGAAGCAGTTTGAAGCCAGATAAGATAAGAGAAGCATTCTCGAATTGACAATATGCAAAAGCCCAAGCAAGTAGACACACATGAACAAGCAATTCCAAGAAAACCATGCGCACAATGTATGAACACAACAAAGATAATGCCACAAGACATACCTATCTACCCCACGATGCTCCAACTCACGGTCAATCTTTATCCAATCTTGACCTCTTTCCTGCAACAACAGTTCCCTGGGCTTTGCCTCTCCAAAAGGATTCACCCTCGGCCTCGGCTTCGCAGCCACATTCTCAAACCCTTGGTGCAGCAGCCCTGGCCCTTCAGACCTATTCGATTGGGCACTAGAAGGTCTGCTAGAATGTGCACTGGTTGGCCTGCTAGATTGTAAGCTCGAGTTCTTCTTAGCTTCCATTTCCATCTCCAGCTTCTTCCAATCCAATCCTTTCTCTGCCAACACATCTTCTCTCGGCCTCGCTGTCCCAAATGGATTAGACCTGTTTGTTTTTACAGGCTCGTTAACTACAACTTCAACTCTTGGTGGATCCAGAACCAATCTAGGCCTCTCCCTCTCTGGCTCACGATATCCTCCTCTGCTCGAGCGATCAGGCTCCGGTCCAGAATCACGAAAACCCGAACCAAAAGTAGAAGGTCGAATAGGTAACGGTTTTTTACCAACTGCCCAATTATCAACTTCATCAGCCCTAGAACCACCTCCGTCACCACCGCCACCTCCGAGTGAACTGTAACGACTTTGTCGTCCAGAATCAAAAGAAGGTAGCGGTTTCTTCGCCATTGCCCAATTATCAACCTCATCAGCACGCGAAGGCTGATCGTAATCAGAAACCCTAGAAGGAGGTTGGCCTCTTCGTTCATCATCAAAACCACCACCAAATTGCCTTCTACCACCACCACCACCCCAAGACCCGTCGGCGTTGTCACGATCACGCATACGTCCAGGAGGCGGCCCGGTTCGACCGTAATTGGAAAATCCACCACCGAGGTGTCCATGCTGCATTTCTTCAGCGGAACGCTCTTTTGGACCTGTAGGGAGGCGGAACATCTCTTCAGGAGTCAAGCCTTTGGATTCAACACCGCCGCCGCTGGGTGTGGAATAAAATTCGTTGAGAGACATTTTCTTCTTTTTAGGCTTAGCGGTTCCAGCAGCTTCTTTCAGGCTGGGGAAGCTTTGAGAAACGGCTGCTGCAGCGGCTGCGCGCTCCTCTTCTTCGGCTTGCTCGGAATCGGCTGCCCATGCACCGATTTTCCCCCACTTTTTTGACATTGTTTTAAGAAAGAAAAAAAAAAAGAAGATCCGGAAAGGAGAAATGAACGGATCTTTAGAAAATGAAAAATTGGTGAACTTAGGGAGAGAGATTCGGGTGGGTAATGAGCTGGGCTCCGTTAAGGGAGCCGGAGCTCTGAGAACATGCGTTGATGAAGACGGAGGAGGAAGAGGAGGAGGAGGAGGAAGGTTACAGTTGTTGAGTTCGTTTCTTTATTATTATTATTATTATTATTATTATTAATCTCTTTTAAACAAAATCTAAGAAAAAGTAAATTAAAAAAGAAGGCCAGAGACAGAGGGACTGCTAAGGTGACCAGCGGGTGATGAGGATGGGAGAGGTCTGATCTGATCAGAGGAAGCAAGGTAGTGGTGATTCTTGGTGTGTGGAGCGGGGATAAGGGACGATTGTGTGGCCCACTAGCGATGGAGGAGTCAGTGATTTTAGAAATTATGCAATTGGACGGCCAGGATGCTCTTGGGATCCTCCACCTTTTTTCGGGTGGAAAAGGAGCATTGGCTAATAGCGCAGCGAGTGCTGTGCTCGGAATTTCTCAGAATAATAACCAAACAGTAGCCAGTAGTTTTGTGCTGTCCAAAAAAGATAGCTCTCTATTATTAAATTATTATAATTGAAGAAATTACAGTGATTTGAATTTTGAACAACCTTGTTTCACTGTGATTGTAGAAATTATAGTGATTTGAATCTCTTTGTCGGTTGAAATTGACGACTGCACAATAGTTAGATAGTGACCGTCTGATATCGTAGTACCGTATATTTCTTTCTTATCACGGATATAAAAAAAAATTAATTAAAAAGCTTTAATTTTTTATATTGGATTTCACACGTGTCGAATTTTAATTTTTTAAAAATAAAATAACTTGTTTTTTTTATTTATTTTACATCAAA
>Ga0325405_1003515_pt1 | contig 16107 bp, 9 predicted proteins | sample PopdelMetagenome_21_FD_205663 | JGI IMG/M metagenome (GOLD analysis project Ga0325405, IMG submission 205663) | Populus deltoides microbial communities from Bellville, Georgia, United States - Xylem-Control-R2 | ecosystem: Host-associated > Plants > Phyllosphere > Stem > Wood/Secondary xylem...
AGGTTTTCAAGTTTAGCCTCATTAAGATCAGTTGAATACCTACAGTTTCAGATTTAAGATTTTGAATCAGAATTCCTATTTTATAGTGTTTTTATATCATATCTTGCTTGTCTTTCATCTCATTTTTCTACTTGTGTCAAGTATTCATCAAGTGAGAGAGAGAATAGCAACAATGCCAAAAAGATAAAAGACGAAAAAGGATGACTGCTACTTTTATACAAAGTTGTTGGAGGCAAGTGTTTACAAGAAAAAAAGCTTTGAATGCTTAAATAAAAGGTCTCAAAGTACTTATTGGTGATTCGAGGATGAATCATCTTAAAGAGAGAGATAATGATATGATCCAAGAAAAGGTTGAATGAGAAAATTCAGATTCTAGTGTAATTATATCTACTGTCTAGTTTTACTCTATTGAGAATAATTCTTAATTTGACCATTGATCGGGCTAGAATTTTATTTCATACATATTTTTCTATATTGAGTTTAAATTTCAAGTCAATCGAAATTTAGGAAGGTCTTACAATACAAATCAGTAGATACAATATGAATTTTATCTTCTGATTTGTAGACTTTTTATTTAGAGAAGATTCTTTTTCTCATAACACACGTATATTTAACAACTTATTTTTTGGAGTTTTCTAATTTCATGAGAATCTTTAATTGACAACCTTTTATTATTGAATAATTTAGATTTTTACTTAGTGCAAATCACATTTTTTGTTGGGACAAAGATCAACAACTAACTTATCAAGGTACAACTGACCTTGTGGCATCTTCGCATACTTTAGGTTCTTGTTTCACTATAAAAAATGCATTCAAGTTCTTTTACAATACATTTGGTTCTTTGGTACAAAGCTATCTTTTAGGTCAAGATTTTTATCCAAACTTGAAATTTAGCTTTCTTGAGTTGTTTATCTACTTCGTTATGAATTTCTAGATCTTTATATTCACAGGTTCGCATCACATTGCTTCTAAGAAATTGCATCAGCTCCCCTTTGGTCTATTTTCAGTGTTAGAGAGCATAAAGAAAAATCATCAGAAGACCTAGATTAGTCAACCAGAGCATAAGCGGCAAGAGTCCTTGTTTCCAAGACATATCTTAATGAGTTCCAGTGTATTCAAATCAGGATTGCATAAACAAATCTTGATACATGGATGTTCTATCAAGCCAAGTCTCTCTTTTCAAAGTGGATAACAATCAACTACATCATGCAAAGTGGTTAGAACCAAGCAATGAAGAGAAAGCAGCTTAGAAAAGTGCGGGCACTGGTCATATACAGCATGCAAAGGTTTGGTGGAGAAAACTCAGGCATTTATTCCTGCTACCAACGGTTAGAAATCTTGCTCGACGTGTCTTGTGCAATACACTTCGGAGTCTAATCTAGCCTAGTGTGTAGAGGTTGCTTCGTACTGCGAGCGAACAGGTATGGCATTAAAAGTAATTCAAGTAGTTTGGCTAGAAAATGAAGTCCTACAAAGACCATAACCACAATTTAGTAGCCGCTTAATCAGTTGATAAAGACTTTTGAAGATGGTCAGGTCATTATTTCCCTTGTCATGCCGAGTCCGTTTTGGAGGGCAAGGGATTTCAAGTTTCAAATCAAAGAGACAGCATCAAAGATAGTGTGCACAATGGTATTTCTATTCTCCAAGAATATTCAGAGAAAACACAAGGGAAGTGTGAAAAACTATACCCCAAATGCATTTGTAAGGCACTGAAGGGTCCAGTAGGCATGTTGAAGTCGACAATTGGTACCATTATGGAGCTACATGAAGTCAACGGTTAGGAGAACCTATTTCTCACTCTTCAAATCATCTACGCAAGCTCCTGTGGTTAAGGTGGTACGGATATAGCAAAATAGCAGCTCGATTTGGTTACCCATGTGCAAGGACAGCAGTTTTTGTTATGGAACTAGACTGTATTTTCTGCAGTTCAGGCTCTCAAGTGCCTCTCTAAAAGCATCCAGTGACAAAGCTGTTATCATTTATATCATACCACGAGCCATGCAAATGCTTTTAGCGGCTTTATTTGTACACTACTCATGCCAAACAAGAAGGGAATGAGGTTGCCATCCTCTGAGCAAACTATTAGGTCCAAATGACACAAGCAGGATTGGTTCATAGATATTTAATTCCTTGAACAAAGGATTTGCATTCTGGCTCTAATCAATGAAGTACTTCAGTTCTCTCCAAAAAAAAAAAGGGCATAGCATTTAGCTTCATGTATCAAATTAGAATGAACTCTTTTGATATAAATTTGAAACATGCTTTTAAACATAAAATTATGCCGAGAAGAGGGAACTACTCCATCATGTTTGAGAGCATCTCAGAAAAGAAATTGATGGAATCAATGAATGAAAGCAGAATCTTAAAAATAAAAAAATTGCAAAACAAAGCAAGAATTTAAGATTTTATTTCATTAAATTTGCAATTTACAAAAATGGTGCAGCATTACCATAAGTCGAGGTGAATTGCACCAGTGTTAGGAAGGAAGCAGAATATAAAGAAACTCCCCAGAAAACAATTTTGCTTTCAGTTCAATCCCTGCAAAACCAATTTCCAAAACCATAACTAATAACCCAAACTATCCATGTAAATCATAAAAAGGTAATCAACAACAACAATGAATTGGATTATCCAACCAGAAATATAAACAACATGGATATGAAACTAGAGATTATCACCTTTCATGATTCAGGCACTTCTTGAACCTTGTATGAATCTGGTGTAATTTCAGCTAGCCACAACCCAGGGAAAATTGACTGTAAAATAGCCCAAAAAAATTGTAAATCAGCATTCTGGAAACCAACTACAAAACAAAAATGAGTCAAATACTACAAAAAGGAAAGGAAATGGAAATCTACAACTTTTAATCTGATTAGTACTAGAACAAGAAATTTTTTGCAGAAAAAAATCAAATTCTATGGCTTGATAATTCTACAACTGACTGATTAGCCAATCACTCAATAAAAACAAAACTTTCCAACATTTTCTCAACAAACAAGCAAGAAAATCAAAACCCAGAAAAACTTACATCCAAATTCTTCTGTACGATTCGAGGCCTCTTCTTAGGCCTCCTTGGTGGCCTAATTCTAACCATCTCAAGAAAATCCTCTTCAATCTCTCTCTTTGATAAAGAAATCGAAAACTTGACTTTCTCCTTCATCTCGAAACTCTGCTGCCTCTTCACCATCAAACTCTCATAATATTTCTTTGGTGAATCAATCTCTAAATACCCCCTTGGAGAAACAACAACATTTCTCCTTGACGGCTGCTCTTCGATTCTAAGTGGAGCCTTACAAGCTGCCCTTCTAGTCCTCAAATTCCAGGGTCTTGGAGATTCATCAATATTTCCTCCTCCTTTCTCTTCCTCAACAACAAAAGGAGAAGAAGAAGGAAGCTTCAATCTTTTGGCAGCAGCATTGTTGACTTGAATCGGGTTTGGTTTATAATTCTTGTAAGAAACCAAATTGATGGGTTTTGATTGAAATCCTTGCTGGTGCTGATTATCATCATTGCTATTGATAATGTCATCACTGACTTTGACACATCTAAGGAGTCTCTGATTGCCCCATCTCAAACAAGGCAAAGAAAAGTTGTGCAGTTGCTTTGATCTCTCTTGAGATGATGAGGAAGCCATTGGTATTCGCAAACAAAACCACTACTTCTGAATTTGTGAGTCTTTCTTTATTTTATGTGAAGCTGTGTGTTGAAGGGGTTGGATTGTGAGGGAATTGTGGAATGAAGAGAGCAAACAAAAAGGATGGAGCTTTTGGTCATCAAATGAGAATGCTGTATGACAAGAATCCTTTTATATAATCTAATCGCCGGGGAATTTATAGTTATACTCTGAGAGATGTTAAATCAAGAGAGGAGAGGAGAGAGCGGTTTTAACGTTCGGGTAAAGACTTTGCTTTCGTTGGTTGGTGTTTCCACATTTGTTATTTACAATTGAAATTTAAGGTCCCTGTGGTATTTCATCTTCATCATATCAATCCCTGTGGTTCAGAAAAAGGATAACTGAGTCCTGTGAGTATCAAAATTATAAAAAATATATATTATTTTGATATATTTTGAAATAAAAATATTTTAAAAATAATTATTATTATATTTTTAAACACCTCTAAGGCTCCAGCACGGGATTGTTTTAGCAATAAGCCATTTATTTTATTCATTTTAGTAAAGACCTGTTCTTAATGGTATTTCTATCTTCTTTAATTATTAACTATTTTTTAAAAAATATTTTAGTTTTGAGCTTGAAATAAATATGAGAAAAGTGTATCATGCTTAAAATAAATATATCTCTTGTTTTTCAAACAAAAGATATTCAAATTTGATGTTGCTAGTTAAATTCAATAAAAATATATAATAGAATTGCATGGGGTTATAAGTTTTATTCTAAGATCAAAATATGAAGGACCCAATTGAACTCTTGGAACCCTAAGATTCAAAGTTAAAAATAAAATTAAAATTAAGCACCCCATTTGAAAGAGAGACTTTTTTTATTTTTTATTTTTTATTTTTTCTTTACTTTGGCGTAAACTAGCCAAATGAATGCCCAAAATCTATTTTTACTTAATTATGAAAATAAATATTTTTAAGAATCCAAATGATTTAAATTATAGTTTTTATTTAAATCTTCATTTTGTTATAATGTATTTTTTTTATTTTTATGAAAACATTAATTTGTTACAAGTAGCATGATATTTAAACTAGCACAATTAAAATTATGCATTCACAATGATTAAATTACAAAGAAAAAAAACATTTTCTTTAGCCAAAACCCTCTATCTTTATTCATGTATTTTTCCAAGAGAAAACATGTTTTTTTATTAGAATAATGATTTTTTTAATAAAAACTTAGCATCATATAAAAGTAAATATTAATAAAAAAAAATCATGACATGATAACTCTTAAGCAACAACATAAAAGAATGATTAATTTGAAAATTTTATATAAAAAATGAACCTAAAAAACTAATATTGTCATTGAATATTCATGAATAATTCTTTAAAAGTTCATGCATATTAAATTTATATAAATTAATTGAAAATATTACCATAAAAAACTTACTTTAAGGAAAATGTTTTATAATGATATTCATTTTCTCTTTCGCATAACCAGTCCTTTACTTAAAAATTCTTAAAGATGAATTAGAATTTACAGTAACTATAAAATTAAATAATGACTCATTTTCTCTATTTTACCTATTCCACAATAATTAAATTCTTCGAGATATTGCCCACGACACAATGAAATGTTTTTTTTATAATAAATATAATTTAGTCCATAAATATTTTTTTTCATGTAAAATCATATATTTGATCAAAGTAAGTCAATCAATTCAAAATTGAGACAAAAATGAAAGAAAAAAAACAAAGTGTTGTATTTGATTTAATTTGACCAAGTTTATGATTTGACATGTACAAACTCAATTGAAAAAAACTAATTTAAGTACTAAATTATAAATACAATCAAATATGATGACCGAAATACTTTTATCCAAGGACCTATTTCTAATAAAAATAAAATACATGTATTAAAGTGAAATTTTTGAGAGATTTTAGTGGTCGAAATGTAAATCATTAGAAATTTTATACTATTACCATGTGGAACATGTTAATTTTTAATGATGCTAGGAATAATATTTGACAGAAAAAAAAAAGTGCAATAATAACAAAAAGGTAACGTATAGAATTGATAGTAGAAGAAAAAAAATAGTAGAAAGATTTTTTAAACACAAAACATTAGGTACAGGAATGTTGGGCAAAATAAATCCATTTTTTCATATGCTTTAGTTATTTTCGACGCCGCTGTGGCCTCAAAAACTATATATTTAATCTTTATTATGATATCAAGATTCATGCTATTTTTAAATTATTTTTATTTTTTGGAAAATAGAAGAAAGAAAAAAGAACGGTGTTCCAGAAGATTAAAGAAATAGTTAAAAAAATTGCTGTATCGATGATCCAATGTCTAATCCCTTCCCTGTATTGGGATTTCGGACAAGACAAATTGTTCAAGCCTCTTATGATTTGAGCAAACCTGCCCTGTCAAGCAAGCTTTAAAGAGAAGGAAGCTTTGATCAAACAGACATCTATATACATAAACAACATTTAAATGATCTTATCTATTTCTGCTAACTTTGGCTCTAGTGCTCTGTTTCTTCTACCTTCAGCTGCGCTCACCGATTAACTAAAAGTTATAAAATAACCCTTTTACCCCCTACCGGCCAAATGTTGTTGTCACAAGAGGCAAAACCGTAATCCATAGTACCACCGAGTCTAGAGCTAAAGTGATTGGCCATGTTGATTTCACCATTCCCTTTTAGTTTATTTTGTTGGCAAATTTCTCTATTTTGTTGTGTTATTTGGCAAGGGGAATAAATAAATAAAAATGATTGATTAGCCATAAACGTATATACAGACTTGAGCCTAGACCTTTGTTTAAGAAATAAGTTGTCAGAGACGAGTGGTGCAGTTGGGGTGGGTCACCTCATTCTTGATTATCCGGGTGTTATAAGACCCACATAATCCACACTTATGATATAACCAGTGGAATTGTGCAGACCCCTTTTGATCACAATCATTGCACAGTATATCCTGCATTAAAATATGAACATCAGAGGTCTTCCACGTGGAGCATAATCAAGAAGATAAACAACCACTTCTGAATGGGACTAGTGATAATTAAACAACGATGGCTAGATTTTAATTTGTCCAAGTAATGCAGCACAAGTTGAATGCTTTCAGTCAGTTTTAATCTCAGTAAAAGCCGCGATCCCCTCGGAATTAAGAAAAACCCATTTCTTCTTTCATGGAAAAAAGAAATTTCACTGGAAAACTGGCACGCTTGTGAGAAATCCAGCTGAGGAAAATGCGGAGAGATTTCAAGTTTGTGTGGATAGGTATGAACACATAATTCTGGGAACCCATACAAATCTAAAGCGAATTCTTTTTGTTTTTTGGATCGATAAAAGATGGAAAGAAATAGCTCTGTAAACTATAATTGAGATATTTTCTTGTTTCACTAGAAATAAATGCTGCGTTATGATGACTTTCACTAGAATGCAAAGAACCGGAGAGATCAATTGCAGAGGCAGGTTACCTGACAACGATCCCTGTATTCCTCTGGCAGCTCCTCGGCAGCCAACAACGCATCAAGCATGCCGAAATAAACCTGGGTGGGTTTACAATAATTGTTATAATAACATAACGATGCTTCACGCATTTCACAGCCAAGTAAACAGAAAGACTGCGATGACAAAATTTTGTGCCTATCATTATATTAATGATTCAGTAGAATTTAACAAATAATGCTGATGATATGTATACTGTGCAGGATGGAGAGGATAGACTTTATAGTTCTATTGCGCTTGGATGAAATCCATCAAAACAATTATGATACCTGAATCACAAGAAAGTTCATATAAACTAGTCAACTGTGTATTAGATCTTTCTTGTTGCCCAAGGGAATGAAGTTCATGTTTTAATGGGTATTATCGAATGTGCAAAAGATCCTCGATTACCTTGAGAATTTTATTGTTTAGAAGGGAATTTATCCTAACGATGAATTTCTGTTCTAACAGGGAAAAATGTTTCCTTGAGGATAGGAAGAAGCTGTCCAACCTTTTCCTTCAATCAGCAAGAGCACAAGGAAAACGCAAATGGCAGTCATTCCAGTGGTCCCCATAAAGCCATTGGAAAAGCTAAATCAAACTGAAAACTGAAAATTCTAGTCTTCTTGGTATCAAAAGAATAAACCACCAATAAGCATCCTAGAAAAGCTAGATGAATTCTGTAAAATATATAATTACGGGTAGTGGAAATCCAGTTCTCGACAAGTAACAATACTTGTTTGTTTATCCCCAATTTCTAAACCTTCCTCTCAAGGTAAAAGGCATTCTAGTTCAACTGATCATCAATTTCACTGTCATCTCCTCAAGTGCCCCTGGTGAGATACAAACTATATTACGATGAACAAGGCAATGCACATCTCTGACAGCAACAACTATAACAAGAAATTGTGCTCTTACCGCCATATCTCCCAAGGATTTGCAGCATATTGGACAAGTATAGTGACTGCAAGTATATGCCTACAGAACATGAGATGGAGGAGAAAAATAAGCTACCATTCTGAAAAGCACGAATCAAGATAGATGAAGAAAAACAGAAGAAACATGGACTGAAAACAAGAGAGAGTATAAAAAACCTGAAAGCATGAGGAATGCATATAATGGCCACAAGGTAAAGCTTTGACTGTTGCACTTGACGTGAATAAAAAATCGCAGCAAATGGGGCAGTTAGTTTCTAAACCTTTCTCCAGGCACTTGTGGTTCACTAACTTAATCCCCAGACAACAGTTGCAAGTCATGCAATGAAAGACATCAATACCAAGACCCTTCCCAACACGGCATAAATTGCAAAATGGGCAATGATATACACTCCTGAAGTCGGAAATACATTCATGACAAAAGTAAAATGACTAACAAAACCATAATAGAAACAAAAGCTAACATAAAAATGTTCACTAATAAGGTGGTTGTCATTCAAAAGCAAACTAACCAGCTCAATTTTAGTTTTCAAGAAATTCTACAGGGTAAGGAGTTGCTTATATCAACTTGAAATGCCATTGTAAATTCAAGACTTTCAGAGGAAATATAACCTCCTTTTGAGCAATGCAAATATGTTCTGTCCATCAATATTTGATATCACACAGTTTCCCCATATGTATTTCTTAATTTAGTGAACACGACAAGCATGAGGAATGAGCTTCATGATTACATCGAAATCATATAGCAAGTTTTTTATTTTATTTTTTCTAATTTTTCCAGCTAGACTAGGCAATACCAGTTCTCTGTCCCTAGACTTCTTGAAATGTCATTTCAATTCCTTCCAAGGAATGGTACACACCGATCCTCCCTAATCTGACTTCTTATCACAGTATGATTATTAATTTCTTATTCAATTTGGCCTGTCAGGAGAAATGGATGGCTTTAGCATGTGATGCCCAGCAAGTAAAGCATGTCAGCGCCAACACTGATGCACAAAGTGCAAAATTTATGGTTTGTGGCACCTGATTGATGCCAATGTCAGTTAGAAGCAGAAAACTACAAGTTTCAACACATAGGCTGCTGAAGTTAACTGCCCATCATAATAATTCAGTATTCAAATGATTAATTAGGATAGACAAAGATAATGCAAATTTGAAGCTATACAAACATTTAGAGTGACCTATATCTATTTAAGTGGCAAGTGGCATTCTAGGAATTTAAGATGGAAATCTTTTTTGGACCATATATATATTCAAGTAGATGTGAACTCCAGTTACAGCAGATGAATTTAATACGCCCAAGGTTCTTTAGTTTCTTTCCACATATCTAAGCGATAAATAACCATCACAAAAGAAAACAAGCTGTTTCTGGACCAGGGAAAAGGACCTCTATCTATTCATGTTATTTGATCATTCTCAAGCCAAAGCAACATTAAAATAATAAAACAAGTTTTAAATGCTTTCTATTCATTGAATCTAATGAGTTTGACAATTGATTGATAGAAAAGTTAGAATTGCATACCTTTCATCATCAAAAAACTTGCATATGTTGCAATAATATTTTGCCATTGAAAGACCATTGCATGTTGGTGTTGCACAGATTTGCCCTACTGGTTGGACCTTCAGGCAGCGCATGCACATCATTTCCAATGTTGCTTTTCTACAGTGATTGAACAAAACATCATATATTCAGAATTCACTTGAAACCTGAAATGCTACGAATCATATCAAGCCTTACCTGTCCATAGTGTGATCACTAACTTTGTCATGGCAAAATCTGCAAGCAAACAGCTTACCACAGCAAGAAGCCCGAAGTTTACAGTTTCTCTTGTAGTGTTCACACCCATATACTTGTTTTTCAGGGTCTCGAAATGTTGGGAAGCATCCCATTACATCAGCAGCAGTAGAATTTTCCCCTCCAGTTTCTTGAGGTGACTTTTGCTGAGCAGCTATCCAGCGGCTAGAACAAAACCATTTACATAACAGTAGAATTCATGATCAGGAAAGTAAGGCCTTCTTTAAGAAAGATCAAAACAGAGCTGGCAACTAAATGAATCCAAGCACGTGCTAAGGTATCAGATTGGAGAAAAATAAAGCATGTCATAATCACCAGAAAATAACCTTGTTAGAAGATTTTGAACAAGATATGATTTTCTCCTAGGATCAAGAGTGGAGTCCCTGTAAACCTTTCTAATCTCAGATTCAAGCTCATTTTGATTCATGCGGAAGATATCTTTCCACCCAGGCTTAAACAGATCACTTTGGTCTAAACTTTCTTGAAACTCTATGCCTGTAATAAGAAAAGCTGAAATTAGTGAAATACTCATCACTAGCCTGCAACCAATCATGCCTTTGCTAAAAAAATTCAAATAAACATGACATTTCACAGTATTTCAAGCTAAACCAAAATCTCTTATGCATGAGATACCTTCTTCTTTATAAATTGTATCTCCTGATGGTTCAGTCTGCACAAGTGATGCTGAAGTTTCTTTCCAGCATTCATTAAGCCACTCATTAAACATTGTGTTTCTTGTTGCCTGTTTCCATGTGTCCATCATTTTATTTTGTTCATCTTGAGTCAGGGCAGAAGTAACCCAGGGCAACATAGATTGCAGTACTTCAGCCCCCGTCGTCCCAATTATGCGACCAACTAACCTGTCTTGCTCCTGAATTGAAAAATGCCTGTCAAACAATGGCCACAACTCAAGCTCTTCTCTATTAATATGTTGATCTAAAGTAACTCTTATAGATTTGCACATCCATTGAATCTTAGTGGCTAGCTCATTGTACTTTCCCATATAATCATCGAGATGGCCAATAGAATGCTCCAGAGTACTTCCTGTTGGGTCCTCCATCACTTGAAACTTTTGCAAATTTTCATGAAGGTGTGAAAGCTCAGAAAGGACAAATGAAATGTCTTCAAATAATTCTTCCTCCTGCTTATGGTCTAGTGTATAAGAATGGCTAACATTATGAAGTGCCTCTTTAGACTCTAACGCTGGAAAAACAATTTCATCCTCAGCATTGCTATGAGCTCTGTATAAGCCCCATAATAGACGGAATCTTCCAATGAACTGCTGAAGAAATGCCTTATCGCAATCACTGAGGTTTCCAGATTCAACATCAAGATACTCCAAGTCTTTGCTTATGGCTTTATGAAATTTAAAAATAGTATCTATCGGTCGTTCTGTATACCCCAAATCAGAAGAGACCATATCTGCTTCCCAGACAAAAAGACTGGAGTTAAGGGCTGGAGCAGAGGATTTGACAGATAATGATCGCAAAGACTTGGTTGTGGAAAGAGAAGTCAATCCCAGATTTTTGCTGTTTACTCCCAAACCTGGGACACAACAAGACCGATCAGAACAAGATGGTTCATGGGCATCCGGAGTCTCTATGGGGTTGCAGACATTGCTATTTTTGCAAGATCCTGAGATGTTTCTTTTTTGTGGCCTTTTGATACCTTCACTGATTGACACAGGACTATCCTTTGAACAAAACGCACACAAACGCGCACAGCATGATGGAACAAATTTTTCCTCAATATCAGCAGGACAGCAATGAATTACACTTGAAGACAAACACACACCTTGGCTACGACCCTTGCATGCCCAACCAGTAAAAAGAGTTACAAGAGCTGTGTCTACTGCTGGAGCTGAACCGAAGTAACTCATTAGAATTGTGTATGTAATACTGATTTTTTAATAGAAAGTATTCATAACATGTGGCTACAAGAAGCATAATATAGGAACCTGCTGATTGCATATTTTTTAGGAAATTCCTGGCCTCGTGTTCTGTTAACAACCCCACCAGCCATGGCAAGACACGCTCAATCACTTTCAAAGGCATCATGCACAAGCTCTGGTATAAAAGCTCCTTCTGTTTTCTGAAGCTAAAGTGCTGATGGGCAAGTGGGAGAACCTAGACATGCAAGGAGCTTAGCATACAGAATTGAAGAATCAAAAGGGGATGTTTGGCGCTAAAGTTTTCTAGTCATGCAACACCAGTGACTTGTCTTTAAAAGACCAGAGTGTCTAATACAATCTTTCTAAGACCCAGGTGATATATTTTATGTTTTAACTTCCTCAAGCACCTCCATACATTATCAAGCCCTCCAACTCCCATGACTGGCTCCTTTTGACAAGACACAGTGATGCTAGTTCAGTATTACTGGAAAATTGATGCATGACTTGGTGAAAATGCCAAACATCCCTTGAAAGAAATATTGTCTAAACAAGGAAAGCTAACCTGAGTTTCCTCATTGTGGAAGTGCCTTTGTATAGTTTCTATTATTTGATCAGCATGCGAGCATAGCTTTGCATAAAAATCAGCTACAGAGTTAGAGCTTGCACCTGCACTTTGAATGCTTTCAATTAAACATCTGAACTCGTTAAATTGAGTTTCTTCTTCTGCATGCTCTTTTGAGAATGAAAATTCTCCACCTACAGCAGGAAATATGACTTTGTCCTCAGCAATACTGTAATCAGAAAAGGAAAAATGTTTCAGACAGAGAGTTCAATCACAACTAAGATTTACAAGACATTTTAAAAGTTCAAAATTGGCATGTTGAACATTTGAAAATACAGTATGGTGCCCAACAGATCCATGTCGAAACAGAATAATTGCATGCATGTTGTTCTGCTTCTGGGCCTTTTCCAGGAGTCTTTCAGATACACCATTATCATGTAACAGCATCCATGTGGCAGATGAAAATTTTATAAAAGCCTAGGCAAGCTTATTTCTGCATATTTCGAACTATGAAGATAAACATTATTCTAAGAATAATGATGCACTACAATATCTCCCAATTATGAGAGGAACAAATAATTCTAGATCATAAAATGGGTATGACAAAATTAAGAAGTTAAGAAAAGGCAAAAAAGAAAAAGGTGGGAAATAAATATCTCTTTAGCTGCAAAGTTAAACAATAGAAAGGAAAAATACCTGTGGAAGATGCAAACTTCAGCAATGAATTGCAGCCGCTCATCAAATGCTGATAAATTAGTAAAATCTCCAGAGCTTTGTATCTTCTTAGCCTCGTCAGCAATTTCATTTAACTCCCTCTTAATAGCATTATGCCAAAGAAGAATTTCATCTATTGGATGTGTTTCCATGGTATCAGAATCCTCATTACTTGGCTCCAAATATTTCCTTTTCCCAGTCTTGGATTTCTTACAGGTACATTTTTCTTTATCCAGTTCCAAAATTAACATGCTAGTAGGAGAATCCTTCTGGCTTAAAACCTCATGATTATCTACATAACTTTCAACTGCATCTGTGCTCTTCTTCCCTTCCATCCAGGTGAAAATAACCTATTTTGAGAAAGCATTTTAATCAACCACACATTCTGTGCATAATATATCCAACATGGGGGGAAATGATGGATGAAAAGTGCTTGCCTGTTGCAGAAGCTTTTCCTTTGGAATTATCATGCTTAGGCACTTGAGCATGTCTTGGTATTCAACTGGTGAAATAGAGGATGAAAGCCAAGGCAGAAACTCAGCCAACATGTTAACAGGAATGCTGCATATAAACTGCCAGATTAGAGATGCCTGCTCTTCGACTGAGAACTTCTCAATAAGCAAGGGAAAAACCTGACATATCAAACAGTGAAATGACTAAAATAGATATTTGCAACATTCTTATGTCTGGAATAAATAATTGTTAAAACCTATGTATTGTGCTGTAACCTAACCAAAGGCGTTCTCTGCCCCAATCATTTCCTTCCTACTAAAAGGCCATCTGTTTTGCCTTTATGGCATTTCAATGACATGGTAAATTAAACTATCTGGAAGAGAAATGATCTCACCTTTCTTTGAAGAGATTTCATATTCACAACATGCTACCAGATTGGCAAGAATCATATATGATAATTCAGTTCCACTCATTGATGCACAAGGATCCACAAGAAAGACAAGTGGATACATTACTTTCTATACAAGATCAAACTGTCACACACTTCCCTTGGTCCTAATGCACCCGATACATTATATTATATTTTTTAAATTGTTACCTATATGAAACTTTCCTCCTTTCATGTAACTGTTACATCAATGCTCTGACACATTAGATGGCAGCTGCATGCCTATTCTATTTCTCAAATGGTTTCACAGTATTGTACCTGACTGTCACAAGGTACGCCCCCCCCCCCCCAGTACATCCTTTGTATGCACAGCCATCAGGCCAAGTCCATAACAACGAGAAATCGAAACCATACATGAAATGCGGACAAAGAGACTCCTAGCATCAAGTCAAATGGCTAGAATGTAAACTAGAGAAGCATATGGCAATTCAGGAGATTATCCAAAACAATAGAATAGCATCCTTTGATTTGAGATAGAGAAAATTTACAAAGATTGAGTTCTGAACCTATAATTGACAGCATTTTTCAACCAAAGAGCTAGAGCTGAATTAAACCTATATATATATAGTCGAAATTTAGGTAATGAGTCCCTCAGCTGGAAAAAAAAAAAAAAAAGGTCATGACATCTTAAAAATGCTTCTCTATTGTATTAATTACAACATTATTTTTTCAACATGCAAGTTATATCTACTCATCAATTACATGCCATATCTCATAAATAAAGAGTAATCTCATTGAACTGTGTAGACGGAAAGTAAATAAACGGCAAAAACGAAACCTCACCTGCTGCTCTTCCTTGGCCATATGCTGACTAAGTGATGTCTGAAGGACTCCGGTACAGGATGCTAACTCACGTGGAAAACTTTCATCATTTTGAGTGTAAGAATTTAGAAGCTCAAATAATTGATCGAAAAGATTGCTTTCACCCTTGTGTTCTAATGAATACGAGTTTGCCACATTCTTCACACGATTATCAAGAGCTGGAAAGATGACCTGCAAAACAAAATCAATATCTTTTTCTTTATTTTTTTTATATAACCATTTGTATACTACTACAATAGTACAAGTTTTCCAAAAAAATTGAAGTTATTATCCTTATAACAATTATTTACACACACACACACACACACACACACACACACACACACACAGAGTACTTTCTTTAAATCATAATTAATTACTATACCTGCAAACAAAAACATTAAACAGTTATTATTAAAAAAATCAAAGGATATATAAAACAGCAAAAACGAAAGAGGCAAAAATTAAAATAATACTCTTACTCTGCTCTCTCTTTCTTATTTTAAAACATAAAATAATCCTCCAAACAGAAAACAAAATAACTGTAAACACAAACAAAACGAAACAAAAATTGAAAAGAAAGATTCAGAAAAGGCAGACCTCATCTTCAGCATTAGAGTGATACTTATAAACCAAGCGGAGAAACCGGTAACGTTGAAAGAGCGGTTTAATCTCCACAGTCTGATGACCGGTAGCAAAAGCCAGGGTTAATAGGTGAAGCGTGTCAAGCTCATTCCGAATCGCCTTATGAAAGTACAAAAATATCAAAATCGGCGATTTCGTGTCTTCTTCCTCGCTTTCTAAACCACCTTTCGAATCCACTCTCTTCGCCGATTTTGACAAAACTACTCCCTCTCCACACTGCTGTATTTCCGGTAACGACGTCGCCATTTTCGAAAATCACTCTCTCCACTCACATAAAAAAAATAAATTAAATAATATTTTAAATCTTTGTTTAGCAGTTAGTTGCTGTGTGTCTGTTTTGTTCGTGGAGATATGGCTGATAAGGGAGCTTGCTGATAAGGGAGGTAGGTTTATATAGTTGGATTGGTGCCACGTGGAAGACCAGTTGACACGTTGGATAGTGACGTAAGCAGGAGTTAGTATTTTTTTAATGGTTACACGTGAGGGAAAGATATGGCACGTGAGGAAGGGTGAGATGCTACGCTTTACTGTAGACGGTCAGAATTTGAAAGAAAAGTTCAAGCATAGCAGCTCGAGGAGTGGAGTCCTGACTCCTGAGTGAGTTCTGACCTGTGTAGCTGTTGTGGCGTGTAAAATTAAACCACTCCAAAAGTTAAAACATATCACTTGCCCGCGGCTCATATCAAATATTTTTAATATAAAAACACTCATAATGTATTTTTTAATAAAAAAATAGTTATGAATTTAA
>Ga0325405_1003523_pt1 | contig 16094 bp, 13 predicted proteins | sample PopdelMetagenome_21_FD_205663 | JGI IMG/M metagenome (GOLD analysis project Ga0325405, IMG submission 205663) | Populus deltoides microbial communities from Bellville, Georgia, United States - Xylem-Control-R2 | ecosystem: Host-associated > Plants > Phyllosphere > Stem > Wood/Secondary xylem...
TTTTTTTTTTAGTTTTTTTTTTTTTTTTTTTTTTGATTCGGCCTATACGTAGAGTACTATTTTTTAATTTTTTTTTTTTTACTGCAGGCATATGTTTATTTTACCGATAAAAAAGATATGTGCCTATAAATCTAGTTTATTCTATTACAATTAGACAAATAGGTGGTACTGTAACTTGTTTCTCCGTTCCTTTCTTTAACTAAAATTAAATACTAATACACGGGAAACATTCAATACTATTCATGTCCATTTAGCTATTCAGGCTAGTACTCTAGTAGTATAGGGTGAATTAGGGCAAGGCAAACCTTCAAGGCCAGCTGAAAGCCACAGATCCCAACGTCAACTAACTCTTTTAGGGTCACAGCTCATCTCACCAAGTGAGCTTAAGGAATCAATTAGGAGAATAAGATATTTATAGTTTGAATCCAATTACTTTAATCTTTCAATTGATATACAAGTGTGTGATCGATTGAGACTTTGAGTTGACAGATTTTTTCCTATGATTTAACTCTCGAGAGTAATTAATTATCCACATGTGAATGGTGTCCAGAAATGTATAGTGAGTAGTGTCAAGAAGTGTTTATATATATATATATATATATATAAACTCATGGCAACCAATATTAGGATGGAAATTATAATTTACTGCGTGCATTCCATGTTGTCAACTTACAATTTATTGTAAACCCCACAGCAGTTTATGCTTGCATGTTTTGGACTGTGTCCCGCAGTGGCTGTAAATTAAAAACCAGTATCCCTCCGAGACTTAAATTTCTTTTCCACTGGTTGAAGCAACTCTTGTTAGTTTTTACTTTAGAATTAAATAAAGAGAAAAACAAAAAAAGGAAAGGAAAAGGAAAAAGAAAAAGAAAAAGAAAGGAATTTCGTGGAGGTATTCTTTCTTGTCATGAAGGCTTGAAAGTCATTGTCAAAACAATAACTGTTGTTGATGGTAACAAGCTAGGGATCGAGCATGTGATATGTGGAGCAGTGGAAAATATGCCCAAAAGATTTGGTTTCCTCCTTCATAGCTCGCTATCGAAACGAAACCCAAAAATAACATTCCTTCCATTGATTGCCATACAGTGGAGTGGAGTGGAATTACTGAACTGGACTGGAGGAGTTATGGTCTGTAGGGATTCTAAGATGACAAGGAAATCCACATACTCTCTGATCACATCTCTTAGGAGGCGAATCAGCTCGCATGCATTCTTGTATTGCCCCACCATTCCTCGTTTTATCTTGACAATTTTGTTCTCGTGGGACCCTTGCTGAATTAGGGTTTGGTCCCATTCTCAATTTCCTTGACGGAATTCGAGCTATTATGTTTGTCTTGACTGCGGGGGTATGCTGCTTTCATCAAAGTTTTTTTTTTTTAAAAAAAAAAACAAAACAAAACAAAAGTGAGGTCACACTTATATAACCAGCCCATCATATAGCTTAATTGACATCTTATTGTCAATCAACTTGTAATTAACTCAACTAACATTCTTGATTCCCTTTTTTTCTTTTTTTGGTTTTGAATCCATGCATAGGTTGTGAGAAAATATTGTTTTTATAAATACTTTAATTTTGATGCAGATGATTTCTATGGAGCCTGATGTGATTATAAACGTAGGAAGTTAGTCTTCATGCAAGAAACTATATAACAAGAGATAGCCTCGGGAAGAAGAAACAACCAAAAAATTTAATAGCTTTACAAGATTTTCATTATCTATGATCTACTTGGATATCTTATGAAAATTTGTGGGATTTGGCCTAGGTAACATAAGCTAAATATATCCTATCAAAGAGAAGAAGAAGAAGAAGAAGAAGCATGCATTCATGTGTATTTGGAAGGCACCATTCGGTGGCCGGCCTTCCATTTTAGTTAGCTCCGCTTTTAGAACATGAGAAAAATTGTCGAATTTTCTGTTCCATAATCATCCACGAACTAGAGGACAGGGAAATAGTTTCCCAACCAAATACAGATTTCATTACTGCAATTGGATTCAAATACACTGGAGCACTGGACTATATTAATTGCATATGAGTTTAAACTAATGGCCTTTATGGTTTGAATTTGATTTAATTTACTCTCTTCGATCAAATTTGATCACTTGATTAGTTGGCTCAGCAATAATATGTTCTCATTCCTTTATATATATATATATATATATATATATATATATATATATATATATATATTTAAAGGATATATACCTAGTTTGCTAGAATTAATGCAATGATAAGCGAGTTTGCTATTTACAGTTTATTTAAATTTTGAATTTTCAAGAGATTGCGAGAAGAAATTTACCTAGAATTAATGCATTTAGATGGATTGTTTAAAACTTAATTAAAAAAAAAAAAACACACCTAGATTTACACGCGAAAGCTTGCCTAGAGATTGTGATGCTTTAGAAAAACAATACATAATCCCCGACGACTCGACAGTAAATCATAGTTAATCGCATACTGTTCCTCTCCCTCAACCTAGCGTTTATTGATTTAAATTCCCAATTTCCCATAAGTACTGGTTCAAAAGTATAAGAACAAAAGAGTTAATAATATTAATGAATAATTAAGTAACTAATTAATTAATTCAATCAACAAATTCACCATATGCGGATGTCTCCCGTGAGCCTGTCAACAATATTTGTTAGCTTTCGAGAAGTGAGCCCCCACTGCTGCGTGTGAAGCCAGAGATGTAATTAATTAATTAGGACATAATTTTTTCAATTTTATGCCTAACTTACTAATTAATGGCCTATGATGGCCTACTTATATATCGTCCGTGGGGGCATTGCCTTCACTTATGTGATGCTTACTTCGATTATTAGTCAAAGGAGACTCGCAAGAGACACCATGTAATGTCGCCCGTGACTTTATCCACTTCATCAGAAAGATACTCTTTTGGGATTGTTTACTATTCCATTTTTACTTTTTGGCTTAATTAATTTGGTTCTTATTGTATTAATTTACATTATTTTGAATTGAATTCTTGGGAAATGCTTAATGATCTCTAAACACAAACAATATCCAATTATATCAATATCCGTGTGTGTGTATAGTTAGCGAATTTAATTACTATCTAATTGTTTCAGCATGAGAATCAAAAACTTGTTAATTTGAAGAGTTTTATTTTATTATTATTATTTGATTTATTAGATTTTGAACTTGAATTTTGATAAAGTTTGTTTTCCTTCCAATAATTCATCCAAAAATAAATGAAGGAATTTTCTATGAATATATCAACTACAAAACAATGAATTTATGATGGTATTCTATCATAAAATTAAAATATGAGTTGATTATATTCAAAATCAAAAGTTTTTTTCAACGACAAATGATATTTTTAGATAAGTTTAATTACGTGTTCATCAAAACTAAATCCCCTCACAGTGTGATTTTCATAGCGCACCATTTCAAAGGGATTTAATTAATAAATTCTCTTGCATGCTTAGTCTTAAGATTTGAACTTAGAAAGTTGAGGAAGGAAGTATGCCTTTTTAACCACCAAGCCAAACCCTTAGAATTTCTCTAGAGTATTGTGAATTATAGATAATATTTTTGTTTTCAAAATTAACTAAAAGTACAAATTTGGAACATAAATGATCATATTTTTTTTAGAATATTGAAAGCTTCATACTCATGATTTTTGTTCTCGACGTTTTACAATCTTTGACGCCTTCAATCAAGATTTTATTGCATTAACCTAGCTAGATGTAAAAAAGGGATTATATGGTTAGTATTTTTCTAAATATGATTAAGTTTACGTCAAACCTTCAAATATTTGAATAATATCATGAGAAGATACTATAATTTACCCTTCAAGATATAATAATTAGGTGGGAGAGAGTTGTCACTCCACGTATTGATAATGACGACTCTACAAGCTAAAATACTACCCACCGGCGGCGACAAAGAAATGTTTGCTGCCTTTAAGGGAAGCAGCTTCATAGTCATCTTTGTGGGTTAGCCTTTGACCCCAAAGATGTGTTGGATCAGCACCTAACTTGACTTTTCGGTTTCCGTCTCGAAGTCCAAATTTTTAGGTGGATGCTACACACATAGCCACAGTCATGTGATCAAGAAGGGTTCTTTCCTTGTCTTTGCTGTGAGGATCGAAGGAGATGTTGTTGAGGTAGGGCACTTGATCAGCTCATGACGAGTTACAATTCAGTTGAATATTTAGATATGATTTCAGATGGAGTTCTCTAGCAGACTACCATGCAGTATAGCCAATAACCAGTTCGAGCAACTTCTCTGGAAAGTTTCGATCTCTCTTTTGAACAGACCGCTTCACGTTTTGTTCCGCAGTCACTTCAACAAGCTAGCTACCTGCCCAGATTTTTTTTTCATGGCTTTCCCCATGGAATGTTTAAAAATATGATAAAAATTATATTATTATTTTTAATATCGCATTCATTCAAACGAGCAAAAATATATTAAAAAATTAAAAAAACAATTCAAATCTTAATTAAAGAAAAATAAATGAAACCTCGGTATCTCGATACAGTTGTATATAATGACAGGTCTCATCATATATGGTGCTTTTTAATTCTTTTTAACTTATCCCCACTCTAGGCAGTAAATAATGAAATAGGATCATTGACTTATTCATCCTTGTGCCTAATTCACTTTCTCTGGCACTATTACGGAGTAATTATAGTGATGTGGACGTGACTGTGCTTTATATTCGATCGGCTATCGACCGATGGATCAAAAGTCATGTCCAGATCCCAAATCCTTAATCTTTTTGATTGATTGAGTCAAATTAGCAAACTCATTCATGAACATTGCAATCTTAGTTGACTCGAACTCAGCTGGCAACCATGCAAGAAGTCTTCATCATATCAATATGATCATATGGGGTTAATTTCTCTTAGAAATACTTGCAATTTAATTTTAATACTTGATGATCTTCATCAATTTAAGTTGATTTATAATTCCATGTGATATTCTTGTTTTTGATGCTCTCCCAGACTCAATTCTAGATTGGATCTAAATTTAATGTTTGACAGTTAACTCTAGTTTTTCCTCAATTCTTGTAATGAAAGACACATAACAACACACACCTCGGCTAGTTCAACTGCTCAAGTCTTGTTAGTTTGTGTTTCTCCCTTTCCCGGGGACTTGGAATTATCAACTCTATATTGTCTGAGCTCTTGCGGAGCAGTGATATTAATAGTCAAATAGCTAGTAAGTTCATGGCTTGACGGGCAGGAGGACATGTCTGCTTTTCTTCATAAAATCTCTCTCTTTGTTTCCCCTTTATGAAAAAATCTCAACGTTGAATCTTTCTTTCTTTTGTATAATAATAACTCCCAAGTACACAATGTATTGACAAATTAAAAGGACTCTACCGTGTCTTTGTTCTTCTTACATACTTTACTTGACAGGATTTTACAGAGCTAAAGCTAAACGTCCATGGATTGGTTATTATAGTCCCAAGTGGAATTGTACATCGTTTTCATGACAAGGGATTAACGTGGAGATGATTGTTACAGCCTTATAGGTGCAGTCTAGGAACCGGCACGTCACCTTGCATAATTTACGGATTTTTTTGTTAGAAAATATATTAAAATAATATTTTTTATTTTAAAAAAATTATTTTTACATCCAAACCATACAAAAATACAAAGAAAAAAATTAATTTAATTTAAAAAATACTTTTAAAACATATATAATCAAAATCAGGTATTATTAAGACACTAATTGCAGTCAAGTGTGTTGCTAACTCCCAAAATAATTAGAGGAGGACATATAGCTGTGATCTTGGGGAAATGGGGAGGACTTGTCACCGATGGAACTTTCAGGTTGCCTCGATTGGACGAGCAAAGCATAAAAACCATCCAATACACCCTCTTGGTGAAAGTGATGCACCGCCCAAAATAGTAATATGGCAGCATCATACTTTTTTACATCCATTCTCTTTTTTCGTCACATAATATTTTATATTGTTGTTGTTATAATTATAATAATAATTATTATTATATGCTCGTTGAGCCACTATGAAACCCTTTTCTTCTCGCAAATAGTGCTCCCAACTTTTTAAAGCGTCTAGCACCAATTGATGATCTCATCCATCTTGCGTATAACTGTCTTGGCTGTACTTACTGGTTAAGAACCCATTGTTTGAAGGCCTTAAGGAGCTCACGGAGGATAGAATAGGCTTCTTTTAATTACAACTAAAGTGGGTTTTCAGCTAGTGGCGATCCCTAACAAAGCAAGGGAAAAGGGTAGGATTTGAGGCGGGTAAAGCAGTGTCGAAAGGCAAATAATAATAATAATAATTATAATCAAAAGAAAAAACAGAGGAATATTTGTAGATTCAATCTTCCCATGAGACTGCCAGCCAAAGAGGGAACAATACACATCAAAGAAGCACGTTCGTGTTGTTGATGCTCTCTTGTCTGCTGCCTAGTTTTCATTTGATTGTTGAAGAGATGAAATATGAATCCTCTCTCAATCTATGCGTCGCGGGCAATCATTTGACAGACCAGTTGGCCCAGTACTACACAAATCGAGGCCCTTGTCACCATGTCCATTAAGGCCGACTTGTAACTGTACACATTATAATGGTCGTCTTCGAGTTCTTAACAGTTCAAAAAAGGGTCCTGTGTTGTCGTCCTTGCAGGTTTTTATTAAGTATAGGGGGTGTTCTTTACCTGTAAATCCGGCTCACCTCAGTTCAGTATACCTTTGCTAATGATTCCTAACGGCTCCAAGAACCCACTAGTAAGCGCTTCTTGGCTCGATGCTTTTCAGTTTGAAATAAGAGCAATTCTTTGCTTTCTTAACGGGCATCGAGAGAGATGAAAAGGTGTTTTCTGCACACGAAAACAAATCTCTTGCTCTCTCAAGAGCCACGGCTATTCCGGTATCTCGGACATGGACCTCAATACAGAGACCAGGACTGCAGCGGCGGTCTTTCCATGAAGAATTGACATTTGCGGAAAAAAATAGAAGTTATATAGAGCCCAAGTCCCGGGAGGTTTTGAATTTCAACCTCTTGTGACCTCGGGAAAACAGAAAAGAAAACGCATTTAAAACTCCATTTACGCCACTCAACTTCAGGGCAGCTTCTATTGGGAAAAAAATTAGGGTGACAATCCATCACCAATTTGTAATTCTCCTTCCTCGTCAGATTTCACTGTAGCTTGCTGACAGCCAAGGCTTCTGACAATAACTAGTAAAGGTTTTAACGTCTGCAACAAACATGAATATTTGCTTTTGTTACAAGCTAATACAATATTTCCTAAAAACCATGTCAGGCTCAGCTCAGAGGAATCCCCCCTATGTTTACAGTACACATTTTACAGTAGGAGCAGGGGGATATTCAGGTGACGAGTATCATTCCAGAGAACTCCATCAAACCTTTGGATACTTCGCCTTGCAATTGTTTGACCAGTTGCCTGTTACGCAGATGTCCAACAACAGTGCTTTGATGCAATTTTTTCTCTTTCAAGGCCTGTGACCGCTGGTAGCCACAAGTATAAAACGCTGTTTTCATCGAGGGCTGTTTTCATCGAGCAGCAGATGAGGCGCGTGGTTTCTCCTTTCTGGAGTTCAAGTGTTGTGTGACAAAAATAACTCCCATTACAATTAGAAGGCAACCAACCAGTGTGCTGAAGAAGAGGGCACCTGGTGACCTAGTCTGGACAAAGCCATACACCCCATTTGATGTCACAACAATTAGGTCAGTAAGTCCATCATTTGAGAAATCCTCGCAGATCAGAGCATGGGTGGGTGGTGCAGGAAGATCAACAGACGTCTGAATACTTCCTCCAGGAGATATAACTGAAGCCTCTTGATCACCAGCTGCGAGGATCATTTGTTGGCTGTCACGTGCACGCAAAGAAAATGCCTTCAATGTGGGGACCACCATACCACCTTCCATCATCCCCGATGGAGAAGGAAGATTTGACCATGTAGCACCTGTCGATATTTGCCATTGCCAAACAGCATCGTGACCATGCAGGCCAGGGGAGTATGATGTCACCTGAAAGAAAAAGGTACATTTCTCAATCTTCTTATTGCAATAACAGAGCAAAGACGAGAATTTGTTTACTGATGTATTGATACCACAGCATGGAAAGTCCTCACTCCTGAAACCAAATAGTGTTAATTCAAATACTACAGTAAAGGTGATGGACAAGCACTCCTTGAACAACTTCTGATATCTAAAAAACGAAGCTAGGTCTGGATTAAAGCATACCTCCCCTCGATTTGTTAAGAAGACAACATCACCATGACTCCCCTTGCGATGCCTATGGCCATCACCTCTTGGGATGAGAATAGGGGTTGCCACCTCTAAAGAAGATACATCAGTCCGACCAAAATTTCTGCCGAAATCTCCATGTTGGAATAAGTTGAGTGGTGAATGATGATGACATATAGAAGCATTGAAAAGTTGCTCTCGCACTGGTACACCCGAAGTTGCAACAGCCCAACATGGTTGCAACACTTCCATCGATCCACTAACAACAGTCTGCTCAGCTCCATTTCCTCCAACAGCCTGAGGGGATGGAAATGTCAACCGTTACAATGAACACACATAAATCCAGCCAACTTTCCCAATAAATGCCTCAGTTTTTTTTTTGATGTAGTTTTTAACAGGTCTTTGTTTTATCTGTGTATTTGAGTTTTCTGTTGTGTCAAGTTTTCTTGCATGAAAAAAGCCTTAAACTCTACCCCATACCTTGAATCTATAAACAAAAGAAAAGGTAAAACAAAAAGAGTTTTCAGATTGGCCATGGACCTAAAATGATGAATAGCACAAAACTAGATGGGATTTTGCAAGCTCATTTCCAATTACCAACACAGCAAACTATATTGTTGTGGTCTGGGTCAATTGAGAAATGTTTTCATGGCACAGAAACAAAGCATTCCACAAAAAGCAAAAGATTTAGGGCATATCATATAATATGTATTTCAGAGAGAGCATATTTGGAGCATACATCATAACCAAGAGACAATAGAAAATACACTCGTACAGTTTTGATTGCCTAAGATGAAAGAAACAATTGCAAACCTGGACATGATCTAGGACTCCGTCACCATTGATATCAGCATGAAGGCCACCTTCTTGAAGATGAAGCTGATGAAAGCAATGAAATTCATCAAACTTGCTAGAACTGCTGGAACAAATAATATAATAAGCAGTTGAAATCATATCAGTTAAAGAGCACATTCAACTTTCATATTTACATGAATAAGCAGTGGGCCTCGAGGGTTTTCAAGATCAAATCTCTAAATGAAAAGGAGCACATATGCCTGACATGGTAGGTTTAACAGCAAGAAGATGACTGGCACATGATCAGTGTGCCAATTACCAGCTGAATTTCATTCTTAGCTATAAGATGTTCTTCCATATAAACTACATGATGGCACAATGCCATGTTTCCAACATTTACCTTACACAGGGTGCGGCCGGATGCCAAATGAACAGCTTCTATCCCTTCTTTTTGATGAGCCACAACAACATTAGGAAGCCACCAAAGCTGAGTGTAGTTTGTTATGGTTGGAATATATTGAAATGGCTGCAGCAACAAAGTATAATAGACAAACATCATTTATCAAACAATGAATAGGTACATTTGGAGGGTTCACTCATATATGAAGCAAGGCAAACTAAGTAGCATTGCTTATGCAAATCTACTGGTTTTCAGGTAAAGATTTTTCATCGAGTAAAAGATTCATATAAAAGCACAAAAGAAGAATGGGGTACAATCATTCCCTGGAAAAATTCCAGACCTAATCCTGAGAGGTGTGATAGAATACACATGGCAATTCAAAATCATAATTCACAAACACCAGCAACATAATGCCATCCCCACACAGGAAAAGTTAAATCCATATCACTTCTAGTTCTTTTAATGAAACCAATATGCCCAACTAAGGGGAGTAATTATTTCAGTAGCCTCCAACCATCCTACAGAAATAGGAGCCAGATATGGTTTTTCAGAGGATTTCACACTTGAGTGGTAAAAAGTTTGTATCAAAGGCACATAGTCAAGCTTTCAAATTCCGGTAAATCATAAAAAAGAGTCAAAGTTTCAAGTGAAAGAAGTTATTTAAATGACGTACTGAACACATGCTAAAAAGTGCCGAGCATAAATTAATGACAAATTTTGATCCTCTTTCAAAGGCACATGTATGTGTAATAAATCCTGGATTCCTGCCTAAGCTTTTGGGGTAAAGACATAACAACTAAGAAATAAAGCTGATGGTATATAATGATTGTTGCTACTGTCAAAATCCAGTTGGTAAGGTTATCAGCAGATCTTACCTTCTTTGATTTTGTTGAGCCAGCATATTTTGCAGCTTCCCCAATCAGGTTTGAAATTTTCTTTGCTGAGTCTTTTCCAGGAGGATGGTTTTCCTCAGGCTTGTGGAAAGGGTAGTTTGTTGTCTTTCCATTAGATTTTTTTGATGTTTTTCTTTTATGGCGCCTAAAGTGCGATAGCTGCAACACAGTATCTTCTCTCCTATCCTGATACAGAGATGAATGAATGTGCTGTGAATAACTCCCTCTAATATATATATCAAATAAAATAAAATAAACCAAGATGATGAATCAAATGCATAACAACATTTTCTGGCATTCTTACCCAGTGATGTGGCATAACTCCAAGGATCGATTCCCTAAATTCCCTGCATTCAAACTAAGGTGTAACATGCCTCAGAAAGCTTAGCTTAAAAAAAAATGAAAATTATCTGACGCTTATCCTACTTTAAATAAATTTTTGCAGGGTTGATTTCAGCTTTTGTTTTTTCCTTCTTTTTCTTTTTTTGGTACGGCATGTTGTTATCAATAACATGAATCTATTGTTTTGTATCTGCCTTGAATTGAAAGCTACCTCTCCTGGATGGCGACTGTTTAAAGCATGCACATCAAGCTTGTAGTTATGTTGTGGAATCAACTGTGATGCAGTGTCTGAAGACTGCGCTTCAATGTTCTAAAAGCACAAAAATGAAAACCTTGGTGTTAAAAAGGGAGAAAACATTCCATAGCAGAACAATAGCAATACTCATCAATTATGTTCTAATAACAACGATTCCTGCCCAAATTAATGCTCTCAAATTGCCTGTGAATTTTCAGAACCCACGTGGATGGGTGCATTACAGTATACATTCCTAGGTAAGTTACACCACAATACCATTTGAAGTATTCCTCATTTTGCTCAATTTTCAGTTTACATAATATATAGAACATGATGTATACTTAGAGAAATTTTTTGAAGAACAAAGGAAATTTGTGCATAAAAGATAACAGCGTCAAAGAGTAAAACAAAATGCAATTTTGTGATCACCCTGCTGATGCATTCTTTAACTCTAGAACAATGTAATATTGGAACACCCAAATATTCAGGTTTCAAAACTGGATATTCCAAGTAGTAGTTGCGGCCTACTAAGTAATGAACAAGATTTCCCTTCCCAGATGAGTAAAAGGTAAGGGGCATGAATCAAAATGACAGTTCCATAAAACAATTGATGATAAACAAAGATTATGCAAGAAAACTAAGAACAAGTGTTTAGAATATATGTCACCTCATTCTTTCTGCTCCATCGAAGGGCACCAGTTCGACCAGCAAAAGCATACAAGGCAAAATGGCGTAGATTCACAGTTCCAGAGTTCTCTGATGGCTACCAAGGATACAAAAAGCAATGCATAATTACCCAGATGCCAGCAAAAAAAGAAAAGGAGAACAAAAAGAACTTGTTATTGCTAGTTTGCATTGATCATGTATTAAAGAATGGAAAACTCAGTGGCTTAAAATGACAACGGAATCAAAATATCTGTAAGGAAGACAGGTTCTTTCTCAATGGTCAGAGAAGAATGATCAGCAAGTTTATATCCATTTAGAACTTGCACGCAACTTTCAACAGGTTGGCCCACTTATGGATATCTAAAAATACCATCACTTCAGGATTTTTCAATACCAAGTGCTAGTGTCCTAATAGTGGTTGCTAGGCTTATTCGAAAATAGATCAAGTTGCAAGAATGTGAATCACATTGTCAAAAGAATATGCCAGAAATGTCCATACCTCTTTCTCACTGGCGCTTCTTCTATGCTGCTCAGCATTTTTCTCTGCCATGCCAATTTCTTCAAAAGGATCTGAATAAATCTGAAATAGCACATAAAACACATACAATCTTACAGTACCTCTATAAAATAGATGATGCTAGCAAGTTGTTGAAGGAAGTTTGGTTTCAATCTATCAAAAAACATAAGACTACAGATTCAAGAACCAACAATCAGATTAGCAAGGATTGCATCAGACAATGCATATATTAGATTGGTAAGAATAAGAAACATTTAAAAGCAATATTCACTCTAGAGTGGGCATATGAACAGGACTTCAAAGAGAAAATTGACTTTAAGTGGGCCTGAAATACAATTCTGTCTTTCCAAAATTTAAAGCCAATGCATTATCCATGCTATTGATTTGACTGGTAATCATTAAAGTCAGGCCCGTGATATGTTCCTATTTTTATAATTTAAACGCACATAAAAAGATAACAAAAAATCTGATAACCATATAATCAACTTTAGAACACAAATTAAGTTACTTCTTGTTTTTCTTTTTCCATTAAGACAATCAAGTGTATGGAAGAAGATAAAAACAAGAAATGCTGAGAACGCAAAATCACAACTAACATACATGTGGCTGCATTTCCATTCTCCCACCAATAATAACCAATCCAGAATCCCCATGCTTCAATGTATAGTTACTTATTGATATTGCAATCTCCCTATGATGTGCATTATGCGGAAAATCCTCCTGCACACAAAAGAAAGGACCAACTTAATTCATTTTGCAAGAAGGACAAATAAAATGTGAAAGAGTGAGCAAACAACATTAAAAAAACAAATACTCAAGACCACTAATGATAACGACTTTCAGAACCTGCAAATTAGTTTCCCAAAGCTTCTTAAGGTTATGATCAAAGCACATAACAGACCACCCTGACGTTACAACAACCAAAACTTGCTTTAACGGATGCCCTTCCTTATATCTCCTATCAATTACACCAGTAGCCATTGCTACAGCGCGTCTACCTGCCGCAACCCGTGTTTTATCAGGCAATAGTGATAGTTCCGTTAACAATCTTGCTTCACTAAACCCCTCATCTACTCTCCTCAAATGCGGCTCCAGCACCTAAAACACACACATACATACCCAAAAAAAGAAAAAATTAAAAAGATAGAAGACATGTTTTCAAAATCTAAGAAGTAAACAAGTGTAGTTTTCACAATTTGTGCAAAAAATACTAAAATAGAAGCATAGAAGAACTACAAGTCAGCACGCGATAACGAAATCGTTTTCAAAATCATGCAGTCTAGAAAATTCGAGGAAGAAAACATCATGGCTAAAACAGAAATTTAAAAAACGACAAGTCATTAGCACCAGAATCGGGACCTGGATTTTGGCGTCGTGAGTGGCGACAAGAATTTCTTTCTTGCCGTCTCCATTAAGATCGGAAACAATCGGCGGGGGGAGACGTTCAGTCTCGTATTTGATTGGATACTCATCGGTTAAATGAAACCACGCCTCTCTGAAAGAGAAATCTCCTTCGTGCTGTATTTAAAAAGAAAAAGAAAAGGATGAAATTTGTGTTAATTAGGGGTTAGAAATAGCGATTATTTTGAAGGAAAAAGAGTGGGGGGAGGTTTAGGATTTTGAAAGAGGAGACCTGGAGAGAGAAGAATATGGAGAAGGCGGAGAGCATGAGGATGGCCAAATCGCGTTTTCTCATTTTGGATGGAGTTGAATCCGATTCTCGGCTTCTGTATCGTGCTGGTAGATCAAGACTGAGAATGTTCGTTATTCTACCCTCACCTCACTCCCTCGCTCATGCATTGCAGACCCCTTCTTGTTGGTGGGTGAGTAATGAACTGTTTCAGAAGTTCGGCTGGCTCAGAGAACAGTTAAACGACATGTCGTTTATTAATGGACTACACGTCTTTCAAGGTTCAGTCTCTTTTACAGAAGAATTATTTTTACAATCACGGGCGGCTACAAAAAGTTAAGCCGAACAAATTCCACCTCGATGTGATCATGTGGTAGTATTGAATCAAGAATTCTCAAACCAAGTCAAAGATGAAAACTTCCAAGTAAGAAACTTCGAAATTTATATACTCCGGAATAATTCAGGTCCAGGTTTCTGTCCATTTCAGTGGAGGTCTAAACCACCACCATATGTACAAACTTACTAGATGAAACATGATTTTGGCAGATGACAAGAATCAGTCTCGAATCACAAAAAAAAATGGAGCCTAATACCATGACAGCAATGCTAAATATCATAGCTGAACCTTGACGCACCCAATCGAGGGATCAGTGATAGGAGGATCACTTCATGCGACCTTTTCACTTTGTTGCTGCATGATCTTTTGTTTCCTTTTAGTCTCCAGGTGCGAAGCAAGTTGAGCACACTTCCTCTTGGCTTGTTCCAACTCTTTCTCTAATTCCTCAACCTGATATTTGACCAATAAATACATAATTTGCTATTGTTTTTCGAACTTCAAAACTTAGTCGTGATTTACAGAATTTTTAAGTCAAGACCAAAGGTGATGCGATGCGACTCTACCTACCGTTTGTTTCAATTCAGTCTCCTTCTTTGCGTATTCTTCACACCTGTAGAAGGTAGGGTATTGGGTGTGATTTATTGACCAGAAAGTATAGGACCGCAGAAAAATCAAGATAAGCGCTAACATTATAGGTTAACTGTTAAATTTGAGTGAGATTTCAGTAGTTCACTGTATGAAAGGTCTAAATGACATTGGACATTTCATCAGAAACGGATCTCACACGCACGTGCACACTCAAACACAGACACACGTAATTATCTACAATACCAAATTTTAGAACTAGTAACATTTTTGGTCTCTTCTTTGGCTGTCAAGCTACCTCCGAAGGAAAAATCAATCATATCCTTAACAACAGAGGCATATTCCATTATAATTTCCCAGAGCTTAATTTGAAAACAGCATGCAGATAATAGAGAGCGGTCAATGTAAGGCATGATGCTACATTCTGAACTTCCAGATTGAGTATAAAATATGCACCTCATAAAAAGTTCAATGTTCTCTTCACATATCTGATCAATTGGCTTAGATCCAAGACCATCATCAGATATAACTCCATTGTAAGATCCCTGCAAAAAGAGGCAATGAACCATGAATGTTAACATATTAATGATGTTCAGACAGCAAGTTGTTTAAAACCAGGTAATAATTCTTCTGGACATGTTGATTGTTTGTCCCAACTCTTTTTTTTCTGCTTTTAGACGCTTTACTTAAAGCAAAGGTAAAAGTACCAAGTGTAGACACCTAGAACTTAAAAGAAATGATTGGGTGACAATTTAGCTACGGATTGAGAAAATACAAGTCTCTACCAAACAGTTTTGAGTTTAAATGGCCAAGGATGCTAATGATAGAACTTCATGTAAGTCAGTCTGCATGTGCCCATGGTGAGCAGATGCGAAGGGTCAAGGAAATAAGCAGTAAGAAAAGGGTGAGTTGAATCACTTACAGCTGCCAACCCAATAATGGACTCTTCCACAGGTAAATCACTCTGGCCGGTGCTTCCAAGTTGCCTATTGCTCCTAGTGATAGGTTGATCCAGATGCATTTCCTCTTCATTAGTTGGAAGATCAATGTTATGCTGGTTAGCAGGCAATGGCTTTTGTGTTTTAACTGCACCTTGCTTTTGAATATCAAGTGATTTGACACCAGGAGGCAGAATTCCAAGCAAGTGACAATGGCGTTTCCTGTCTCAAAAAAAAAAAATTAAAAAAGCACTCAAGTTTAGATTCCTTGTCCTGTACATAAGCATTCAAACACAGTTCACATAAATAAATTAGTTAATAACCCTGTTGTATCCTTTATTCTTTCATCGATGATTGCAAATGAACGCTTACAACAAATAAATAATATTGCAATATAGTTGAAAAGTGCAGCCACTATAAGCAGTTCAAGGCTTTGAATATCTTAGCAACACAAACTATTCAATTCACAAGTTCGCAACTGCTTCGTTGCCTGTAGAAATCCAATGATTTGAACTTTGCCCCTAAATTCATTAATACCATTCCAGAATTTTAT